>Ga0206894_1001_pt1 | contig 117600 bp, 88 predicted proteins | sample Alteio_BWOrgHeat_54_FD_152953 | JGI IMG/M metagenome (GOLD analysis project Ga0206894, IMG submission 152953) | Enriched cells from forest soil in Barre Woods Harvard Forest LTER site, Petersham, Massachusetts, United States -... | ecosystem: Environmental > Terrestrial > Soil > Temperate forest >...
CAGTATGCGACACAGACGATCGACGAACTGCATGCAACATCTCGTCTGATCGCCGCGCTCTATGCGAACATGAACAACTTTCCGGTCTTTACCGCGCTGTCTTTGCTTTATTTCGCAGCGGCCAGTTTTTCGGAGACGGCGCGGCGGTTGAACAAGCCGCAACTTGCATCGTCGTTTCTGCTGCACGATCATCCATCATTCGGGCCCGCATGCAGAGAGCTTTTCAAACGCGCACGGCAAGTTCGCACGGAGCAAGATGCAGACAGCCTCACCGCAGAGGTTCGGCGCGTGATTGAACCCCTGGATGTCGCCGGGCTGTGCAGGCAGGACCGCCGCAACTGGTATCCGGTTGACGCGGAAGACCTGTTTCGCTCAGCCAACAAGGTGGGAGCGACTCAGGATGAGGTTGCAAAACTCCTGAACAGTTGTGGCTTCTATGCTTAGCGCGGCGTCTGCTCCCTCGATGCAGAAAAGACGATCGGCTGCGCGAAAATCATACCTTTGCCTTCCTCAAGGGTGATGAACTGATTCGGCTTGATATTTGCAACCGAGTCTTTTTTGCCGCTTGGCCACACAATCTCCAGGCTTACTGTTTTATTCGCTTCAGGCTTTCCTAGCCCGAAGGTGAGCGGCAGTTCGTTTTGTGAAAGATAACTTGATCCATCTTTCACCATGCCGAAGAGCCGCAGCCCCTTATCAGTTTTCACGGTAATCTTCGCGCCGATGCCGTCTCGATTCGACCGTGTACCGATGGTCTTGATCCGCAGCATGTCATTCTGGTTGCCATTGTCATTGCGGAGGAGCTTTGCCGGACCATTGTTGGTATTGATTACCAGATCCAGATCGCCATCATTGTCGAAATCCAGATAGGCTGCGCCTCGGCCTACAACCGGCTGACGCAGAGCCGAACCAAGCTTGTCGGACACATCTTCAAACTTGCCATTGCCCTTGTTGCGGAAAAGGAGTGGCGGCTCGGCATAGTGAATCGTCGGCGTCACCACGCTTACGTCATCAGCGACGTGACCGTTTGCGGCAAAGATGTCAGGTAGCCCGTCCAGATCGTAGTCGAAGAAAAATGTGCTGAAGGTGAGCGAGTTCGCTGACGGGGGACCGATGCCGTCGGTCATGGCTTTGTCCGCGAATAGGCCTGAGCCATCGTTGTGATAGAGAGACATGCTTTCATTGGTAAAGTTGCCGATGACCAGGCTTTGCCTTCCGGACAGGTCGTAATCCGCAGCATCGGCTCCCATGCCGGCCCGCGCTTTGCCTGCATCGCTGAAAGCGACGCCGGCGGCAAATGCCTCATCAGTAAACGTGCTGTTGTGGTTGTTATGGTAAAGCTTATTCGGCTGCGTATCGTTGGCGACAAAGAGGTCCAGCCAACCGTCATTGTCATAGTCGAGTAATGACACGCCCAAGGATTTGCCGGCGGGATCGTAGAGTCCGGCCTTTTTTGTTACATCTTCAAACGTGCCGTTGCCTTTGTTGCGATAGAGCGTTGCGCTCTGGCCTTTGTACAGCTCGGGTGTGCAATAGGACTTATGCTTGCCGTCGAGCGTGCAATATTGATCGGCAGCGGGTGACCATTCGACATAGTGCGAAACAAAGAGATCCAGCTTGCCGTCGTTGTCGAAGTCGAACCATACCGCGCCGGTTGAAAAACCGGGATCGCGTACTCCGGCTTTGCCAGTCACATCGACAAATTTTCCATTGCCGAGATTGCGGAAGAGATGGTTGCCATCGAGAGCCGTGATGTAGATATCTTCGAAGCCGTCGTTGTCGTAGTCGGCAGCGGCGCAGCCGAGGCCATACATCTCGGTAGCAAGTCCGGCCTGACGGGTCACGTCGGTAAATGTGCCGTCTTTGTTGTTGTGATAGAGCGCGGGAAGAGACTTGCCAGTTGCATGTTCGGGCCAATCCATGGAATTGACGAAGAGAATGTCCTGCCAGCCGTCATTGTCATAGTCGAGAACGCAGACGCCGCTGCCCATGGTTTCAGGCAGATATTTTTTACCGAATGCGCCACTGTTATGACGGAAATGGATGCCGGCCTGGGCTGTCACATCCGTAAATCGGATTGGACCGGAGGGGCGTGCGGGAGCGGCTTCCGCGGTGGTTGCTGGCGCTGGAGCTGCGGATGGAGCAGGATGAGGGACGGTCGCGGTTGTTTCTTTTGCCGGTGAAGCAGGTGCGGTTTGCCGGCAACCAGGGATGAGAAGAAGCGTAACCAGCGGCCAAAAGCAGAGGGTCCGCAATTGCAACAACATGAATAAGATTTCCTTTTCTACGTGAGCACCCTTATCGATGAAAGGCTCACACTATACCTGTGTTGAGCTCTGCTGGAGCGTTCCGGGAGTGCGGCGCGAACTCATCCACATATCGATGAGCATAGCAATTGGCCCAACCATAAACAGCGCGTAAAGCGGAGCGTAGATGCTTTGATCCAGACGCAGCAGAAACTCGACCGCAGCCACGGCAAAGGCGACAATGCATTGCCCTGTCTTTGAGCGAACGGTGGTCTTCGGATCCGTAATCATGAAAAAAATGAAGAGCTGATATTCGGGGCCGGTGATCGGCGAAATCTCCGATTGCCAGGGATCGCCCGTGATCCAGGCCCGCAGGAATGCCAGCGCAATGAAAGAAACAACGTAGACGCCGCAGATGTGAAAGCGGCGAAGGCGCCAGATAATGGCCGAACCCAATGCCCAGATTACAAGCATGGCCCAGAAATTATTGCCCCACTGAATGCTCAAGCTTGCGACGGCTTCCGAGGCGAGGAAAAGCATGACACAGATGCCGAAGTTCGAGGGGTTCCATATGTGGCGGCCCTTGACGCGCAGTACATACTTGGAAGTAATTGCGATGAGGCTGCATAATGCGTAGGGCCAGAAGGCGGGCGAGCGCAGCAGAATGCCGACGCTGATGCCGGTAATGTAAGCGCTGGCGAGATGCGGCCATTTATGCAGAAAGATGCGGCCGAGAACCAATTCTGCGAGGATGCTTGTGCCGATGGCCAGCAGCGTCTTCTGGTAGCTCTCCAGGATGCCGAAGGATAGATGGCCCACCAGCAGAATAAGCGTGATAAAGAGCGGAGGAACAAACCGGTTATCGAGACTCAGCAGTTGTTTCCATCCGCCTGTTTTGTTCGTTGGCGTCGCTGGAGTCGTTATGGCTTGCTGGCTCATGCGGGCTCCTTTATCTTATAGAGCTTGCCCGGAACAAGGCCATTCAGAGTTTGCACCTGTCCGGAGGGCCAGTGGATGACTGCCTTTTCGATCCGCGGATTTTTGCCTAAGCCGAAGTGCAGGCGCCGGTCGTTTTGCGCGGAAAATCCGCTTCCGCCGGAGACCTGCTGAATCTGCTCCTGACCGTTCCAGAACAGAGCCACCTGAGCGCCGATAGCGCTGCGATTGCTCCTCGTTCCTTCCAGTGCGAACTGAATCCACTGATTTTCCGGCGTCACGGTGTTCTTGTAGAGCAGCAGCGGACCGCGCTGATTGGCGACAACCACATCCAGCACACCGCGGTTCCATAGATCGGCGAGCGCGACGGCGCGGCCGTCGTGCGTGTCGATGACGCCCACGGCTTGCGCTACGTCCACAAATTTACCAGCGCCATCGTTCAGCCAGACATGCTTTTGCTGGTATCCGGAAAGGCTTCGCCCGTTCATGGCGGGCCAGTCTTTGGCATCGCCGATGATCGAAGCATTTCCGCCCGCAACCTTAGCAAAGTCATACCAGTAGTTCTGCTTGCGATCGAGAGACACATACCCGTTGGTGAGGAAGAGATCGAGTGTGCCGTCGTTGTTCAGATCGCCGAACTGCGCGCCAAAGCTCCATCCGCCAAGCTCCACTCCCATGTCGCGCGCCAGGTTTTCAAACTTGATGTCGCTGCCGGAGGTTCCTTCTTTGGGAACCCACAGATTGTTGCCTTGAATCAGAACGCCGTCTTCCGAGATGTTCGAGACATAGACGGAATACCGTCCCTGATTGAAGATGTCGCCGAAGGCGACGTTCATGCCGCTTTTGGGCGCGAAGCCAACACCGGTCTGCTCACCTGCTTCGTGGAACCGCTTTCCATCATTCAGGAACAGCTCGGAAACTCCGTAATCATTGGCAATGAATAGATCAGGATGCCCAGTCCCGCGTAGATCGGCGGCAGACGCAGCCAGCGCCCATCGCCGACTATTGATGCCGACCTTTGCGCTTACCTCTTCAAATTTGCCATTGCCTAGATTGTGGAAGAGATATTTTCGGCCGCCATTTTTCGCGTACTCAAAACTATCCGGCATCATTTTTGTCGACTGCAAATGCCAGAGATCGACATCTTCCGGATAATAGCCGCCGACAAAGAGGTCGAGCAGCCCATCTCCGTCGTAGTCAAACCAGACGGCAGTGTTTGCATTGATCCACGGCGGCAACTGTGCCTGTTCGCTGACGCGGGTGAAGCCATGGCCCTGATCGTTATGAAACAGCTCGGGGCGACCCCATTTGATCAGGAACAGATCCTCATAGCCATCGTTGTCATAGTCGCCCCAGACTGCTCCCATAGAAACGCCGGTGCCAGGCTGGTTGACATCGGCGATGCCCATCTCTTCGGCCACATCTTTGAAGGTGCCATCGTGCATGTTCCGGTAGAGATGGTTTTTGCTGCCTTCTTTGCTGTTGGTCACGTAGATGTCGGGCCAGCCGTCACGATCGAAATCGACGATGGATACCGAGGCCCCCATGGACGCTACTTCCGGCATGATGTGCGCAAGCTTTGGATCGAGCGTCGGTCCCTGATGGACAAAATCGATCCCGGCGGCGCGAGAGACTTCCTGCAGATAGAAGCCGTGCCGCACAAGCGCAGCGTTCGTATCGAGCGTTGTTTTTAACGATGACCTGCGTGCGGAGGACACCTTCTTCACAACGACGGGGGTAAGCAGGAGCCCAACAAAAAAGATACTCAAAACAATTCGTGCAACGGGTACACGCTTCATTTTCCGGCGTTACTCCTTAATGCGTTCTCAAAAATTTCCGGTGTGACGTAGCGCGTTTGGTACGTTTGCCAGATATCGGTATGGTGGCGGTATTCCCAATCGTCTTCCAGCTTGCCCGGCGGCGTGTCGTATTCTTTTCTGGCGTGGTAGGGATAGGGCAGCACAGACTGGGAGTAAGTTGAGTTGTAGTCGCCGTCTTTGATCCAGCCATCTCCGGCGAGGACGTAGTCGCGCACCCAGCCTGCAGGCGGAGGTGCGGGCGCAGCGAAACGCAGGGACATTTCATCGCCCGCATTCATGATGACGTATCGGTCATCGATGCCGGCCAGCAGCGGACGCACATCGCCATAGCGAGTGTAATAACCGGCAAGGTCGCGCCATATCTGTGTTGTTCCCAGAAGCCGGTTATAGTCCGGAATCTCCGGAGACGAGGCATTCGCCTGGTGAATGACGGAGTAGCCTCGATAGTGCAGATCCGCCGTCGCAGGATCAAGTCGCTTCATCCTCAATGGCGTTTCGGGCAATCCTTTGGCCCACTGAATCTCGTCCCAATAGATTTCGAGATTTGTACGCAAACGTACTTTGTGAGGCACGCCGGGAATGAAGAGATTCGTCAGATCGATGAGGCACGTTTTGTTGCGTCCCGCCGGAAAGCCCAGGTTCGGCTTCGCTACTTTCCAACCGCCATGTCCGTCCGGAACTTCAAGGCTCAGCGGATGCGGCCGCTCATGCTGACCCTGGCTCATGGCCACATTGATCGATGAGTCCGAAGGATGCAGCCAGCCTTTGGCGATCAGCCATAGCGGGCCGCCTGCAGGCACATTGTTTCCGAGGTCGATCTCTACGTAATGCTCACGGGTTACTCCCTGATATTGTCCGCGCCCGAACGTATCCAGATAGTTGCCGTCGAGCGAGCGAAGAATATCCGTCACGTCCTGCCCCTTGTCATCCACTGCACGCGCAATCGGTTGCGGTGTGGCAACCGCTGTTACCGCGAGCTTCACAGCGGGCACGGCAAAGCGCTCGTCTGTAAATATTTCTGTTCCCATCGGATGGTCGACCGTCATCAGCGCCAGATAGTCGTAATAGTACGTTTCCCAAAGCTCGCCGGTAATGCGCAGATCGTAGAAACCATCGCGCGAAACAAGCTGGTCGCGCCCAATCTTGTACCACTCCTGAGTTGCCTCGATGCGTGCCGGTCCGAGCGAGTTAATGCGCAGACCGATCGCTGAGCCCCACGGAACGGTGTCCTTTACGAACTCCATCTGCCTGCCGTTGTAGGCGAAGAGGAACGGGCACGACCCCTTTAACCGCTGCTCTGTCACGATCTCCTGATCGGCTTTGAGCGCAAACTCCGCGCGCACGGAACCGTTCGGCCACACAATACGCGCTACATCCACGCCGGTCTGTTCTCCTAAACCGAAATGAAGCTGCGGGCCGGTCATCGACTGTTTCTGCACCAGCAATCCAGAGCGGATTTCGATCTGGCCGCCGATGCCGAAAGAATTAATGCGCTGATCGCCTGTGGTCTGCCGCGCACGGGGGCGAATCGTCTGCCAGTGATACGGTTTTGTGCCGCGATTGACAGCCTCCATCGCTTGTCCATCGGTGGAAAACCCGAGCAGATCGAGCCGTCCGTTGCCTTGCAAATCCGCGACGTCAAATACTCTCGCATCGCCAAAGGTTTTATTCATCTCCACAAATTTGCCCTGCTCGTCATGGAGCCAGATGAGAGCGCCTTGTGTGGATTTGACGGGTGCGAGCAGCAGATCGAAGGCGCCGTTGTTATCGAGATCGGCCACTCGTAAACGGACTTCGTTCCCGAGAACGTTCGCAGTATTTGGCACACTGGCAATTGCTGCCGAAGTCCAGCTCTTGTTCTCTTCCGCCTCCGACAGTGCAACGATTGTGCCGTCACCGCGAAGCGCAAGCAGGGCGAGCGCGCCGTCTGGATTCGCGTCGGCAACGGCAATCGCTTTTACAGTGGAGAAGCCGGACGGCACGGACTGTTCGTGGAACCTGCCCGAGCGTTCATTGATGAAGACATGAAGCTGGCCAGCGCCATCGATCAGCGCCGCATCCGGATTGCCGTCGCCATTCAGGTCAGCCCACACGAATTGTTGTATGCCGGAGACGCCGGTAAAAGGATGGATCGGCAAGAATGTGCCGTCACCATTGTTTCGCAGCACGAGCGGCAGGCCGTCTTTCGCACCGACAACGATGTCGAGATCGCCATCGGCTTCAATATCGACGGCCCATGCGCCGGTATAAGCGCTGTCGATGATAGAACGAGGCAGCTTCGTTTGTACGGTTACATCGGTAAAGGTCTCAGGCTTATCCTGCCGCAGGAAGCGCAGGCCGCCTGCGCCTGCCAGGACAAGGTCCATCTTGAAGTCATAGTTGAAATCGACAGGCAAGATCCCTTCCGGGGATGGCGCAACGCTCGCCGGACCGCCTGGAAACGGGATCGCCGCGCCAGTGGACAGGTGCACTTCTTTCGCATTTGCTTCCGCAACAGCGGGAACGCCAGCACCGCTCAATGAAATGGCGCCGATCCAATTCCACTTGCCTGCGGGTAAATTCGCCAGCGGTTGAGGAGTAAAGGTCATTGCCTCGTCTGGAGGAGCAGGTTTGAAGTCCGGCGACGCCAGACGCAGAAAGTGCGTAAAGGGTACGGCTTCTTCTCCGGGCTGCGGCTTGATCTCTGACAGGCTGGCGCGGAACTGCGGCACCTGCATCAGCACATTGCGTAAGAAGATCGAACGTGTCGCGGCTGTTCTTGGTTCAGGCCCGGCAGCGGCAGTCTGTAAGGCCGCAAGTCGCTGCTGCACGTCTGCCGGCCATGCACTCGATTGTGCCGCAATTCTGTTTACGGTGGAATGGAGTGTCGCCACATCGCCGCGTTTTGCGGCAATGCGGCTGAGTTCCAGCAGAGCAGCAAGATTCTCCGGCTGCACGGCCAGTATTTGCTCCATCAAGCGCTGGAAATCTTCATCGCTGTTGACGTCGCCCTGACGCTCGACCTCGGAAGCCAGTTGATAGATGGCGCGCAGATTTGCAGGATGGAGTTGGATGGCCTGGCGCAGGTTGGCAATTGCTTTGGCCGAATTGCCTCGGTCGCTTTCAAGTAACCCCAGCAGGTAGTAGATACGATCATTTTTCGGAGCAAGCTCGCGCGCGCGGTCAAGCCGTTGCGCGGCGGCATCGAAGTTGCGTTGGCGCAGCGCGAGAATGCCCCAGTTCGCCCAGACTGCCGGCTCACCCGGCACCATCTGGGCTGCCTTCCCCAGACTGTTTTCGGCGCGAACGTCATCGCCTACCTGGAGTGCGGCGAGTCCTACGTAAAAAGTAGAAACGAAATCAAAGTACGTTTTCGAAGAGGTACTCGGCAGCCTATTTCCCGAATTGCATCCAGCGGAGAGAAACATGACAGAGACCAGCGCGCAGGCCAATGGATTGAGCCATTTGTGAATTTTTGGAGTATTGCCATCCGGAACTTCGCGGCTGAATGAATCGATTCTCATGCCAATCTTTTATTTTGTGGGCTGTATTGAACATATCTCAATCGAACCTCAACCGGAATGCGCCTTTGGTACTGCGCCATAAGTTTGAGATAAGGCTCAACCTCCGGGTGGTTGACCTAGTGAGTGGTTCCGTAAATGCTTGAATTACCTATGATTAGAAAGTTTGGTGCTCTTCTTTGCCTGCTTGCGTCGGCTAGCACTCTCTGTGCGCAGGATAACTTTTTCGAAAGATGGCAGGCACGCGCGTCACAAACGCAGGCGAAACAACCCTCATGGTCGGTGCCACTTGTCGCGCCCTATCCCATGCTGATCCAGGTTTTTCGATCGGACTTCACCCGCCAGATCACTCCGACAGGCACTTCAACCTGGAATTATGGAGCAAACCGAGGGTTGAACCTGATTCCAGGCTTTAACAGCGAATTCGACTTTTATTATCCGCCGTATATCCAGCACAACTCACCTACAGCGAAAGATGGTTTTGGCGATGTGGGTTTTCTGTACAAGTACCGGATTCTTTCGGCAAATGAAAAACAGGGGAACTATCTTTTGAGTGCGCAACTGACGGCGACCATCCCGACCGGCAGTTACAGCAACGGCAGCACCGATGCGTCGGTTTCGCCATCGCTTCTCGCAGGCAAAGGCTTCGGCAAATTCGATGTGATCTCCTCACTTGGAGGAACGCTCCCTACCGGGGACACTGTAAAGCTGGGCCGTACGATCGCGTGGAATACGACCGCGCAATATCACCTCGGAAAGTATGTCTGGCCGGAATTGGAGGCGAATGCCACCTACTTTTTTGCCGGAAAGAACGATGGGAAGATGCAGAATTTTTTGACCCCCGGGATAACGACAAGCAAATTCAAGTTTCGTCCGAGGGATGCGCGGAGCCGCATGGGGCTTGCGGTTGGAGCGGGCATGCAGATTGCGACTTCACAATTTCATACCTATAACCATGGGCTTGTTTTTACAGGGAGATTTATTTTTTAAGAAATGCTTTCAGGATGTGCTGTTACGGACAGAAAGATCCTCTAACCAGGATGCCTCTGCTTACGCCTGATGCAGGCATCCGGTTTTCCTCTGCATCAGGCGCAAGGCAAACTCTCACTCCGAGTTGGATGGTCGAAGAACCGAGCAAGGTTCATTGCGACAGATTCTGGTTGATGAAGCGGAATGAAATGTCCTGAATCGAGCGTCACCATGCTGGAGTTTGGGATCAATAAAGATGTCCGGCGTGCAAACGCCTCGGGAATGGCCGCATCGCGCATGCCATGGAATATAAGTGTAGGCATCAGCAGATGTGGCAGAAATGCTGGCACATCTGCCAGAAGCTGTGCCGGCTTTCCCCACCGCATAATGCGCATAAATTTCCATGGACCAGCCATGCCGGAAAACGGTGCGTAGAAATCCTCTACGATCCTGTCTCGGTTCTCCGTACTTGCCAGGGCTCGATGCATGGCAATCTTCCAGAAAGCCGTCCGAATAAAAGGCGCCAGCAGTTCTCCCAGGATCGGCTTCCGCAGCGGCTCGATCAGGTAAAACGGCCTAAGTTCCGGAAACAGTGCGGGGGAAAGCAACGCCATGCAATCGACGTGCTGCGGAAAATAATGGGCGTAATGCACAGCCACAACCGAACCGGCGTCATGTCCCACAACGTGCCATTTTGCAATGTTATTTTTTACGCGCAGAGCGTCGATTTGTTCCGCCAGAGACTGTAGGAAACCGGGACCGTATGCCACGCGGGGACTTTTTCCCAGCCCCGGTAAATCGATGGCAAAACAGGTATACCTCCCGCAAAGCCGCTCGATAATGCCGCTCCAGAGCCGGCTGCTGGTTGGCATGCCATGGATGAATAGAATGGGATCGCCCGAGCCGCAACGGATTACGTGCATAAAATGACCTCTTGGCCCGTCACGATACGGAACACTCCGGTGAAGGTGAAGGAAACCGTCGGCATAACCAATGGAAGAGCGAGGCGGCAGATCGAAGCGACGCAAGAAACAGGCCGAATAGCGTTGTAGAAACGAGTCCCTGTGGCCTTATGCGCGAATACAGAGCGTTGATGCTCCAAGCCGGGACAGTGTAAACATCACCCGCGTTCAGAGCGCCGATACGGTTCCTGATCGGCCAGTCGTAGATGACCTTCTCAATTCCGCTATTGAAAAATCGCGCCAAATCCCGAGCTCGCCGACTGTACATGGCCGAGCTTAGATACGGTAGAGTCTGCCGGTGACGCGATTTCACGATGAGGCGCGCTGCCTCTGTAGCATGCCGCAAAGCAGCAGTCACGCCATTGGAGGTCATCGGATCTACCATCGATGCCGATTCACCAACCACCAGCCAGTTAGGCCCATGGATCTTGCCATACACGCGGCATCGAAAAGATGTGATATACAGCGAAATCGAGCTATCGGATTTTGCCAACTCTTCAACACGTGGAAACCGATTCAGCTGCTCTTTATAGATATCTTCAACAGTCTGCCCGTCCTGGCGTTTCAGTTTCATCGCATCGCCCGGAGTAACATACCCCACGCTGACGGTATTCGGGTGAATCGGGATTTCCCAGACCCATTCCATGTAGGAGGGTTTCGCTTCTCCCGCGTATAACGTCGTTCCTTCGATTGACTCAGGAACAGTGAAGTAGCTCCACATGGCTACTTTCCTTGGGCCGTATTCGTATATCGGTAGCTGGAACATTCGCGGAAACAGACTTGTGGCGGAGCCGGACGCATCAATGAACCATGAAGAACTGATCCGGATTCCCTCTATCGTGCTCACAGCCGTGACTCTTCTACCATCTTTTTCCACGCCGGAAACCTTACCGGAAACCAGCTTGATGCCATGGCTTAGAGCGATCCCGCGGAGTGCCTTGTTGAGTAGAATGCGGTCCACATGCAGCGTGCGTAATTCGATATTGAAGGGAGGACGGCCCAACCAATCGGATGGAATGTAGTGTCTGTCTGACCCGTCTTCCAGCTTCAGTATGACGTGGCGCTTGTATGTGGCGATCTCTTCCGCAATCAAACGCTCCATCGGCAATCCTAGAGTGCTCAGTAAATCCGGAGCAGACCAGTCCAGAGACTCGCCCACGGCATGACTATCAGTTTGATCAGCCTCAATGCATAGAACCTGCATCCCTGAGCGGGCGAGATGAATCGCCGCTGCCATGCCTGCCAGTCCGCCGCCAATTATCGTAACGTCTGCCTGGCTCAAGTCGTCCTGCATCCTGGAGGGAAAGAGAATAATTTCGTCTATGCCATGGAACAATACGGGTGCGACACATCTTCGCTGAACCTTGTGATTCGTCACAAGCGCCTTAAGATTGACATCCATATCAGCCTTTAGGGGGAGGCGTGATATTGAGGTAGAGAGTTAAGATCGCCAAGAAGATAAGGTTGATTCATCCTATCGTCGGGGCATGCAGTCACCGTGTGGACATCGCACATGCTGACAGCGATTTGGACGAGCAGAGAGTGTGCATGGTCAATTGCACCAAAATCAGGAAAGAGAGAGTGTGAAACGCTTGCATCTGCTGGTCCGGCTTCGCCCCATCCTGTTTATTGCAGTGCTGCTTGTTGTCTGGCAGATAGCTATCAGCCGGAGCTCTGTTCATCTTTTGCCAGGACCCTGGGGGGTCGTTGGCGGCATCGCAGATCTGGTGCGGCACGGCCTGCTTTTAAAGTACGTTGTTGCGTCTCTCTTCCGAGTCACGTGGGGTTTTCTCTTAGCCGTCACATTGGCGATACCTTTGGGACTAACGATCGGTTGGTACAGCCGGACTGAAATGGCGTTGAATCCGATCATCCAGATCCTTCGTCCCATTTCTCCGCTCGCCTGGATTCCCATCGCCATCCTCTGGTTCGGAGTGGGAGACCTTGCAGCCATCTTTCTGATTTTTCTGGGTTGCTTCCTCCCTCTGCTTTTGACGGCCATCAACGCGGTCCATAGTGTACCGGCTGTGTATGTAAATGCGGGGCGCAATTTCGGTATGGGCACGGGCAGGCTCATCCTGCGCGTCTTATATCCGGCAGTAGTTCCGCAACTGATCATTGGCTTGCGGATTACTCTCGGCGTCGCATGGCTGGTGGTGGTTGCCGCCGAAATGATCGCGGTGAATTCCGGGCTAGGCTTCCTGATTGTGGATGCGCGCAATGCCGGCAATCGATATGACCTTGTGGTGGCTGGCATGGTCATCATTGGGGTCATTGGTTTGCTGCTCGACATAGGAATGCGATCGCTTGAAAAAGTAAAATCATTCCGCTGGGGTTATTCGGAGGATTAGGAATGTCGTCGTACGTGGAAGATATTGCTGTAGCTCCAGCCTTGAAGACGAAGTTGTGCGTAAAAGACGTCGGTATGGTCTTCAAGGGCGACCGTCAGAGCACGGCTGTCCTTGAAAACATCAATCTTGAAGTGGGAGACGGGGAATTCGTGTGTCTGCTCGGGCCGTCGGGCTGCGGCAAGTCGACGCTGCTGAATGCAATGGCAGGCTTCCTTTTGCCAACGAGCGGGCAAATCAGCGTGGATGGCGAAGTGGTTCGCGGACCAGACCCTCGCCGCATCTTTGTTTTCCAGGAGCGGGGCGTCTTCCCGTGGTTGACGGTTGAAGGAAACATTGGATTCGGTTTGTTCAATTTATCTGGATCCGAATGTGAACAGCGCATCGCGTACTACATCAAAATGGTTGGGTTGGAGGGGTTTGAGAAGGCATATCCGCAGGAGCTGTCTGGTGGCATGAAGCAACGGCTCGAGGTTGCCCGGGCTCTGGCGGTCAATCCCGACATGCTTTTTCTGGATGAACCGTTTGGAGCACTGGACTCGATTACGCGTCTTGTTATGCGCGGCGAGTTGCTTCGCATCTGGGAGGCGGAGCGCAAGACCATTATCTTCGTGACGCACGATATCGATGAGGCGGTTCAGCTTGCGGATCGGGTGGTTGTCATGAGCGCTCGTCCCGGTACCATTCAACAGATCGTGAACATCGATATATCCCATCCGCGCGACATCAGTTCACCCCGGTATCTCGAACTTCGCGACGGTATTTTCAAACAGATTGGTCTGGCGCACAAAATATGAACTCGCTTGCAGAACCAAGAAAATGGGAGCGGTTTTTCTGGCCGGTTCTTGCTTCCGCGCTACTGCTGGCGCTGTGGTATTGCTCTGTCATCTGGACGGCCACCAAGGTCTTTCCTTCGCCGCTCGATGTAAAGCGAGGCATGCTGGAGTTGCTACAGAAACATGTGCTGTGGGGTGATATTGTCGATTCGCTGCGTCGCGTTGCAATCGGATTCGGCACTGCTTCACTTCTCGGAATCCCGCTGGGCCTAACCCTCGGCTGGTATCCGGCAGTCAATCAAGTGGTGAATCCTGTCATGCAGATACTCCGGCCCATCAGCCCTATTGCATGGATTCCAGTCGCTATCATTTTTTTCGGTGTCGGAGATAAAGCCGCAATCTTTCTGATTTTTCTTGGCGCCTTTTTCCCGATCGTTGTTGCCTGCATCAATGGAGTATCCAATGTGCCATCTGTATTCCGGCGTGCGGGCCGTAACTTTGGCCTTACACCTCAGCAGCTTCTCGCAAGAGTGATCTTTCCCGCCGCCCTTCCACAGATCATTGTTGGGCTGCGCTTAGCGCTTGGCATTGCGTGGCTGGTGGTGGTTGCGGCAGAAATGATCGCGGTCGATTCCGGCCTGGGATACCTGGTCATCGATGCGCGAAATTCTGGAAAGAGGTATGACCTTGTGGTAGCGGCCATGCTATTGATTGGCGTCATCGGCCTTGTGCTGGATACCGGTTTTCGCAGACTCGAAACGCTGAAATCGGTGCAATGGGGGTTCCGCGATGAGTCTTAAGCGCAAGGTCGTTCTGATCGCATTCGGATGGCTCGTACTTATTTCCGCGCTGCATGCGTACCTGAATGTGAATTGGGCCGCCGTTCTAAATGATTACCGTCCGCCAGATAAGCGGAAGATTGTCGTCGCCTACATCCCGGTCACCTGCCAGCTTACGTGCCCGGTGACGGATTACATCTCGAAATTTTCCGAGAATGGCGAAATCTTTCTGCCTCGCATGTTCCAGGGTTTCCCTGAAATTAAAGAAGCACTCATTTCGAATAAAGTGCAGGCGGCGTTTGTTGTCGCACCGCTGGCGATTGCTCTTGTGTCACAAGGAGTTCCCATCAAGGTCGTTTATCTCGGGCACAGATACGGGAGCGCCGTGGTCGTAAAGAAGAACGGCCCGGTCAAGACCTTCGCCGATCTGCGTGGACGCACGGTTGCGATACCGAGCCGTTTTTCTGACGAGCGCTTAATTCTCTTTCGCGCGATGAAGATATGGGGGATGAAACCGGGGGACATCAAAATGGTGGAAATGGCTCCTCCGGACGTCTCAGGCGCACTCGCGGCTGGAGCCATCGATGCATTTTCTATGGGTGAGCCGTTTCCGTCTCAGGCAGAGATGGCCGGGTACGGTCGTATCCTTTTCCAGGCGCGGGATTATTGGCCGGATTACATGTCGTGCATTCTCGTCGTGCGTCAGGACCTGATCGACAAACGCCCTGAAGCTGTGCAGGTTCTGGTAGACGGAATCGCACGCTCCGGTCTCTGGCTCGACAAGGGGAAGCCGTATCGGGAAGACGCCGCCGATTTTGTAGGCCGTTTCTACTACAACCAGAAACCTGCTTTGTTGCGATGGGCGCTCACCAAACCGATGGATCGAGTGATGTATAGCCCGCTTGCGCCGCGCAAGGCAGATTTCGATTTAGTTCGTGATTTGATGATGGAAACCGGTGTTTTGAATAAGAAGATTGAATTCAGTGACTATACGGACACACGCTTTTCGGATAAAGCAAGTATTCAGACTGCATGGAAGTATGAGGCGGGTATCGCAACAGCTAAATAACAGCCGAAGCGCGTTTATTTTCTATAGCCGAGTTTCAGGGGGAATCCAAAAATGTTTCGCAGGCAGTTTCTTAAGACCGTGACTCTTGCAGGTGTGAGTGGCCTGGCCACAATCGGCACAATACAGGCCAGTGATACGAAAACCGTAAAATACCACGTGAAAGGATTTACTTGTATCACCTGCGCCGTAGGTCTTGAAACTATATTGCGCCAGCAAAAGGGAGTGGCATGGGTCAAAGCCAGCTATACGGATGCATCAGCTGTCATTCAATACGATCCTGCCTCCATCACAGAGAATGCAATCCGTGCATGTATCACTGACATGGGTTTTTCGGCAGAGCTGGAACATGGGAACTGATATGTTCCCGGCCTCTACGTGACCTGCGCAACCCTAGACCAAACTCTCATCAATAACACCAGGTAAGTTGTTAGCCCCGGAGCAAAATGAAAGACGCATTGCAAAAAAGCGACTATGCAAAGATCGCAAAGACTCTTTTCGACTCACTGGATCTTCGCCAGCCTCCCATAGCGATTTGTTTTGCCGACTCGATGCCTGCTGACATGCCCGGGCATAGTGGCAGAGTGCCAGCAGGCTGCCGCTTCTGGGAGGATGCTGCGAGTGCAGCATTCGTAACTTCCGCCGCAGACCACAACATGTGTGCCATTGGCGTATATACCCACCATCTGCAGTCTTCTCCTGCGCAACAAACCGACCTGATGGATGCTTTGAAAGTCTTTGGTGAGCTCAGCTATGTGAGGGAAGAGGACATCGCATTGATTCCTGTACTCAAGTCACAAGCTGAGTATGTCATTTATTCTCCATTAGCCGACACGCGTCTATCGCCAGATGTCGTCATCCTCTTCGTAAATGCCAATCAGACTCTCATTCTCGCTGAAGCAACGCAGCAAGTGGAAAATCAAAGTCCGCCGGCGATGGGAAGGCCTGCATGCGCTGTTGTGCCGCAGGTGATGAATACTGGCCGCGCCGCATTGAGTCTTGGATGTTGTGGTGCCCGCGCCTATCTCGATGTGCTTACCGATACCGTAGCGATATTTGCAATGCCAGGAGCCAAGCTCGAAGCATATGCGCAACGCATCAAGGCACTTACAACTGCCAATGCCATACTTTCAAAATTCCATCACATTCGACGGCACGAAATAGAAGCCGGGCAGACTCCTACGATTAAGGATTCTCTGGCAGCTCTAAACTCATAGAAACTCATACTTCGCTGACAGCTTTATGTATTTGCGAGCATCTTTGGCGGCTCGCTCAGAATAGATTTCCCGCCACTTGTTCAGCAACGAGTCTGGCCTTTTGCTCAAGCGCATCCCTGGCCATCGCTGGGTCATTCTTCGCGTTGGTGCTTAGTTTTATGGTGAAGACATTGTCTCTGACACGGCCAACGACTTGCTCGCCAGCAATGTGGTTTTTCTTGCCGGAGCACAGGACTGCCTCATTTCCTATAGCGGGCAAAGGATTGACGTGAGAGCCGCATTGGGCCTTATAAGCGTTAAATGCTTGACCTGGATCCGTAGCCACTTCAACTGTAACCAGGAGGCTGCGCGATGAGGCTGTATCTTTATAAACGAAATTGCAGCTTGTGGGGCTGACTTCAGAGAGACTCGCAGGCGAATGCGCGCTGCCTCCCAACACGCCAAAAGCGGTTGCCTCGTTGATCCAGGGACAGGTGCCCTTCGCGTGGCAAATTGCCGGTAGAAGAACCACAAATGCCAAGACGGCAAGTTTCGACAAGTTCACTGTGTACCCGCACTATATGAGGAAGAGGATTGAGTCGCAGGCAGCGGCATAGGCCCCTTTTGCTGCGTATCGGTGTGCATGTGCCATGGGATGCTTTCGGTCGATATCTCAGGGTGCTTGCGCAGAAAATCGAGTGAAAATGTTGGAGAGCCGGGATCGAATTTCTTTGTCACAAACATAGCCTGCTGTTCGGCGGCCTTATCCTTCATTCCCATACGGCGATAGAGAATCGACAGGTTATAGTGTGCGGCAAGATCATCCGGATCGATCTTCTGCAGGGTCTCGAATTGATCCATTGCCGCCTCGTAGTTATGCTGCTGGTAGTAGGAAATGCCAAGCTCGCGGCGCGCATCGCGGGATTGCGGGTATTGTTCGACCACTTTTTTGAGGTCCGCTATCTCTGCCTGGGAGTGACCTGCGCGGCGTTCCAGCAACGCTGAGTAGTAGAGCGCCCGAGCGTTGTCGGGGCTCAGGGACAGAGCCTTTTGTACGCCGCCTCTTGCCGAGTCATACTTTTCCCAAAGGATATTGGTCAATCCGATATTGGTATAAGCATCGGCATATTCGGGTCTCAGCTTCGTTACCTCTCCAAAGGCTTGAATCGCATCCGGATACTGTTGTTGGTCCAGATACGAGATGCCCAGGTTATTCCAGCGCATCCAATCGGGGTTATCGCCGGGATCGGCTGGTTGGGGCTTGTTCTCGCCAATATTCAGCACGCGGCTGCGGGACGCGATTTCGACAAGCGGATAGAGCGGGTGGTCTTTTCCGAAGATATTGTTGAGATAACTCTGGCGTAAGTGACGGTAGTTCACCTTGGCCGTGATTGTGATCGGTCCCTTCACGTCGGGAGGGAGATGAAACTGGTAGCGGACCAGAGTAGACCGGCCCGCCTGGACGGTGTTGTCATAAGCGACGGAGTGAATCGTCCATACCTTGTGATTATCGACAAACTCTCCTTGCGGTGTAACCGGCCGATTTGTGAAGCTATGGGCGCGTTCGTCCAGCATTCCATCCGGCTTTATGAATCCGCTATGATAAATTTCCTTGCCTGCTGCATCCTTCACGAGGAATTCGACATACGCCTCATAAAGGTCGCGCACCTCCGGAACCAGCGAATGTCCAATGTTCTTGTTCTGGATGACAACGAAGGTCTCGATTACATCTTTCGGTTCAAGACGGAAGGGAACTGACCCAAGCGGCGCGATCAGCTGATCGTCTGCCGCCCTCCTGATTCCGAAGATATCGACGTTCAGGAAGTTACCTGCGCGGAGAAACTGAATTGTCTTTTCCAGTTGCTCATCGAAACCGTAATAGAAAGGAACGGCAGTATTTCCGGCCAACCAGCGATGGGAAGCGAAGGTTCCATTCTTCGCCCCATAGTCGGGGAGTAAGTTGGGCGCGCGTTTCATGTGGCACCCCTGGCAGGTGGTGAAATCGCCGGAGTAAAACGTCAGCGGATTCCGCTGCGAGAATTTGGACATCTGCCATTCGTCATATGTGGTGAAGGCGCGGACGAACTTATAATCATTCAGAGTTTCCGGAAGGTTTGCCTTGTGGCATGCCGCGCAGAATTCAGGCGTCCGGTAAAAATCTTTCATCACCGCCTGCGAGTGACGGTCTGTGTGCTTGAGGATTTCGTCATACGGCACTTCGCCCGGAATGCGATTTCCGTTTTCATCGACCATCACAGACGGAATGCCCATCACGAAGCCGCCGTTGCCATTGGTCGATTGTAAGTGCTGAATGGAGTGGCACGTTGCGCAGGTGAGTCCGTCTGAATCAAATTTGCGATCGACCTGTGATGCCTGGGTCAGGCCTCCGGCAAGCACGGCTATCGGGTTGTGGCAGCTGTCGCAGTGGCGGGAGAACTCGATGCCCTTGGTCCGAATAAGAATGTTTACGCTGGTACGGTAGAAGGGAGTGCGAAAGGAATTGGAATGCAGCGCCTGGCGCCATTGATGATAGGCCTCTTGATGGCAGTGCGCGCAATACGTGGCGTTGGGGAAGGCTCCCGGCTGGACAAAATCGTCGCCCTCAACCTTCGCATTCCCGGGAATGAACGGCTTATCTTTGCCGAAGCGGAAATTGTAACTGTCGCTGATCTTGTCTGAATATTCCTTGCGGGTGGCATCCTGTTGCGCGGCGGCGGGAAAGAATGCGTTGCCTTCTGTCAGGAGTAGTATTCCGGCAATCGTCAGGGCGCCTGTGAGCTTGTTGACTCTTAAACCCCTCAGAATGCTCCGGCCCACGGCCTGCAAACGCACGCTCATGACTATCTCCCGTTGCGATTCATAATAGTAGTAGTTGTTGCACTTTTTGCGGCAATTTCGTCGTAGACGCTGGGAACGAGACCTTTTCCCTCTTCGACGACAAAAAAACGGTCCACACCGGGCAACGAAGCATGCTCCACAGTGCCGTCCGGCCAACGAAGCTCGACTGCGTCGACCGTCGTTGCCTGCCCCAGTCCGAAATGGAGACGCTGATCGTTCGACGATTCATAACTGCCGCCGCTCATGACATCGCCGCGTTGGCGGATACCTCCAGCCGTGACGTAAGCAGTTGTTCCGATTGCGTCACGCGGGCTCTTTGGCCCTCCTATAAGCACGAGACCAACCCAATGGTTTGTGTCGGCGTTGACGTTGCGCAGCAAGACTGGCGTATGGTCGATGCAATTGACGACGACATCGATTTTGCCGTCGTTAAACAGGTCGCCAAAGGCTGCGCCGCGACCAGGAATCACATCGGCGAGCCCAGTCCCTTCGACCGCGGGAACAACCTCAAACTTCTTCCCATGATTCATGTTGTGAAACAGCAGAGGACGTTCTGCAAAGGTGGTTCCCCAGTCGTGTTGGTCAACCTGCGGATAGACGTGGCCGCTGATCGACATGATGTCCTTCCAGCCATCGTTGTCGTAGTCGATAAACTCGGTCGCCCAGCTCAGGAAGGGATAGGTAACCTCCGCGATGCCCATTTGCGGCGTGATTTCCGAGAAGTTCCCATCGCCATCGTTACGGTAGAGCGTTTTGTAATCGTCTGAAAAAGTTGTGGTATAGAGATCAACCCGGCCGTTGTTAAGGTAGTCGCCGACACCTAATCCCATCGAAGCTGTTTCACGCGCATCCTGATTCAGCGCAAAGCCAGAATAAAAACTTGCATCGTCGAATGTGCCATCGCCTTTGTTGATATAGAGATAGTTCGGCGTTGAATCGTCGGCAACGATTAAATCGACTTTGCCATCGTTGTTGACATCGACAAAGGTTGAGGAAAATCCATAGTAATGGCGCTTATCGCTCACGCCGGCCTTCTCGCTTACATCGGTGAATGTGCCGTCACCGTTGTTGTGGAATAGGTGGTCAGGTTCACCCTCCAGACCGCGCGGTCCGCACATGACATTTGCTCCGCGATATTGGCAAAATCCGAGGCCTGCTGCCGCTGAACCAGGTACGGGAGGATGGTTCATGTCGTAGTGGACATATCCGGGAACAAAAAGGTCCAGGTGCCCATCTCCGTCGTAGTCGCCGAAACTGGCTCCTGTAGACCAGTTGCCGAGAGTGACCCCCGCCTTTTCCGCTACATCCGTAAACGTACCGTCGTGATTGTTGTGGTAGAGACGATTTTTCCCGAAGTTCGACACATAAAGATCGGGCCAGCCATCGTTATCGTAGTCTCCCACGGCCACGCCATAACCCCAGCGGTCATTGGTTACGCCGGCTTTGGCAGCAACATCTGTAAAGGTGCCGTCATGATTGTTGTGGAAGAGCGCGGCATGCGGGGATTCGGCTTTGCCGTTCAACGCTTCATAGGTTGAGCCGTTCACCAGGTAGATGTCGAGCCAGCCATCGTGATCGTAGTCAAGCAAGGCTACGCCGGAACCGGTTGTTTCAATAATGAACATCTTTTGCGGGGTGCCCATCTTGTGGTGCCAACTCGTGAGGCCCGCCTTTTCCGAGACGTCCTGAAAGACGATCGGGCCTTCTTTGACGAAGCCGCCTGCTGTGATCGGCCGTCTTTCTGAGTCGAGGACGGGTGCGAATGTGCCGCCTGTTGCCGAGCCACTTTGCTGAGGGGTTGCCGTACTGCCCCCATAGAGGGGAGAAGCCGCGGGCTGCTGTCCAATTGCCTGGCGTACCGCGCAGGACAAAATGATCGTGACTGCAACAGTAAGGAATACGTTCCACCGGGAGGCTCGGGACAGACGCAAAAGCATGAATATACGACCCATAAGTCAAGAAGTTGGCTACGGTTGCTAATTATCCTTAGCGCCGGACTTCGTTGTCTTCAGCCATAAGGTTGAGAAAAGGATCATACGCCTATGGACGATGAAGTGTCGCGCATCATTACGCTCTGCGGGTCGCGCATCATTACGCTCTGCGGGTTCAGCGAACGTGCATCGGAGAAGCAGGCCGACGATGTGTTTGGAAGCCACGTCGAGTACACTGCAAGGCAGGATCGCGCCGAGAAAGTGTGGGGAAATGCGGAGCGCAATCATTCACGGAGAGTTTCATGCGTGAAAATGAAGCCCATCGACAGACTACCGACGAGGCTGCATTGCTCATCGCGTGCGTGCGCGATCCGCAGGTCATTGTTCCACAGGATACGGATTGGCATGCCCTACTGGAACTAGCGGCGGCGCATGGCGTGCTCCTTCTCGTCTATCAGGCGTTCCTCGAATACGGCACCGCGATACCCAGCTTCGTGGAGGCTGCTGTCCTGGAGCATATGGATGGAGCAAAAAAGTTGGCTGCTGCGCTGGAAGACTTGCTGAAACAATTTGCTGCGCGAAGTATTGAGGTTCTTCCGCTGAAGGGTCCGGTGCTGGCGGAGATGCTCTACGGAGATGTGACGATGCGCGCATGCGATGATTTGGACCTGCTGGTGCGCCGTGAGGACTTGTCTCAAGCTGAGCGACTGTTGGTTGACCTGGGTTTTGCTGCGAATGGTGCGGCCGACGACTACCATCACAAGTTCCTTCGCGATGGGCTGTTGGTAGAGCTGCACTTTGGAGTCGCGTCGCCTCGGTCGTTTCCATTCGACGTAGATGGGATCTGGGCGCGTGCTGAGAATAAGAGATTTCGCAGTGCACCGATGCGCGTCATGTCCGATGGCGACCTCGTGTTGTTTTTATGTCTTCATGGGTTAAAACATGGATTTTCAAGACTGATCTGGATGCTGGATGTCGCGCGCGCAATGCGCGCAGTGCGGGATTGCAGTCCGGAGGAACTGGCGCAGCGTGCGCGACAGCAGGGCTTGGTGCTGGCGCTGCTAATTGGCTGCGAGATGATACGGGAGATGTTTCCGCAACAGTTGCCACAGGAGATGGAAGCGGTCATTGCCAAATTGCCCGAAGAAACCGAGCAGGCGCGACGCGCTGTTGCCCGGCTGTTTGCGGAAAACGCGGGCGTAAATAACGATCCGGAAATATGGAGTTTTTACCTGCAGACTGAGAGCAGTGCGCGCCAGCGATGGCGTCGCCGGTTTCGTTTTTTCGTGCCAACCGTTGAAGATTATGCATGGGCCGAGCGCCATAGGATTTACCGCGGCTTTGTGCCCGCCTTACGACCCTTCCGTTTACTGCAAAAATACGGGCCATTCAGAGCATGGAGAATTCTGTTTCCCCCGCCCGTGTAAATCTTTGTATTCATGCGCACAATCACATCACAAAGTTTGCTCGCTGATGCCGCGAGGTGATCGAGCAGGCTCGAAGGTGCTGCGATCCGCAGCAAAAAAGCAAGCCCCATCCATCAGCTCCTCGCTTCGCAGGGACCTCGCTCAGAATGGACAACTCTCTTCGTGTTACACAGCCATGTAAATAGTTCCGTCTGCTTTCTATTCTCCTTAAGCCTAATTAAGGCCTGCTGTGAATAGCGCGAGCTTTCGACACAAACATCAGCAGGGGTGCCGCTACAATCGCAACCTTGCCAAATGTTGCGATCATTTCGCGGCGGGTTTCTGTCTCGGGCCGATTCGCAGAAGCGGGCGCAGATGGGGAAACTGAATCCCGCTCCTTTTGCGAGTGAATCTCTTGATTATCTTCTTTCATGATTCTGATGAATCTCCTTTTTACGTGGGCACTGATGGAACATAGCATAGTGCCTGCTTATAGTGTTCGTGATTAGGGGGCCGTGACATTCGGAGACGTGCTGGTTGCATACTTGCTGCTACCGTCCGGGGTATAGGTAGCGTGGAGCGAATCTCCGGGAACCAGGGCAAGTCCGCTATACTGCACGGAAATTTGAGTACCGCTCAGCAGCACTCCTGTGTTGTTGCTGAAGCAATTCGACACCACGATATCGGGCGTGCCATCGGAATCGAGATCGCCGACAGCGGCGGAGTACGGGTTGTCTCCCACGCTGAACGGGCCAAGCGCCGAGTAGGTTCCACCAGAGCTTCCGAGCACCAGATTGACCGTGCCGTCGGTGTAGTTAGATACGGCCAGATCTGGAATACCGTCGCCATTAAAGTCGGCAAAATTCACGTCATCCGGGCCTTTGCCGACGGCAACAATTTTTTGTGCTCCGAAGGCACCGTTGCCGTCGCTTTGCAACACACTCACGGTATTGTCGCGGAAGTTCGCGACGGCCAGCAACAGGGTGTTTCCGGTCCCGGTTACGGCTAGTGCCTGAGGACCCGAACCCGCGCCACTGCCAATACTGATTACTGTGGGGGTGAATGTTCCGTTCTGATTATTCAAAAGGGTAGTCACCGTTCCGTCTCTGTAGTTTGCGACAGCCAGATCGGAATAACCGTCGTTGTTAAAGTCGCCCGCGCGAATGGCCTCAGGATTCGTTCCAACTTTGATCGGTGATCCCAACGGCGTGAGTGCGCCGCTTCCATTGCCGACAAGAATGCTGACGGTATTGTCTCCTGTGTCGGCGACGGCAACGTCCAGATTGCCATCATGGTTGAAATCGCCGGTGGTAAGCGACGTGGGCGTATTCGTCGCCGAACCGACGGTGTAGAACGTGGGACTCTCGAAGGTGCCGTTACCGTTGCCAAGCAGTACGGCGATTTGATTGGTATTGAAGCTGGCGACAACCAAATCCAATGTACCGTTGCCTCTCAGACTCACCAGATGGTTCTCTGCCGGCCCGAAGCCTGCGGCAATCAGGATCGGCGTAGCGGCCTGGAAGGTGCCGTCGCCATTCCCCAATTGCACAGTCACTGAATCGGTAAGAAAGACCGAGGTAACCAGGTCCAGCTTTCCATCGCCGTTCACATCCGCCAGGGTGGTCCAGTCGGGCAGGCTGTCTGCACCGGTACTGGTTGTCACTTGCGGCAGCAAAGACGTAGTTGCCGTGGACGTATTGAGCGTCACCGGGGCTGCGACGGGGCTGCCGGAAGTCGTATCCGTGAAGGACAGCTGGCCGCTCGGTGCAGTGAAGCCATAGCCAAAGACATCGATCGTGGCAGTTGTGGATTTCAACGCTGCGATCGTGGTCTGGGATTTTCCGGAGATGGTCAGCGAGGCTGTTGTGGATGTCGGCGAATAATTCGTATCGCCGCTATATGCAAGCGTTACGGAGTGATTGCCGCTGCTGAGGGTGGTTGGGATAGGTATTGAGGCAGCTCCATTGACCAGCGCAATAGAGGTGGTTGCGCCGCCGTCAAAGGCATAGACGACTGAACCCGTCGCTGCGGCCCCGCTTCCTACGGCTGTTACGGTTACGTTGACTGTCCCACCCTGTCCCAGAATGGGGTTAGGGGGGGTGACTGTGTTGCCGATGTTGACAGTTCCCAGCGTAACCGTAAGCCCTGTGCTGGTCATGCTGGCCGCGTAGCCGGTAGTTCCGAGGAAGTTGACGTTGAGGACATGGGGGTCAGGAGGCAGCAAATTGAACGGACCCGATACCTGAAATAGATTGGCGCCGATCGACGTTAACCCGAAGGCGCTGCCTCCGATGGAAGATGACCCGTCTACCAGCACAGTGAAGTTGCTTGCCGTGATGCCGGTCGCGTTGGCTGGGTTGAATTGCACTGTGATCGATGACGGAGGCTGTCCGTACGGGAAGATCGTGCTGGGGGACACTGCAAGCTGCAGCGAGGTTGAATTGACAGTCACGCTGAAGTTCACGGACACAACCTGGTTGTCGAAAGTAGCGGAGACCACGCCGTTGTTCCCTGCGGTCGAAGGCGTAAGCGTTGCAGTGCCAACGCCGGAGGTGTTGAAGGTTCCGGAAGTGAGTGCGGGGTTAGCGGTAACGCCAGTGACGCTAAACGTATAAGGGTAATTTGCAGCCACTGCTGGAAATGCGCCGGGAATGGGGTTATTGGTGGAGTCCTTATTCAAGGCAACCGTAAGATCGATGCTGCCGCCAAGCAGGATAGAGGTTACATTGGCGCTGAGACCAAGCTGCGCGAACGGAGCTACAGACATACTGCCGGTCGATGGGTCATACAGAACTGCCTGGTCGCACCCGTCGCCGGGAGTGGTTGGTCCGGTGTTGCATCCCCACCAATTCTCGGTTGCGGTGACGGCTCCGGCACCTGTCCCTCCTGGGTCGCCAACGGCCAATCCGCTGGCGCCGCCGATCGATGTATTCCCAAAAATACGGCTGAGTGTGAGCTGCAATAAGTTGCCGGAGGCTGCCGTCTCAGGGCCTACCAAAATGGCCCCGCCCGCAGTCGTTGCCGAATTTTGCAGAAAATTGGTGCTTGCAATGGTGGTTGCCGCTTCAGGAGAGACAATTTCGCTAAGCATGCCGCCACCCCAGCGGCCAGCGACGTTGCTGCTGACAACCGATGTGCCCAGAATTATGCCTGTAGACGTGTCGATTCCACCGCCATCTGCGTCGGCAATATTCGAACTTATGGTGACGCCGTTCAGGGTAGTTTGAGGCGTGCCGCTGCCCCGCGCTGTAAGGTAAAGGCCGCCCGCCGTCCCGTTAGCGCCTGGATCACCAGAGTTGACGCTTACCTGGGAGCGATTGCCGGTGAACAGAGTATTCGTGGACGTTAGAGCAACAGACGGGAAGGTGATGTACAAGCCGCCACCCACTTCCGGTGTTGTGTTGTTGGAGATACTGCCGCCGTTCAAGGTAAGCGTTCCGGTCCCGCCACCTGTCGAGTTCTCGGCCCAGATTCCGCCACCGACGCCCCATTCGATTGTGCAATTCTCAACACTGGAATTGTCGAGAGTCAGGTTTCCAGTGCCAAAGGCATCCCAGTTAATGCATCCGCCAACATTGTTCGCATTGCCATTGGCGTTGATGTTATTGCTGTTCTTTCCATTTTGGATGAGCAGGTTTTCCAGCGTCACATCGAAGATATACGAGTTGCCACTCGGATTAAACGAGCCGAAGGGCCCGGGATTGATCGTGAATATCGTATCGTTGCCTTGTCCATCGATCACCACGCCTCCCCCCGACGTGCTCCCGATCATGGTCACCGGTCCGAGAAGCTCCAGATGCGTCAGGGCATTCCCATTGGCATCGAGACTACCTGCCTGCCATGTCAGCGAGTAGGTGCCGGAGGGCACCATGATCGTGTCCGATGTGCCGGCACTGATATTGCCAGCCGCGTCGCTGTTTACGTAGGTAATGGCGTCCCGCAGGGTGCATGTCTCCTGAGCGCCTTGCGTGCAGCGTGTGGGGTCAATGGGATCGGTCGTCGTGCCAGTGTTATCGGCAGTGGTGTTCACGAAAAAAGTATTTCCCGTACTGGGCACCACGATCTCCGGGGAGACATCGTTGGCGTGAAGCACCACCAGTCCCATTCGTCCGTCCGCGTTTACGCGCATAGATCGTGCCGCAACCACGGTGCCGGATGCCAAGCTCTGGACGGCGACGCGGCTCTGGATGGTTGGTTCGAGGGTAGACCGCACCCGGACAGAGGCGGTTGCGGTCGGAGCCACGAGGCTATGACTGAGGACCACTCGCTGTTGTTGCGAGGAATTGAGCACAACCAGATCGTCCATGCCACTGCCGGAGAGTCGCGAGCGCAGCATGACGGGTACTTCGGAGCCGAAGGCAAAAGTGCCGCTCTCGGCGTGGCTCTCAGCCTCGATCCACGGTTCGTTTCCTGTATTGCCTGCCTGCTCTGCCAGCGAGGGCGGCCCTTTGTGGTGGCGCGCGTCCGCAATCTCCTGCGGCGTATAGGCGCGTCCGTCGAGGCCCTGATGCGCCAGGATGACAACTTTGCCGCTGGTAGTGAGCGCGGATAGCTGTAACTGCGTATGGCGATCGAAGAGGAATTCGCCGGCCGTTACAGTCTTCACCCCGGTGACAGGCAGAACCTCAAGCCGGCCGCCGCCATGGAGAGCATTCACGCCGTGCAGAACCAACAGTTCGCCTCCGGCCACAATGGCCGTATCCGGAATAAAGTCGGCATCGAGATTCGCAACGGTCAGCATAGTCGCCACACCGGGTAGCGAATACGTTGCGCTCATCGACAATCCCGTCATGTTATAGCTCAGAATTCCCAGCTTTGCACCCTGGCTGGATTCGTAACCGGCAATCACTGCCTCCCCTGCTATGGGCGGACCAGGCCGGTATGCTGCCAGTGCGGTGATCGTTCCTGGGAGAGAGATGGAAGCCTGCTGCGGCAGGAAAGTTCCATGGCCGGTGCCGAACATCACCTGCACCCGGCTGCTCCCTCGCGTGGCATAGATCAGATCGAGATGGCCGTCGCCGTTTACGTCGGCGGAAACCATAAGGCTTGGTTCCGTTTTCACCGAAACCACCGATTGGCGAAGAAATGCGTCGGAATATTCATGCCTGCCGGCGGCCAACCAACTGGCCTGTGTCTGCGGCGTGATAACGTCGGGATTGCCGCGCAGCAAAGCCATTGAACCGCCTTTTTCCTTGGCATAGCCGATGACGAGATCGTCAACACCGTCTTCGTCGAAGTCACCCGAGACCATAGCAACCGGACGCGACTGCTGACCGGAAAATTGAAGATGGAGAGAATGGCTCTGCTGGTACGGCTCCGGCTGGTTGATGCGCCGTTGTCCGAGGGCTGCATCCTGGCCGAGATAAATCCACGTCATGAGAAAGAGAAGCGTAAAAGAGACGCGGAAGAATAGAAGGCGGTAAAACTGCTGCAATTCATTCATTTCTCACCTCCAGCATCACTGAATGATGCACGTGCCCAATGTGAATCGGTAGCAGTAACTGGAAGCTGACGGCGGCGGCAAAACTACCATCATGAGCCGGAAAAACATCAATTGTGGCGGGCAAATCCTTCCTGCTGGGTGAGTGAGAAGGTATTTGCGAACTATGTATACCTTATGGCAGAGAAAGTCTGGCCTAGCCGTGAGATATTGTCAATGCAATTTCTCTGCATAGCCGGGTTTGATCAGGTCCTGCCTGCAATGAGTATGAAAATCGTCAGGTTGAGTGCATTGTTGCAGGTGTATGAATAAGCCTTGAAAAAGCAGCCTCATAGCGCATGCCCGCGGCATCCGGTCCGATTGGCACGAGAAACAGCTCGCACTCCCGCATCTGCGGATGAACGAGAGTGTACAGGCCCTGCTGGAGCCATGGCGACGCTACTCCGGTGAAGATTAAAGAAAATTGTTCCACCTGTGCGTTGGAGTGGTCATTGACCTCAGCCAGCTCCAATTCGTAATTTTCCAGTTGCGCAACGCAGAAGCGGGTGAGGCGATGTGGGACAAAATCGTGGAGGATGAGCCTTTCCGACATGCAAGACCTTTCCTGCTCCCTGAAGGGAATCCATTCCATCTGAACGTACATCAGATCTGCGTCTATTTGGACAAACCCGAGGCGCTGATAGAGGCGGATTGCCGGATTGCCCTGCAATACCTGCAGACGCAAAGAGCAACCCTCTTGCTGCAACCGGCGAAGCAACTCCGTACCGATACCGCGGTTTCTATGCTCATCAAGCAGTGCGATATCGATCAGGCGAATTCCGGCGGGCTCCTGCACAGTCAGCATGCGCCCAATGTGGGCGCCTTCCAGGCAGATGATGCGATCGGTTGCATCTGGGAAAGCCGCCCGGTACGAGCGGGACTGCGCCTCGAACTGCATGCGTAGGAATAGTTCCTGCTGCTCCTGAGACCAGCCCCACGCGCCCACCTCCTGACGACGGGTATCGTAGTATAGGCGGGCAAGAAACGGCAGGTCTTCGGGGAATGTCTCCTTCAGCGTAAGGCGTTTCTCGAACATGCCTTCAGGCGCGCGCCGGGTAAATCCCTTGAAGAGCGATCACAAAATTCAGGGTCACATACGGTGGCATATTATTGTGCGGCTGGCTATTACCGACGAGGCTTACCGCTCGCGCCAGCAACTGGACTGCGCTCCCCGGAGCTGCGGGTGCGTAAGCAGGTTCTTTTCCGCGGCCGCCGCCGCCGAAGGTCACGGTTGGCCCAGGTGTATCTGCGTTGCTGGCCGCTGCATTTCGCGCCGCGTGCGTGTGCGCAGGCATCTGGGACGCAAGCAGAGTCACAGCCTTTTCACCGCCGGTTTCTCCAATGACTCGGGGAGTTAAACCCGCGCCGTTTCCCTGGTTCATGGGAGCGGTGCCCTGCAGATTCGGCAGGGCAAAATTCGATGTGCCATTCCCGCCATAGTATGTGCCCAGCAGCGAAAATAGTGCGGTGTACTGCGAGATAGGCAGAATTTGCCCGTTACACAATGCCCAGCCCAGGGGAGCAAAATTGAACGGGACGATCCGGATTTCTCCTAGATATTGATCAGCCATAAAACAAATCCTTTCCTGTCAGTTTTGCGACGGGTAAATCCCCTGAAGAGCAATCACAAAATTCAGCGTTAGATACGGCGACATATTGTTGTGGGGTTGACTCCCGCCGGTCGAGTTGAGCGTAGCGGGGTTCAGAGTCGTGTTTGGAGGCGGCTGGGTATTGTAAGGATTTGCAGTAGATGCCGCCCATGTATGGCCGGTAGCGGTCGGTGAAGAGGCAGGGGTCGATACACCCTGCGCCACATGCGTATGGGAGGGTATTTCCGCACTACTCAACGTGTGCGAGGATTCGCCCCCGGTTGCTCCCAGGGGATACCCGTTACCCTGGTGGATGGGCATACTTGCTTGCAGGTTCGGCAGCTTGAAGTTGGTGACTCCGTCGCCGCCATACGTCGTTCCTAATAACGAAAACAAGGCCTGGTTCTGATTGATGGGAAGAGTCTGCCCATTGCAGAGTGCCCAACCCTTGGGGGGGAAGGCGAAGCTGACAATTCTGATTTCCGAGAGATAAGGTGTTCCCATAAGGCTCCTGTGCTTTCTCGCGCTGCTTAACCCTGGCTCGGGTAGATGCCAAAGAGGGAGATGATGAAATTTACCACCAGAAACGGCGGCAAATTGTCGTGCGGCTGACTACCGCCGGAGGAAAGAATGGCGCTAGGGTCCATCGAGTCTGCAGGTGCTTCGGTCGAAAACTGTCCCAGCGACGACCCTGCCCACAATCCGCCTGAAGGGCTGGGCTGGGCGCCGCTATTCGAACCCTGCGCGGCCACCAAAGTGTGGGTATGCGCGGGAATCTGGCTCGTCGTCAGAGTGACATTCTCCGAGCCCGAAGACTGCCCGATCACAAGAGTCCCGGCTGCACTATTAGTACCTTGATGGAAAGGGATGCGGCCCTGCAAGTTAGGGAGATTGAAGGTGGTGACTCCATCTCCGCCGTAGGTGGTGCCAATCAAATTGAATAGTGCGTCGTACTGAGAAATAGGCAACGACTGTCCGTTGCAAAATGCCCAGTTTTGCGGAGCGAAATTGAACCCTACCATGCGTATTTCGCCTATATACGGCTCACTCATTGCAAGTCTCCAGTGTAGACAGAATTATAGATTCGGACTTACGCCAATGCAGGAAGCGTTGTTGCTGAAAAACGGAAAGCTTCTACGATCCGGGAGGCGAAACCAAAAGATGAAAACCAGGAAACGAAATCTGAGAAATGAAAAACAGGTGTCCTGAAGATGCAACTGCAGATCTCATTGTTTTCATCTAGAAGACAGCAAAAAATCACTGGGCAACACAATATAGCGAAATCCAGAAAATGGCCAAACAATTTTGAATGAACATGCCGCGAAGTTTGACAGCCCGGCTATCTTGAGAGCGATTGGTCATCTTTTGCGCATACTCTTTAGTCATGCGAAGCCAGCTAAGAGTCGCAGACAGACAACATATTTGATTTGGAGTTACAGGTTTCTATCTTGGCCGATACAGAAGATGTGAAGGACCGCCTGCATCGTGTAACAAGCACCTGCCCGGGGCAGTGGCTGTACCTGCTTGGCGATGAAGGCGTGGTCTATTCGGAGGCCCAGAACCGTTTTGCCGGTCTGGATGCGGTCGGAGTCTCTGCGTATCGAGCCTTTGACGCAGGTGCGCAGGTTGAGGATTTGAGCGGGTTTGGCCATCCAAGCCACTCGTTACCGGCATGGGTAGATCGGCTGGAAGCTGTCTACGCGCTATCGCAGGGCAATTTTCCCGCCGAGAAGCCGCACCTGGAGTGGCCCGTCCTGGAGTCAGCCCGAACCGCAAATGTGGAAATTCATGGCATTCCTGTATGTCTCGAATATCCGATTGGGCCGCTGGAGAATCTTTGCCGCGACTACGTTCTGAATTGTCCGGCAACCGCGCAACCGGCCCGATGCCACCTGCTGGCGCGTCATGCAGGAGACGGTTGGGCAATCGACGGCAATGGCTGTGAACTTTTGTCCGGGTTGCGCGACGAGCAGATTGGATTGGGTCTTCTGCATGCCGTGCGGTCACTGCTTTATGCCGAAGCAGAATACGATGTCGCCTTTCACGCGGCCATGGTGGCCGATCGCAATCGCGGAATCCTGCTTAGCGCGCCGCGCGAAGTCGGCAAAAGCACGCTGGCTGCTTATCTGGCAGCGCGTGGTTTCGAACTTTTGACGGACGAACCGACTCTCCTGCATCTCGATACATATTCGGTCTCGCCTCTTCGCTTGCCAATCAGTCTGAAGGAGGGAAGCTGGGATATGCTTCGACAAGACTGGCCGCAACTGGTCGGAACTCCCATGCATGTGCGCTCCGACGGCACGAGGATTCGTTTGCTGCATCCGCCGCCGCAGTCAGTTGTTTCGCGGCGTCTCACCCACATCGTGTTTCCGGAGTATTGCCCGTCTTCAGTGGCGCATAAAGAGCGAGTGTCTCCGCTGCACGCTCTGAGTCTGCTCAATGAAGGTGGGATGCTGCTTGCGAAGCATGCCGCGCAGGAGACGTTTGAGGCATTTTTAGGATTCGTTTGTCGAACCCCTGCTTATGCGGTTCGCTATGCTGCGCTGGAAGAAGCAGAGCGGATGATTTCCGGACTAACTGTCTGAGGTATTAGGGCCTCCCCTCATACGGTTTCTTGGTTGAGCACGATGCCTGAGCAGATACTTGCGTTCAGTATGCAAGCGCCACGCCATCCGCTCGCATTTCCGTGGCGGCCGCATAGACGCGATCCGCACCGTTCATGCGGTGCTCGATGCATTCATAGCGCCCGAAGCCGCCATCGGACGCTCCCATCGGCCAACCCAGATCGATCAAGGCATGCCGCGTAGCCTGCGGCACGCCCGATTCCAGGCGAAGCACGCCATTCGGTCCAAGGCCCGTCGCGTCTTCTCCCATGCTTTGCGACGATCCTTCGTGGTGCCATCTTGGGCTGTCGCCAGCCGCCTGGATGTCCAGCCCGTAATCGACCCGGTTGATGACGATCTGTGACTGCCCCTGCGGCTGCATATCGCCGCCCATCACGCCGAAAGACATCCAGGGCTTGCCGCCCTTTGTCGCGAATCCCGGAATGATGGTCTGGAAAGGCCGTTTTCCGGGCTGATAGAGATTCGGATGGCCGTCCTTCAGCGAGAACAACTCGCCGCGATCCTGAAACATGAAGCCCAGCCCGTCGGCGACAAGCCCAGACCCCATCCCGCGGAAGTTGGACTGAATCATCGATATCATCATCCCGTCCGCATCCGATACGGTGAAGTAGGTGGTGTCTCCGTGATTTGGCGCTTGGCCGGGATATATAGGCGTCAGGATCCGGTCCGGCCGGATTAATTTTGCACGTTCGGCAGCATATTTTTTTGAGTTCAGCCACTCGATAGGAATCTTCGCAAAGTGAGGGTCCGCATAGTACCGAGCACGGTCTTCGTAGGCCAGGCGCTTGGCTTCCACCTGCGCGTGGATCGAAGCCGAGGATTGAAAGCCCATGCCGCGAAGGTTGAAGTTTTCCAGAATATTCAGCATCTGTAGCGTGGCCAGCCCCTGTGTATTCGCGGCCATTCCGTACACCTCCACGCCGCGATAGGAAGTGACCAGCGGCTCGTTCCATTCCGCATGCTGGCCGCGAAGGTCCTCATAGGAGAGCCATCCGCCGATCCGTTTGAAATAGGCGTCGATCGTGCGGGCGATTGGGCCATCGTAAAAAACATCGCGACCACCCTCGGCAATCATGCGATAGGTATGTGCTAAATCTGGATTGCGGAACACATCGCCTTCACTGGGAGCGTGGCCCGATGGCGCATAGGTGTGCACTGCATTGGCCGTCTCTTCAACGCCGGAACCGGGCCGCGTGAAGATTGCCATGTTGCGCTTGATGTAGAAGCCGATAATTTGCGGCACCGGCACGCCTGTCTCGGCGAGATGGATTGCAGGCTGAAAGAGTTCGGACCACTTCAGCCGTCCGTAGCGCTGGTGCACCGTCCACCAGGCATCAAGCGCGCCCGGCGTGGAAACGGAGATCGCGCCGAGCTTGGGAATCACTCCATCTTTTGAGCGGGCTCGCACCGTTTCAAGACTCAATGATTTTGGAGAGCGCCCCGAACCAGCCAGACCCACCACTTTGCTCACCTTCGGGTCCCATACCATGGCGTAGCAGTCTCCGCCAAGCCCGGAGCTTGTCGGCTCCAGAAACCCCAGGCAGGCGTTGGCCGCAATGGCCGCATCCGCTGCAGAGCCGCCCTGTTTCAGTATCTCGATAGCCGTCAGAGTGGCCAACGGATGTGCCGTTCCTGCCGCGCCCGAAAGGCCCATTGCCGAGGACCGGGTGGCGAAGCTTGCGCCTGATGGTCGATCCCCAGCATGTACATCAGGCCTGTCGAATCGTTCGGCGCCCGCGGGTTGAAACTTCGGGAGCGGTTGTTCCGGAGTTGCATTTCCAGCGGACGCGCTGTTTTGTTCGGAAGCCTCGGCGCTGCGTGTCACAGAGAGCGTGCCTGCTGCGGCAAGTGGAAGACTGGCGATGAAAGAACGGCGAAGCAATGGATTCTCCTGGAGACTGTTATGAACTTAAGGTGTGATTCACGGCACCGTCTTTATTTTCTGCAATCGTTGTTGCACATTTCGGCTCTAGGTCTTCATTTTTGCAGGCGGCTTTGCTTGCATGAAGGAGTCGGATTTTAGAATCTTGCCGCCTTCCTGAATGACGTAGAGCTGGTTCACATCAAGGTTTTTGAGCTGATCCACTTGACCGCTCAACCAGCGGATTTCCACCATATCCACTTTTGCCGCCTGATCCAATCCAAAATGCATGCGCAAGTCATTTTGCGAGAAGTAGCTGCCGCCGCTGCGCAATTCGTCCATCTGCACCAGAGGCTTGGCGGCGTCGGGCAAAGTCTTCGCGGTAACAATCACGCGGCTGCCGATACCTGTACGATTCGATTTGACGCCGACCAGCTTGATTTTGATCCAGTTGCGATGGAGCGTTGAATCGCAACGCAACAACTGGGGCAGGGCATTGATACAGTTAACGGCGATGTCGATGACTCCGTCATTGTTGTAGTCGCCAAATGCGCAACCGCGTGCTGGAGCATTTTCCAGGATCCCCGGTCCTCCCTGATTCGTGACCTCTTCAAATCGCCCGTTGCGCAGATTGCGGTAGAGATATTTGTGCTCTGCGTATTTGAGATCGGCCTTTGATTTATCAACTTCAGGATAGACATGCCCGTTGGACATAAGAATGTCGAGCCAGCCGTCGTTATCCAGATCAAAGAAGCCTACGCCCCAGCCAAGCAGCCGCGTATTCACTCCAAGACCGCCCGGATACGTCCGGTCCTCGAATGAAGCATCTCCGAGATTGGTGTAGAGAGAGTCCGTGTCTCCCGCGAAGTTGGTCTTCACCACGTCGAGATTGCCATCGCGGTTGTAGTCTCCGATGGAAACGCCCATGCCTGCCTGCGGCTTCGCATCATCTGAGAGCGCAGCTCCGGCTTCGATGGCAATATCGCGGAAGGTGCCGTCTTTCTGGTTGAGATAGAGCGTTGCCGGTGCAGAATCGTTCGCGACATAGATATCCGGCCAGCCATCGTTGTCGAGGTCCGAGGCGGCTACGCTCAGGCCATATGTGCCTACAGCCGTCCACATGCCTGATTTTTCACTGACATCGGTAAATGTTCCGTCGCCGTTGTTGTGATACAGAATATTTCTGCCGCCCGGCAGTCCCGGTGGACCGCAGGCAACGAGAATCCCTTTATAGGTGCATGGTCCATCTTCCGGCTTAGGCGCTGTCTTCAAGTCGAATTCGACGTAGTTTGCGACAAAAAGATCGAGGTGCCCATCGCGGTCGTAGTCGACGAATGTGCAGCCGGTGTTCCAGCGCGTTTTTGGTCCCGGCTGCACAAGACCCGCCTGCCCGGTCACGTCGGTGAACGTCCCGTTGCCATTGTTGCGATAGAGTGCGTTCTGGCCGTAGTAAGTGACGAACAGATCATCGTGGCCATCGTTGTTGTAGTCGCCTACGCAGCAGGCCTGACCCCATCCGGTCTTATGCTCCAGCCCTGAGCCCGCCGTTACATCGGTGAATGTGCCATCGCGATTGTTCTTGAAGAGGTGGCAGTGCGGTTCCTGTCCCGGTGAAAATCCCTCCAATCGCCAGCCGTTGACCAGAAAAAGATCGAGCCAGCCATCGTTGTCATAGTCGTAGAAAGCGAGTCCGCAGCCCGTGGTTTCGAGCAGGTATTGATTGGTTCCTTCCCCGCCGTAAATCGTCTTGACGTTCAGGCCGGATCCTTGCACCACATCGACAAAGCTCACGCCAAGCGGCGTGCCTTCAATGGGCGATTTCGGGCCGGGAGGCGGCGGCGCGGCTTTTGCGTTGTAGGTGCGCTCCTGCGGGCCAATATTTTTGGGTTGTTCCGGCTGTGTCTGCTGTTGCCAGGGTGCAGCGAGCGCGACTATATCCGCGAACGGCAGAACGAGCGCCGTGCGGCTGAGGGAATGGATGAATTTGCGACGATTCAACGAATGACCATCCTCATGAGCTTATGGTCCTGCAGCCTTGCTGGACGCAGACACATATCACGCATGCTCTCACTCGAGATTTCCTGATGCTTGCATAGATCGTCAAGTGAATCGGCGGCAGTAGAGGAAAGCAACGTATGGAAGCTCCCGATGAGATCAGAACAAGAACAAACCACCCCCGGCCAAAAGCACTCGTAGGCTGCACGGTTGGAGAAGTGTCCCCGATTTTTGTTCAAAGAAACCACGATCCGGAGCGGCTGAATTCCAGCTTCTGCACTATATCGAATGCGTGTGGCGGCTGTATATACGCCCCACAGACACGATGCCCACTTACGTTTACGCAGATCTTTCCAGGTTTCAGTGTTGCACCTGCTGTGCCTGGGAAGTTTTCTCAAGCGCTTCCGCCTTTTGTCGCTCGGTCGCTGCCTCTACAACCTTTCCCTGCTGCTCCAACGCCTTCGCCAGGCCCATATGTGCCTCAGCATAATTCGCGTCATAGCTCACGGCGTCTCGAAACTCCACGATCGCCTCATTCACCTTGCCGCTTTTCAACAGTGAGTTCCCCGAGTTGCTGGCAACCTCGGCACGCTGGCGATTCATGTTGGAGCGCATCAGTTCGGCAGCTTGTTTACGCTCCGCAGCGGCTTCTGCGGGCTGGTTTTGTTTCACCAGGACTGCCGCAAGCGTCAGGTGCGGATCAGGCTGCTGTGGAAGTTGCCGGATTGCCTCCCTTAAGGCCGATGCCGCTTCCGGTAACTTGTCGAGATGACTGTAGACGCTACCCAAGGTCGACCATTCATCGCCATTTTCGGGACGCAGCTTTAACGAAATATTTAATTCCCGTTCCGCATCCGTGTAGCGCCCAGCCTGCACATACAGCATGCCGAGAGCATAGGGCGGCTCCGGTGCCGACGGATCGAGCTTCTCCGCCGTCTCGAATTCCGGAATCGCGTGCGCTGCATCGTCCTGCATCTTGAATGCGAGTCCCAAGTTGTAATGCAATTGCGGAGCATTCGGAGATAGCTTTAACGCCTCGCGCAACTGACTTATCGAATCGTCAAACTGGCTGAGCTGGATGTAGGCGGCGGCGAGATCCTGGTGAGCCGTCAGATTGCCGGGCATCAACGCAACCGCCCGTTGCAGGATTGGGACCGCATCCTTGGCCTGCTGTGCCTGGCAAAGAGCCATACCGAGATTGGTCAGTACCTCGGCATCCTTAGGATCAGCGGCCGCTGCCTTTTGCAGCAAGGGAAGAGCGTCCTCTAGCTTATTCGTGCGCTGCAACGCCAGGCCCAGCTGGTAAGTCGCCGCTGTCAGACCTGGATCAACTTCCAACGCATGTTCGAAGAGTGGGATGGCCTGCTCATCCTGACCAGCACTCGCCAGGGCCTGCCCAAATTGCATAGCGACTTCAGGATTCTGAGGCGCCAGTTGATATGCCTTCGCCAGCTCATCCAACGCGCCAGGTTGTTGCTCCGCCTGCAATGTTATGCCGAGATGCATATGAGCCATTGCGAGGTCAGGATTCAACTGGAGGGCAGCGGTGAATGCCTGCCGCGCCTCAGGCCAGCTCTGCTGCTGCGCGTAAATTGAGCCCAGTTCATCTTGCCATTCTGCATTCTGGGAATCCCGCGCTATTGCTTCCTTCATGCGCGCAACCGCCGCCGGAAATTGACGCGCTGCTGCGAGCGCTCGCGCATAAGAGACGAGAACATTCAGTGGGAGTGCCTGCTTATCAACGCGAGACGCTGCCTCCAGCTTCGCAAACCAGGGCAGCGCTTCTGCAGCTTCGCCGCTTTGCTCATACGCGAGAGCCAGGTTCAACATGGCGCTTCTATCGCTGGGCTGCAGGGCAAGCGCTTTCTTCAGCTCGCGAATTCCTTCGCTCGTGCGGCCAAGTCGCAGATAAACAGTGCCGAGGGCGCTGTGTCCCTGTTCAATTGCTGGTGCAAGATGGACAACTTTCTCGAAGTCGGCAAGCGCAGTATTCAGATCATTACTGGATAACGCAGCCACTCCGGATCGATAGTCAGTATCGGCCTGCTTCAGACTGGTGGATGGCTCCTGTGCTTGGCCCATGCACGAAAGAGCCGGCAATGCGGCGAGCAGGAAACCAGCAGGCAGCCGCATTTTCAGAGGACACGCAAACATGGCGATTCGGCATCAACATGTTACCTGATCCTTCACGGGAGCATTTTGTTATGCCTTGCTTAAAACGCGATCGATCGACAGAGCGCCAGAGCCTTTTACCATGATCAGCAGGCAGAGGGCGAGGACGAGCAGATGATACTCGTAACCTTCGCCTTTTGCGTTCCGGACCAATTCATAAAAAATCCCACCGGAATATGGACTTTAACGATGGCTACCAACATGACGGCTGTAATGCCGAAGGCGGCGATGCGGCCCAACAGTCCAATGATGAGGCCGAGTCCGCCAAGAAACTGTGCGAGGATGGCCAGCGCTGCGAAGACGGCAGGGATGCCGAGCTGTGCGGTGAAGAAGTGCATGGTTCCGCTGAAGCCGTAGCCGCCAAACCAGCCCAGCGTTATCTGCGCCCCGTGGATAAAGAAGACGATTCCGAGTACCAGACGGCAGATAGCGAGTGTCGTATCGTTCGTTGTTGCAAGTATTTGTTTCATCGATCCCTCCGCAGGAAAGTTGTGTAACAGCTTGAGGAAAGCACTGGCCTAAATGCAAGGAGTGCTTGAGTGGCTATAGCAATCAATAAAGATCGCTGGTTCAGATAATTAAATGATCCTTCCCCCAATAAATCTCCTTATAGCGAAATGCAAGTCCGTCTGTGCGGGATGCTTGGCAATTGATGGCCACTCCGATAGATTGGTCACTTGGTTGAGGAGTACCGCGACGCTGCATGCTTCAGCTCAAAACAATCAACGACATTTTCTTCCTCATAGCCACTGGCCCACAACCGCATGCAGTCGCATATATGGACACGGCACGGGCCTGGCAGACATTTTCCGGCATGCAGATTTACCAAAGGGTGCGGGCACTCGCCGACGCGCTGTCCGGATGGGGAATTCGAAAAGGAGACCGCATTGCAATTCTGGCGGAAAACCGCTGGGAGTGGGCAGTGGCCGATTTTGCCGCGCTGGCGATGGGCGCGGTAGATGTGCCGATCTACCCAACGCTGACGGCTGAGCAGATTGGCGTGCTGCTGATTGATTCCGGCGCGCGCGTGGTTGTGGTTTCCACGCGGCTGCAGTATGACAAGGTGGAAGCGATGCGCAGTCAAACGGCGGTCGAGAAAATTGTCCTGATGGACGATGAAGGCGTCGCAGATGCGGTGCTGATGTCGGCGCTGCTAAAAGATGCGGACAGGTGGGGCACGGAACGCGATACGGCGTTTGACCGCACAGCATATGACGTTGCGCCCGACGATCTGGCGACGCTGATCTACACATCAGGCACAACCGGCGAGCCGAAAGGTGTGATGCTGACGCACGGCAACATCGCGTCGAATGTAAACTTCTCCCTGGCCGGTTTTGAAATCAGGCAGCAGGATTCATGCATCTCGTTCCTGCCGCTTTCGCATATTACGGCCAGGCATCTGGATTATGCGGTCTATACCCGGCAGGCGATGGTGGCGTATTGTCCGAGCTTTGAGAAGCTGCCGGTCGCGCTCAAAGAGGTGCGGCCCACAATCGTGGTGGGGGTGCCGCGCGTTTACGAAAAAGTGCGGCAGGAGACGGAGCGGCAGGCCTCGCTGTCCGGCGTAAAGAAGGGCATCTTCGGATGGGCGGTGAAAACGGGGCAGAAGCATCGCGAAGAAATTCTTGAGGGAAAGACGCCGACGGCCTTGGGCTGGAAGTTGGCGAACAAGCTGGTCTTCAACAAAATACAGCAAGGATTTGGTGGCCGCGTTCGGTACTACATTGCGGGCGGCGCTCCGCTCGGCATGGATACTGCGAACTGGTTCGCCGGCGTCGGCATTCGGATCCTGGAAGGCTACGGGCTCACGGAGACATCGCCAGTGCTGGCGATCAATACCAATTCAGCGTATCGGATCGGGTCAGTGGGCAAGCCGCTGCCGAATATAGAGTGCCGCATTGCCGAAGACGGTGAGCTGCTGGTGCGCGGGCCGAATGTATTCCATGGATACTGGCAGAAACCGGATGAGACCGCTCAGGCCTTCGATGAGGACCACTGGTTTCGGACAGGCGATATCGGGCGCATCGACGACGATGGGTTTCTCTACATCACCGATCGCAAGAAGGAGCTGCTAAAGACTTCGGGTGGCAAGCTGGTCGCTCCGCAGCCTATTGAGAACAAGCTAAAGGCATTTTTGTTTGTGGAGGAGGCAGCGGTTGTTGGAGACAGGCACAAATTTTTGAGCGTGCTGATTTCTCCGAATTTCGCCGCGCTTGAAGCGTGGGCAAAACAGCAGGGAATCAACGTGCAGACGCGCCGCGAATTGGTCGAACATCCATCCGTAGTGGCCCAGTACCAATCTGTCATCGACGAAATGAACGGCACGCTGGCGCACTTCGAGACGATCAAGCGTTTCCGGGTGGTTCCTGAAGCATGGTCGCTTGCCGGGGGAGAGCTGACGCCGAGTCTTAAGCTGAAACGCCGCGTCATCAATCAAAAGTATGCTGACGAGATCGCGGCGTTTTATGTGGATGAGGCTACGGCGCGCGGTTAGTCCGTTGTAGTCGATTGCGGCAGCAGCATGGCAAACTGGCACTGCTGTCTACCTTCGGAACAGACAAGGATGCCTCGACGTATCAGTTTCGCCTTTGAGTCTTTTGGAAACGGAACTTTAAAATCTGCTTTACGCAAAGGCTCTTCCGCAGCTTTTAGCGATTCATCACCTCGAATATATGCGACGTTTTCCACCTTTCCTGGCGAAAGCTCTATGAAAAATTCTGCGGACGCATACTTCTTTGTAAGCTGTGGAATATAGACGGAGCGCTGCTCGCCCAATTCACGCCCCGGGTCCGAGTAGGCCACGTGAATGCCCTCGCTTTTAAGTGCCGCAAGATGCTTCTCCATGTCGGTTCGGCCCTCTGGATCTGGAGAGGTGCGGGTTGAGGCTACAGAGAGCGCATAGATGTTCGCCGCCTCCTGCTTCTTTCCCTCCTTCTCGTAAATCTGACCAAGATGATCGCCCACCTCGCGATGTTGTCCTTCAAACCATGCAGCGTAGACGTAGTTCTCTGCCTGCTGGAGATTGCCCTTCCGGAAATAGATCCAGCCCATCGTGTCCCATGTCGCGGTCAGCAATTGTAACCGTTGTAGATCGGAATTGCTGAGATTGGCCACGCTGAACTGCGCGGCCTCCTTATCCAGCAGATCCAGCGCCTTCTTGCAGCTGGCTTCGGCGAGGTCAAGGGCGAGGTTCGTGTCGGCCAGTTCATACGCGGCGTCGTTCAAAATTTCCGGATTGGTGGCTCCGTCCAGCGCCGCACGTAGAGTGGCCTCTCCGTCGCTTCGTTTCCCGGCAAAGATCTGTGCGCGGCCTGCCTGGATGGCGAGATTTTTGTTATCCGGCGAAGCCTTCTGCGCGGCAGTCAGCAGGCTGGCGGCTTCATCGTATTTCTTCTGCAACATCATCAGCGAGCCCAGCTGTAGCTCGGTGGAAGTATCATTAGGTGCAATCTTCAGAAGCGAGTGAAGCGTGGATTCGGCATCGTCATATTTCTTGAAAGTGATCTGGACTGAGGCCAGGGCACGATAGACAGCCGGGTTTCCGGGGTGAAGAGAAACTTCTTTTTTGAAATCCGCGAGGCTTTCGTCGATATTGTTATTGCGCATATTCAGTGCGCCATAAGCAGCCCATAAACCAAGCTGGCGAGGATTCAGCTTCTCGGCTTGTTCGAGCGAGGATCGGGCACCATCAAAATTGTGGCTCCCCATGTTCAGGTAGGCTTCGCGCACCAGCTGTTCGGAGTCAGGATTGCTGATTTCTTCTGCGGCTGACGCAACGCCGGGCGCAGCAAGCTGGATGAATCTGCCTTCATCTTCCTGCATGTTTTTTGCCAGCTTTTTGTACGCATCCCAATCTGAGACCGGAACTTTGCTCTTCAGCACCTCTACACGACGATCAGCAACAAGGCGGTTCTTGTCATCCAACTTGTAGTCCGCCTGATAAGTGACAAAATCGGTGACATATTTCACCGATTTTGGAAGCACTGCCGTATAGTTTGGCGGCAATTCAATGACGGAATGGCTGGTTTCAACGAGCGGCGCGCCGAGATTGATATCGTCTGTAGGCTTATCGTCATCATCGGAGCCGGGTAGCCCGAAGGGCATCATGAGCGGCTGCAGACGGCGGTTCGGCCAATCGGAAAACTCCTTGCGCGTGTAGTCGTAAGAGTAGTGAAAAGGATCGGCCGTGTGTTCCGGAACAGAGACATCAAGATTACTAATCGTGCCGCCAAAGCCCAGGTTCTGAGAGATATTCTGCGCCATATCATTCCATTGCGTGCGCGAAGTCTGGTGGAAAATTTCGCGATAGATAACCTCGTTATCGCCGCGAAGGCTCAGGCTCATGTGGGCGTTGAAGGTACCATCGCCATCGAGCTTGCCGCTGGTTTCAAAATTGTCAACTGCCGCAAAGGGCAAATTCGCGGGCGTGCGCATTAGCGATGCGGGGCCCGAGTCCGGGATGACGAGCGCCTGCTTATCGCGCAAAGGATAGATCAGCATGCGGTAAGGGGTGATCTCAGGCGTGCTGTCGAGCCAGATTTTATCGCTGCCACGCAGTACGACGGTGATGACGTGATCGAATTGGCCGGGTGACGGCAGGTCGGGATTGGGCTTGATCGAATCGCTGATAAGCGCGGGCCATGCATCATATCCGGCTGCCTTCAGCAGAGCGGCGAGCAGCGTGTGCTTATCCTTGCAGTCGCCGTACTGGTTGTCCATGACGGTTTCCGCTGCGTGCGGCTGATAACGGCCAATGCCGAAGGCCACGCCGATGTAGCGCACCTGCGTAGAGACGTAATCGTAGATCGCCTGAATCTTCTCGTCATCGGTCGTTTTCCCTTTGGTCAGTTCGTCGACTTTGGCTTTGAGCTCAGGCGTTGCGGTGGTGCGGTCTTTAGAGAGGCTGCCGAACCATGCGCCCACCTCCTCCCAGCTTTTGAAGGTCGTCCAGGAGATCGCCGGCTGGGGGTCGGGATCAGGTTTCGGAGTCGGTTTTTTATCGTCCTTAGTCGGGGCTGGTTCTGGATGCGATGTTTTCCAGCGATATACTTTTTTGCCGCTTTCCTCAGAAATCACAGGCTGAGCCTTCGGGCTGAGGACGAGCACATACTTATCTTTGGGGACGCGCAGTTCTACCGTCTGATCCAGAACGACGGCATTTGTAGTGAAGTTTTCCATGCCCCAGAACTGATTGGGTGCCTGGGGCTTCTCAAGATGAAATTTCACCTGATATTCGAGTGTGTCGCCGGGGCTCAGCGACTTCACGGGAATCTGCTTCTCTTTCAGATCGCTGTAGAACGGCGCAATGCGCGAAACCTGCGAGGGCATGTCCTGCGCATCTTCCGGTGGGGTTTGTATAACAGAACCGTCTTTTTTGCGCACGCGGAGGTAGATGATTTCCGGATGTTCGTTCTGCGCCGCGTACGGAAGATCGATGACTCCAAGCTGGCGGACCGCCGCATCGGATTGAATGTCGGCACCGAATGTCATCGTTTTCTCGCCGGTGCCGTCCGCGTTGAGGTCGTAGATCGTTGCCAGCTTTTCAAAGACGACGGCTTCACGCGAGTAGTCGTAAGCAATTTTGGGCGCAGGGTTTGCGGCGGAATTCGAAGATGGCGATGGCTTAATCTGGCATTGAGCAGCAGATGGAAGAAAACAGAGGCCGAGAAGCAGAGCAGAGTAAGGAGTCGAACAGCGAAACATTATCTTTAATTTAGTACCGCAGGCGAGTCTTTCTGCGCCAGTGAATTCTTGTGAGCCCTGAATTTGTAACTCACACCATGCGCCAGCTATCATCGTGCTGAGACGGTTACGCGATTTCTTCGCAAAACACATAACTATCCCGACCCGATTTTTTGGAGGAGAAGAGGAACATGCGAGTTGGTTTGCTTACTGGCGGCGGGGATTGTCCCGGGCTGAATGCAGTCATTCATGCGGTGGTGAAGAAGGGAATCTTTCACTATGGCGATGAATTTGTTGGATTTCTTGAAGGGTGGCGCGGCGTTCTGGACAACAATACCGTCCCGCTGACGCTTGAGTCCGTCGACGGCATTCTGGATCAGGGCGGCACGATTCTTCGCACGTCGCGCACGAATGTTCGCAAGATTGAAGGCGGCATTGAGAAGTGCGTGGCCACGCTGAAGGCCAATAAGATTGACGCGCTGATCGCCATTGGTGGCGACGATACCCAGTCCGTAACAAATGCACTGATTCAGGCGGGCGTGCCGGGCGTGGGCGTGCCGAAGACGATCGACAACGACCTGTACGGCACCGATGCCTGCTTTGGCTTTGACACGGCTGTATCGATTGCGACCGAGGCGGTGGACCGCCTCCATACGACGGCCGAGGCTCACAATCGCGTCATCGTCTGCGAGGTGATGGGCCGCGATGCGGGCTGGATCGCTCTGACGGCCGGCGTGGCGGGCGGCGCTCATGTCGTTCTGGTTCCGGAAAAGCCGATCGAGATCGATCATGTTTGCGCCCTGCTCAAATACAACCACGACCATGGCAAGAAATATGGAATTGTCGTGGTGGCTGAGGGTGCCAAGCTGCCGGGCGGCGGACAGGCAATCCAGGGCACAAAAGTCGATTCGTTCGGGCATGCGCGGTTGAGTGGCATCGGGCAGGCACTGGCGGAGGAGATTGAGGCGAAGACGGGCTATGAGACGCGCTCAGTGAATCTGGGACATACGCAGCGCGGCGGTACTCCGACTGCCTATGACCGCATGCTGGCGACCCGCTATGGCCTGGCGGCAATTGATCTTGTTCACAAAGGCAATTTCGGGCGGCTCGTGGTTCTGCGAGGCACCGAGATCAAGGACATTCCGATCGCGGAAGCTATCTCGAAGAACCGGACCGTGGACGACAATTTCCTTGAGATTCTGGATGGTCTGGAGCCGAAGCTGTAAGCGTTCCGGCGAGAGTAAGCTAGAAAGGCTAGGCATCATGCCTAGCCTTTTCATTTGCTTACATAGCTTTTGGAATGTTTTACATGAGGTGGTCGGCAATAGGAACCAAGTTTGATACTAGCGCTCTCGGTGAGTCTGTTTAGAACGGCGAAAGCCCTGTGTTTGTCCCAGGAAACCCGAATAGAACCAGCAATATGCGGAAATATCTTGAATTGCTACCCTAAAAAGCGATATAAGCATTTGGCCGGGTGATTGATCTGCCTGCGTACATGGAGTTAACTCCGGAGGGTTTTCTTATGAAGACATCAGCGGTGCGCAGTGAAATTCGCGAGGTTATGGATATTCGGCAGGCTGCGGATTACCTGGGAATTAGTCCAGATACGCTTTACAAGTATGCCTCGGAGAGTTTTATTCCAGCGTTCAAGCTGGGAAATCGCTGGCGGTTTAAGAAATCGCGGCTGGATGACTGGATGGACCAGCAGTCCAGCGTTGCTCCGCAAGCTGAGTTGAAGGAAGTCAAGCCTAGGCAGCGGAAGCCGGTTCGGGCGGCACGGTAGGTACGTACCGCACAGGATTGTGGCTGAGGGGTGTCAAGGCCTCAGTTAGAATGGCGCCTTCTTAACTTGAAGTTTCTTTTCAAACGGCGGTCTGCGGCTTCTTTCCCAGCAGATATACAACCAGAATCAGCATGAGAACCGAGCCCATGGCGGCGATGCCCAGGACGCGCATGACTGCGACCGTGTAGCGGCCCTGGCTGGGACTGTAATTGCAGCAGTAGATCAGGACAAGGTCGGAGAACGATCCGATTTTATGGTCGCTGGCTTCGACGAGGGCGAGACGCACGTCGCGCGGCTGGTATTCGACGCCGGAGAGGTATTTCGACATGCGGCCGTCGGGGGTCGCGATCATGATGACGCTGGAGTGGGCGAACTGGTCCATTTTGCCGTCGGGGCCGGGGACGCGGACGTAGTGAAATCCTGTGGCCTGGGCGAGGTCGGTGATCGATTGCTGCGGGCCGGTGAGGAAGTGAACATGCTCGGCGGCAGAGCCATCGCCGAGCATCATGAGGAAATGCTGCCTGGCTTCAACGGAGTCGGCGGGAGTATCGCTGGGGTCGATGCTGGCGACAACGACGTCATAGTCATGGCCGAGGTGCAGGCCAGTCTGCTTCAGTGACGAGCCCATACCGTGCAGAACCTGCGGGCAGAGCATCCCGCATTTGAAGTAGACGAGCGCCATGACGACAGGGCGATGACCAAAATAGCTTCCTAACGCTACATCGTTGCCGTTCTCATCGCGAAAGTGATCGGTCAATGGAAGCGGGTGGTTCAGATTCTGGTCGATGCCCGCGTTCTTTAGATAGGCTGGGGTGGATTGTGCGGACGCGCCGAGTGGCTTATCTGCCGAGTAGTTTTGCGCTGAAGCAGCTGTGCAGAAAATTATCAGTACGAGCGAGAGAGCGAGGAGTTTGCAGCGCGGGTTCACTCTATAGAATACGCTGCTATGAATCAGAGCACGTGCTTGTGGTTGGCTTCGATTTGAGACGGTTTTCATTGGTTGCGAATTCGCTGGCTTATACAAAAACTAGACTCGTCGACTCCGCTTAGCATGGCGACCCCATTTGTGACGGGCGACACCCTTATCGTTCCTCGTGGTATTCCTGCTCGGTGTTGATTTCCCATAGGCAGCTCTTGTCCATCTTTCCGGCGATGATATTGTCTACCGCGGTCATGGCGGTGAGCATGGAGTGGTCCTGATTGTTGTACTTGTGCATGCCATTGCGCCCGACCAGAAACAGGTTTTCGAACCGGTCCATGTAGTGGACGATCTCATCGAAGCGGTCGTAGGTTCCGAAGTAGGCCGGATAGGTCTTCGGCACGCGCACGACGTGAGCATCGAGGACGTCAGACGCTTTCAGGATGCCGATTTTTTCGATTTCCGCGGTGGCGAACCTCTTGATCTCGTCATCCGGCATACGCCACAGGTCGTCCGTGTCGTAGCAGAAGTATTCGAGGCCGATCCAGATTTTGCTCGGATCTGCGACGAGGTAAGGGCTCCAGTTATTGAAGATTTGCAGGCGTCCTACCTGTACATCCGGCTCTTGAATGTAGATCCAGGTGTCTTTCAGCGGAGAGCCGTCGGGCTCCGTTACGGATAGCTTGTTAACGAGGAGGCCGACGGTGATGAAGTCGCGATAAACGAGGCCATCGCTGACGGTGCGGATCTCCTGAGGCACGGGCACATCGAGGCTGTTGATCAGTTCACGCACGGGCATCGTGGAGAAGACATAATCCGGTTCGATACGGCGCGTTTCACCCATCTTGTTGGCTGCTTCTACGGCGACAATACGATCGTTTTCGACATGCAATTTGTTGACGCACCATCCGAGCTGAACGCAGCCGCCTTTTTCCTTAATCAGGTCAGCCACGTATTCCCACAACTGGCCAGGACCATATTTAGGGTAGAGAAATTTCTCGATGAGAGAAGTCTCGGTTTCCTTTTGCGAAATATCCGAGTTCTTCTTACGGCTGAATGTCTTCTTCAGGAAATGCGCAATAGCGGTGCGCAAAGAGAGGCCCTTGATGCGTTGCGCACCCCAGGCGGCGCTGATGTGGTTGCAGGGAACTCCCCACACTTTTTCGGTGTAGGACTTGAAAAATGTTTCATACAGCTCAGTCCCGAAGCGATTGATGAGGAAATCTTCAAGCGTGACCTCATCCTTGCGCGGGAAAAGTCGCGCGCGGAGATAGCCGATGCCGATCTTCAGCATGCGCCATGCCCCGAGCTGGTGCAGTGTTTTGCCGCTCAGACTGAGAGGATAGTCGAAAAAGCTGCGCAGAAAATAGATACGGCTCTTGCGCTCGCGGACGAGCATGACCAGATCGGGATGGGACTGCTCGCCCGACACCGAAACGATGCGCTCTTTGTTCTGGTAGCGGATGGAATGGTCGCCATTTTCTTCTGCGCTGATGGGCAGCAGTTCCGTCCACCAGTTCATGACCCGGTCAGATTTCGAAAAGAAACGATGCCCGCCGATATCCATGCGGTTGCCCTTGTAGCGCACTGTGCGGGAGATGCCACCGATCTCATCGCTGGCTTCGAGCACAAGGGGGCGAATGTTCGAGCGCCGTAGAAATTCCAGGGCGGCGGTGAGCCCTGCCGGACCTGCTCCTATGATGACTGCGGTTTTCTGGTCGCTCATCGGCACACTCCAGCATGTCGCCATAACGAGTGAATGGCGGAAGAAGAGAGAGCAGGCGGGTTCTGCGTGCGGTGGATTTGCGGGCAATCCAAGGATTGCAGTCCAGGAGAAAGGGAGAGACAATTCGTCATTCAGAGTCTGCTTGCAGGTGTACTCTCAGAGGTCTGAGCAAAGACAACCTAACCTATTTATTTTAATAGACGCAGGGAATTGATTGTAGGCTACGCTGCAACCTCCCGAGCAGATCGGGTATCTCATTGCGGGTACGTCCTCATCAAGGAGTGAAATTATGTGTGCAGCGAAATATTGGGCGGTTTTTGCGATTGGCGTAGCAGCGGGAGCAGGAGTTGCACTGTTGTACGCGCCGCAAACCGGTGAAAAGACACGACGTCAGGTGCGCCGTAAGATTGAAGATGCTTCAGATTATGTGAGAGATACCGCCGACACCATCAGCGAACACGCGGGCAAAGCTTACAAAGTGAGCCGGAGCGCAGTCGAAGATGCAATTGATTCGGCGAGCACTGTTTACGATGCTGCATCGAAACGCGTGCAACAGATTGTTTAGCTTTACTCGTTACCGTTAATTCGCAGGTAGCGGCTTGAGCCTGACGGTCCGCCCGGTGCGGACCGACTCACGCGCCGCGTCCAGAATCTGCATCACGATCATGTTTGTATCGAGGGATGTTAGATCCCCCTCGGGCTTGAGTGAACCGTTCAGGACAGCAACGAGATAGTGCAGCGAGCTGTCCCGCGGCGGATCGAGCGGCTGTGCTGCGATTTCGTTCTCCTGCTTCTCACCGACAAAGCGAGTTCGCAGACGGTCCGGTCCAACAGTTATGACAAAGCCTTTGTTCCCGTAAATCTCGGAATCTTTCCGAGAGAAGGTCCAGTTCCATGAGGGCATGAGCACGGCTTGGGTGCCTGGATACTGGAGGATGATGGTTGCGTCATCATCTACGCGAGGATATGTTTCCGGTTTATCCGTCTGGGCGACAGCGGTGACACTGATGGGCGCTTTACCGTGCATCCACCACGTCATTAGATCGGCTCCATAGCAGCCGAAGTCGTAGAGCGAGCCCGCGCCATTCTGTGCCGGATCGGTGAGCCACTTCAGGAACTCCGGCTGCACGTTGATTTCCTTGGGGCCTTCGTGGCCGTCATGGACAACGACTTTGCGGACGTCCCCCAGCCTGCCCTCATGAATAAGGTCATAGACGGCTTGATTGCTGGCATACCATGTGGTTTCGTAGTTCACCAGCACTTGAATGTGATGTGCATTCGCCGCGCGGCGAATGGCGAGCGCATCGTCAAGCGAAATGGTGAGCGGCTTCTCAACCATGACGTTGATGCCGTGCTGCGCTGCCTGCTCGATAACCTGGCGGTGTCTGCCAACCGAGGTGTAGACAAGCAACGCCTGCGGATGGTGGGCAGCGACGACTTCGTCTAGCGTGGAATAAAACAGGCTCGGGTCAAGATGAAATTGCTGCTGATACCGGCTAGCTAATTCTTTGTCGGCTTCAACAATGCCGACGAGTTCGACTTCATGCTGGCGCGGAAACTGCTGGAGAAATCCACCAATATGGCCGTGTTCGAGGCCAAAGATGGCGACGCGGACGGGCGAAGATGTTGACTGGGCAAAACTAAAGGCTGACAACAAAAGGCAAGCGACGAGGGCTGGCAGAGTTTTGAGTAAGCGCATGTGGTATCGATTCCACAACGATTGTACTGGTTTCTATCAAGAAGCGACGGGAGGGTCCAAGAAAAAGGTGGATCTTCGACTTCGCGCCGCACTTTGCTCAGAATGACAATTTTTTTAATGTGTTAATAGGATGGTCGAATTGCCACTCGTCTTGAGCGGATGGTAGCCTCAAGTGTAATCAATTCTTGTAGTCCTCATTTCTTATCTTGCTCGGAGATATCCAGATACATGCAGACAACGTATAACGGGAAGGCTTTGCCTAAGGATGGCGAGCCGATTCAGTATGCAGACGGGAAGTATCAGGTCCCGGATCACCCGATCGTTCCTTTTATTGAGGGCGACGGGACAGGGCGCGACATCTGGCGTGCATCGCAGCGCGTGTTCGATGCTGCGGTAGAGAAGGCTTACGGCGGCAAGCGCTCGGTGAAGTGGTTTGAGGTGTATGCCGGCGAGAAGGCATTTCGCAAATTCAAGACCTGGCTGCCGGACGACACGGTAAATGCTGCGCGCGATCTGCGTGTCTCGATCAAAGGCCCTCTGACGACGCCGGTGGGCGGCGGCATTCGGTCACTCAATGTGGCTCTGCGGCAAATTCTCGATCTGTATTCCTGCGTGCGTCCGGTGAAGTATTACCAGGGTGTGCCCAGCCCCGTGAAATATCCCGAGAAGCTGGATGTGGTGATCTTCCGCGAGAATACGGAAGACGTATACGCGGGCATCGAGTTCAAAGAGGGAAGTGCCGAGGCTAAAAAGCTCATCGATTTCCTGAACAATGACATGCTGAAGGGCGGCAAGAAAAAGGTTCGCGAAGACTCGGGTGTGGGCATCAAGCCGATCTCGATTACCGGTACCAAGCGGCTCGTGCGCTATGCCATCAAGTATGCGATTGAAAATCAGCGCAAGTCGGTCACGTTGGTGCATAAAGGCAATATCCAGAAATTTACCGAAGGCGCTTTCCGCGAGTGGGGTTATGAGGTTGCGGTCGACGAATTCCGCGATGCGGTTGTGACCGAGCGCGAGAGCTGGATCCTCGGCAATCAGGAAGCGAATCCGAAGCTTACGGTCGAAGAAAATGCAGCGTTGATTGAGCCGGGTCTTGAGTTTGGATCGGAAGAATTCCGGAAGGAACTCTATGCCGAGATCAAGAACGTGCTGGATTCAATCGGCAAAACGCACGGTAATGGTCAGTGGAAGAAGAAGGTGCTGATCAATGACCGCATCGCCGATTCGATCTTCCAGCAGGTAATCATTCGTCCCGATGAGTACAGCGTGCTGGCTTGCCCGAACTTGAACGGCGACTACATCTCCGATGCGTGCGCGGCACAGGTAGGCGGACTTGGAATTGCTCCAGGCGCCAATATTGGTGATGGCTTCGCAGTGTTTGAGGCAACGCATGGCACGGCTCCGAAATATGCCGATAAAGACGTAATCAATCCGGGATCGGTCATACTCTCCGGCGTCATGTTGTTTGAATTCCTCGGCTGGCATGAGGCGGCAAAGCTGGTGGAGTCTTCTATGGAGAAGACGATTCAGCAGAAATATGTGACCTACGACTTTGAGCGCCAGATGCAGGGCGCGACCAAAGTGAAGACGAGTGAGTTTGCATCGCGAATGATTGAGAATATGTAGTGGCAGGTTGTTAGAGTCATTGCGACGGAGTGAGAAAGTACGTCTTTAATTCCGCGCTTCATTCAAGATGACGGCTCTTAATATTTGATCAAGGAGTAGAAATGCGTAAGAAGGTAACAATTGTAGGGGCGGGAAATGTGGGCGCCACAGCTGCGCACTGGATCGCGTCGAAGGAATTGGCCGATGTGGTTCTGATCGACGTGGTGGAAGGCATCCCGCAGGGCAAGGGTCTGGATCTTTTGGAAGCCATGCCCATTGAAAAGCGGGATTGTCACATCGTCGGCACGAATGACTATGCTGATACCGCCAACTCTGACATTGTAGTGATTACCGCCGGCATTCCGCGTAAACCGGGAATGAGCCGTGATGATCTTTTGCAGACCAACTACAAGATCATGTCGGATGTGGTGAGTAAGGTAACGGCGGTATCGCCGAATTCCATTTTGATCATTGTTTCGAATCCACTGGATGCGATGGCGCAGGCGGCATTCAAGCAGGCGAAGTTCAACCGCGAGCGCGTGATTGGCATGGCTGGTGTTCTGGACTCGGCGCGCTTCCGTACCTTTATTGCAGAAGAACTGAAGGTATCAGTCGAAAACGTGACGGCGTTCGTGCTTGGTGGACATGGCGACACCATGGTTCCGCTGCCACGCTACTCGACGGTTGCCGGTATACCGATCACGGAGTTGATCGAGAAGACGAAGCTCGAAGCTCTTGTCCAGCGCACGCGTGACGGTGGCGCGGAGATCGTAAAGCACCTGAAGACAGGAAGCGCGTACTATGCGCCATCTGCGGCAACGGTAGAGATGGTTGAAGCCATTCTGAAGGATAAGAAAAAGATTCTGCCATGCGCTGCTTATCTTGAAGGCGAATATGGCATCAACGGTCTCTATGTTGGCGTACCGTGCAAGCTGGGCGCACGCGGGCTTGAGCAGATCATCGAGATCAAGCTGACTCCGGAAGAGGATGTAGCCCTCAAGAAGAGTGCGGATGCGGTAAAGGAACTGTGTGCCGTGATTGGCGTGTAAATAACTTGTCTTAGAAGGTTGAGGCCCGCTGCAGAATGCGGGCCTTACTTTTGGTGTGAGACAGAACGCAGTTGCATCGTTGATTCTTAGTGCGCGTATGCTACTTTGAGCGTATGGCGAGAATTACTCTTCTGTCGGCTGATGATGATCTGCCCGAATACGACGAGCACAAACTTTTCGCGGTTACCGCTTTGCGAGCAAGCGCGGCCAAAGATCGATTTCAAAAGCATTTTCTTACCGAAGACCATGACGCGGCGGAGATCATTCTTTTTGTAGCCATGGGCACCTGCGGTGACTTCGCGGAAAGAGTTCGTGCTCATCCGCTTTACCGCAAATATCCGGAAAAGGTTTTTTTGTTTGATTCGGCGGACTTTCTCCGTCCGGTGCTGCCTGGCGTGTATGCATCACTGCACAAGAAACATTATTCGCCTGAGCATACACGAACCGGGTTCTATCTTGTGCCCGAAAATCCCCTGATCACCTATCGTCCGATTACTGGCGACGAAAAATACCTTGCAGCCTTCGTAGGTTCGGCAAATACCCATCCCGTGCGGGACGGATTGTTCCTATACAACCGCCCTGACATTCATGTGATGGATAGTTCCAAAGAGAGCTACAACATTCGTTATCACGGATCAGCCGACGAAAAACAATATTTCTGGAAGCGGTATGCAGATTCGATTGGTGACGCATTGTTCAGCTTGTGTCCGCGCGGCAGGGGACCCGGAAGTATCCGGCTTTATGAATCCATGAAGATGGGGAGAGCATGCATCATCCTTTCAGACGAATGGGTGCCGAACGAGGGCGTGGACTGGGATTCATTTGCCGTATTCGTGCAGGAGAAAGATGTTGCAGCAATTCCCGTATTGCTTGAGCGGTTAAAGCCTCGCGCAAAAGAGATGGGAGAACGGGCACGGGCTGAGTGGGAAAAGTGGTTTTCAGAAGAGGTGCGATTCCACCACGTTGTGGAACAGTGTCTGGAGATGAAGGCCAAACGAAACATGCATGGAGCGATTCGGCGTGTCTACCATTTGCGGCACATTGTTTCTTCGCCGTCGAATTGGCGTCGCTACCTGATCAATAAGAAGAATCTATATAAGCTGTATGGCAGAGTGTTTTGGTAGCGCCAACCTTCGGCACAGTTTTTATGAGTGAAAGACCTTCAATGATGCACGCGCCGTGGCTGTGACAAGAAGCTAATCTCCGCCGAGTACGCTGTGAACGCAAAACTAGTGTGAGGGGTACCAAACAGATCGTTAGAAACGGCGGCAAGAGTCGGATCCCTCCTATTTCCCAGCGCCGTCCTGCATTTGCTTTTGGAGCTATGTTCATGTTTTCCTCGGGTACCCATAAGAAAGCCCGCCGAGGGCGGACTTATGTCTGAAATTCAGCCTGGAGGTCTACCGTGTACCATAGAGGGACAAGCCCTCAAATTTAAGGAACAGATGACGCCTGACAAGATCGACTCCTATTGCGCCTGTATAGGCATGACCACTCTTTCCATCGGCGAGGTTCTAATGGCAGTCAGTCTATGGAAAGACAGAAAGAGCAAGCGTTCAGGGAGAAGCCATCAGGGATGAAGCTTTTTCGCGGCCTGCTCCTACTCGGAATACTTTTCGTTTTGATCGACGGTGCGTTGCCTCAACTTCAAATGTTGCTTTTGGGCGGGCGAGTGATTATTGGCCTGTTGCCCCTAAAAGTCTTTATGGCAACCTCTTTGATCGGGTTTGCTCTTTACCGACCGCGCAAGCAGCAAGAGGTGCTTACAGTTGTGTCTTTGGCATTTGCGGGATATCTGCTTGTAGACATCCTGCATTTGTGGTTGGGACTTGAGTTACCAGCAATAGACCTATTCGGAGGGTATTGGGTTTATTACTCGTCATTTTTATTAGTGTTTCTCGCCGGGTGTTCCGCATTGGAGATATCAGAAAAAGGGATTATCCGATTCTTGATTTTCCTATTTTTCATATGCGCGGCTGTAGGGATTGCGCAATATCTCACGGGACGGACCCTCCTTCCAACCCGCAGTTCGGATGGGTCGTTTACCGTGGGGGCTGTCGGCTTTCTCGGCGTAAACCGGGTCTTCAGTCTTTTCATATTCCCTGGCACGTTCGGTATCTTCTGCGTTTTCATGACAGGCTTGTTTCTGAGTATGCCCGTCCGAGGAATGCGTTTCGCTGGATGGATTGTCCTAGCGGCGTTAGCGTCTGCGGTTTGCTATACGACACTCATTCGGAGTTGCTACTTAGAGTTGATCGCTACAGTATTCAGCGTTGCAGTTTTGCGAATGCGCCCACGCTCTCTCTTTGCTCCGCTTCTCCCGGTCGCCGGAATCCTCTTGGGACTAGCGGTGATTGCGAAGAATCTCTTGTTCGGAGCTGTAGCAGGAAGCGGCGTAACGGATTCCAGTTCTTTCATCGCTCGACTTTTGGAGTGGAGATACTACGCAGACGTAGCCTTCTCGGGTTCGTTCGTCAATATGATGTTCGGAGAAGGAATCGTGCAAAGTGAACGGGTAGCCACTGGATCATCTGTCGCACCAGTAGACAACATTTTTCTGAGCTACCCGCTTCACATTGGAGTCGTAGGGCTACTGCTTGTCTTGGCTTTCTATGTTGTGATCTGGTTAGATTTGCTGGCTAAGGTTAAGAGGCTCAATCGTCCAATCGACATAGCAGTAGCGGCCCTCTGGTCATCTACCCTGTGCTTGGGTCTATACAGCATCGACATCCCGGCAGTGGCCGCGTATCTGCTACTCACATACATCTCATGCCCGCGTGAGCCTTCTTCCGTGAAAGAAGCTTTCATAGAAGAAGGCATCCCGGTTTCGGTTACTGGATGACGCGCACGTTATAGACTGCTGCGGTAGGCGTTCCACCTGCGGCGAGGTCCGTACACACCTTGACGGTTACCGTCCCGGCTGCGCTGATGTATGCCTCCCAATAAAAACCGTCGCCCGGATAGGTAACCGAGGTTGCATGAGCATCCATCGCAGTCGTTACGCTGGTTATAGATACTCCGGTCGTTCGCTCGGCTTGTGAATAGGGAACAGGGTACGGCGGGGGACTTAGACGTGCGGGAGCAGTTCTTTGGCTTTAGCGAGGCACTCCGTTTAGCTAGACAAAACAGGGCGTAGCGAGGCGATTGTGGCGACTATAGAGACTTTAGCGCCATCATGAGTTCGTTTAATATTGCGTATATATTATTTATTCTAAAGGTTTTATGGCGGAGAGGGAGGGATTCGAACCCCCGATACCCGTAAAGGTATGCCTGATTTCGAGTCAGGTGCATTCAACCGGGCTCTGCCACCTCTCCGTGTTTTAATGCTATTTGTTTCTATGCACTACAGGGAGCTTTTGTAATGGTTGTTGTGTTTGGAATGCGCTAGTGTCCGTTCTGGTGTCCATTGCGTTTCGGAGTTTATGGATAGATCATTACCATTTGCAGCGTCCTGTGCCCAAGCAGCTCTGTCACCGTGCACAGATCCACTCCGGCCATAACCAGTCTAATGGCAAAAGTATGCCTGTTGCAATGCCAGGTATACTCTTTGATTTCGGTCTCTTCGAGTACGGTTGGAAACCAGCCGCGTTACCCCTAAGAGACACCCTCAACGTTGGGCGAATACCTGTCACTTTATCGGTCGGAAGGCACTAGCTCTACGCGCTCGCCGAGGCAAACTTGCGCCAAGTCATCCTTCAGTGATCATCACGTTTTTTTCTGGCCTTTGCACGTTTGGCCGAGGCAAATCCAGCGGCGAATCTCGTGCGTGGTTATGGGGGCAGCTGCAGTTCGCGACTTTGCGCTTATTCTCAACCCATGAGAGCATGGCTGGCATGAAATCGATTCGATTTGGATTCGTCCTGCCCGCGGTCATGAGTGCGGCGCTCTTTACCGTTGAAGTTTATGCACTTCCGGGACTCCAGAATTCGCAGGGCTCAAGCAACGGATCAACGGCTACGCAGGTAGACGGATCTCACGATTTCGATTTCCTCATCGGCGATTGGAAAGCACATGTTCGTCGACTTCCCGAACGCTTGAAGGGTTCGAACGTCTGGGTTGAATACAATGGCATCTCGAATCCTAAAAAACTTCTCGACAGCAACGCTAATTTCGAAGAGTTCGACGTTTCCAGTCCAGATAAGAAACTCCGCATAAAGGCGCAAACGCTCCGACTCTATAACCCCGAATCGCACCAGTGGAGTATTTACCTGTTGGATCTCGACAAAGGTACTCTCGATCTTCCGCCTGTTGTGGGGCAGTTCTATGGAAAGCGCGGTGAATTCTACAATCAGCAAATTTGGGAAGGCCGCGCAGTCCTTGTGCGCTACGTCTGGCTCGACATTTCCCCTAAATCTTCACGAATGGAACAGTCTTTTTCGCCAGACGGCGGAAAGACATGGGAAGTTAACTGGATATGTGAGCTCTCACGATAGCATCGCCATCCTTTTTCACCGCCATCCATTGTGTCGAAAGCCATTGGCCGGTTGACAAGAATGCCCCGCGCATCCAGACTCTCGTTATGCGACTGCCCGTCATCTGTCTCGTAGTAGCGAGTGCATTGTTGTGCCCGCCGTCCCGGGCGCAAGTGCCTGTCTTCCAGGTCACTCCCATCCAAAGCTCCATCCGATTCAATATGAAATCTTCGAGGCCCCTGACGGGCAATTTTGACAAATGGAATGCGACTCTAACCTTCGCGTCACGCGACCCTACGTCGGCCGTATTTCAAGTCGAAATCCAGACAGCAAGCGTGCATTCGAGGAACAGCGAGAACGATGACAAACTGAAGAGCAGAGACTTGCTGAACGCCGCGCAGGACCCGGTCATTTCGTTCAAATCCAACAAAGTTGTCCAGACGGGGAAAACCACCTACGACCTTGTCGGCACCTTCACCATGCGCCGTGTTTCTAAGCCGGCAACACTGAATCTGGTAATCGCCGACCAGGGTGGTGGCTCAGGATACGTCCAGGGAGTCGTCCCCTTCGACCTTAAGGACTATGGGATGACCAGCGGCAGCAAGATCGATGAGCGCGGCGAGGTCGATCTCAACCTCAAGGCAGAACAGGTGGGCGGACCCGAATTGATTCGCAAAAAGTTTCGGTAACGCGATGGCAGACTATTTCTCTCCACCAGCCACAATGGAATTAGAGACAGTCGCTGTGAAGTAATTCACTGGACGAAGAGTTGCCCATTCGGACAAATGGCCTTTCGCCCTCGACTGGCGAACAAGCCACTACTTACTGATTTCTACATTTTTATCCAGCTGCATGATGATCTTGCTCAGCTGAGGCTTCAGACTCTCTGGCGCCACGGTACTCGCGAGTTTAATTTCCCTGATGGCTGTCTCGAAGTCGCCTGTCGCAAGTGCGATCCGTGCCTCCTCCGTGTGAGCCATCCAGCTATTTGGATCTTTTTTGATCTTCTCGCGAATAGCTTCAGACACTTCGCCATAGTGGAGAAGTTCGTGAAGTCCGTTGACTCGGCGCCTGTCCATGGCAAGTGAGTGATCGCGCGCTGCAAGCGCTTCCTCTTCGCGACCAAGAGCGGTGAGAGAGAGAGCTTCGCGGACTTCACTCTCCCAGAACTTTTCACGGATTGTTTCTTCGGCTTGGTTTTCCGGACCCTCTTCAACAATCTCTTCTTGAACTTCGTCTCTCGAAGGATTTTCAATGTCTTTGGCTGTGCGCATGAATGGGTCTGCGTCTTTTTTGGCAGCGTCTGCGTTGAGCTCGTTGTCCGGAGGCTGTTGCTCCATCGGCGAGGCACTTTCAACAGGCCCATACCGCCAGGCTGCACCCCTGAGATACAGAAGGCCAAAGAGGATCCCCGCCAGTGCCCCGCTCCACAAAAGGCCACTCTCTGTCTGAATCGTGTCGGCATGTTTTGCCAACCGCACCAGCGTGAACGGACTTCGCGGGGCCTGCCCCGCAACCGTATTTACTGACTGACGAACGGGCGCTTGCGCTGTAAGGGGCGGAGAAACCACCGGTGCTGCCACGGGCGAATCTCCCTCCGAAGCAGCCAGATCGCGCAGCATCGCTTCATGCCGTTTCTCCACCACAATTGCCTGTGTCAAACGGGCACGCTCCATGCTCAGATGACTCATGTCGCCTTCGCGGGCATCTACCTTGGGTGGGCTCGCAGATTGTTCGGGGGCATTGCTTGCCGGTCGTATAGAAGCCAGTCTCTGCTCGATGTCAGCGATATCTTCTTTCACCGTCTCCACATCCGGATATTCATCCGTGTAGCGCACACGTAGAGCGTCGAGCTTCTTTTGCGCCAAACTGAGCTGCGACTCCAGCGCTCGTCGCTGCTCGTTTTGAGTGCTCGATAGCGACGCGGCGGTATCAGCCTTTCGCGATGCGCTCTCTTGCGGCTGCACTGCGTTCAATGCGGCAAGCTTCTGATCTGTCGTCGCCAATTGCGCCTCTAACTCACGCAGCAGATCGGTTCGCGGAAGCGCAGGCCGTGGATGCCGATGCGGTTGCACTACAGCAGACGTCACTTGGGGCGAGGGAAGAGGTAGGGAAGGAGTAGATGCAGCAGGCATAATGACAGGCGAGGGCATCCATGTCACCAGCACATTTGCCACGGCATTTGCTGTTGCTGCGGAAATTGTTGCATCAGCGTCTTCGTAGTTCACGCTCAGCATTTTGGTCGAGGGCTGCACCAACTCCAGGCGAGAGCGAAACTCCGCAGCATCGCCCTTCACGCCAACCTTCGTCGCCAGCCCCGTTATCACGTCATCGCTCAGGATCGATTGCGCAAGCGCTACTGCGGGCTTTGTCGCATGCATGATCCCAGGCTCACCTTGCCATACCGCAGACGCGTCGAACGACAGCACAGCCGTCGTCGCGAGCTTCGCCTCGCCGTACCGCGCCAAGACGAAAACTCCGCCCCCAATCGCAACCGCAATGCCCGCGGCAACGACCTTTTGCCGCAGCGGCACAGCAAGAAAGCGCACGAGAATATTCTTCTCTTGCATGGCTCCCTCAAGATACGTCAAAGATGAAAGGCAGATTTAGATCTATCGAAGTGAAGCACGCGCTGTGGTAACTTCTTCAGTCCGACTGGGAGTCCACCACAACGTGAAAACAGCTATCGTCCGGTCGTTTGTTGGCGTGCCTGCGACCTTGAACTGACGAATTTCAATTTCTTGCGAAAAGCCCAGCCCCATGCGGTAGTGCAGGCTTCCATCTATAAATGTACCGTGATATGACTGCTTCGTGACCGGATCGACGCCTTGAATCCCGTTCAAACTTGCTCGTATGTCAACAACCCGATTGAACGAGTGGCGAACGCCCGCAGCGCCCGTATTCAAAAACACTGAATGCTCGAAGACGCCATCACTCAGATCGCGACCTCCGGAAAGATAAAGATCAGTTGATGGCGTAAACCGCAAGTAGAACGCTGCCGTGCCCGTAAACTGCACGCGCTTTCCGCATGAAGTGCTGGCCCCGTTCAGGCCGCTGGAAACATTCAGGCTGGAGTGCGTTCCCCATGCAGCGAGCCACCGCAGACCAGCCCCGCCTAAGCTGCAATCAAGCGGACCCGTCTGATGTCCACCGGTACCATAGACGCCAAGCCCCATCCCAGGAGTCAGCGCATGCAGATACTCGACTTTAGCGCGTGCTGTCTGCACAAGAAAATTGTCCGCGTTATATTGCGTATAGGTGTGCGTCGCGCTGAAGTCCCAGTACGACCTCCTGGAGTCCACGTAGCGCAGCTTGCCGCCTTCTTCACCCGTTGTGATCCTTCCGGAATGCAGCCCATATACCACCGTATCGGCCGCGGGCACCCCCGCTTCGCCTACCTGTCGGAAATCAAGCGGAGCCACAACTCGCGCTGCATCTGTTCCATAGGTATTGGTCGCGCTGCCTTGCCACGTCCATCGCGGGTTGATTTCGCCTGTCGCGCGGATCGCCGCACGATTCAGACCCACAAGGTAGTCTCCACCCCCCACCTTAAAGACTGCCAAGCCTCCGCCATTCTCCGCCATGAACTGCCAGCGCCGCCGCTCCACTATTCCCGCCGCTGCGCCTAACCCACCATAGGCTTTGCCCGGCATGGCATTGGGAAAGCTGAACCCGCTCAATCCTCCCAGCGTGAACTTGAATGTAGAAGGCACATACTTGGGCAGGTCGACCGTCGCAGCACTTCCCGGCTGCAGGCCCGACACGATCGCAGCCGTATTCCACCGCTCCACAGTGCGAATGTTGGCCCAACAGGGAAACTCCGGTGTTCCTTGCTGCAGCGCAACTGAAAGCGAGTCGCCGCAACTGTTCAACGGCTCGGTGCTGGTCGTGCGCGGATTGTCACTGTCTGCTCGGTGGATTGCGTTGTTGCGATTGGTTCCGCCCTCGTCATCGGAAGCATATCGTGCTTGTGACTGAATCTGCTGTGCAGCTGCCAGCGTCACTACTCCACTGGTTAACATCCAGGGCCACAGAAGAAGGCCCAGTCTTTGGATTCTCATGGCACCACCACTGTATCTCCAGGCGCCAGCTCCACGTTCTGTTGTGGCGCTTGCCCCTTCAGAACCTTCTGATAATTCACATTGACCCGCGCACTTTTATCAGCACGCAAAACATACACTTGCTTTTGCTTCGCAAAATCCGTCATTCCGCCAGCGCGCGACACCAACTGCACCACGTTCATCGCATCCATCAGCGGATATGCACCTGGCCGTTGCACCTCGCCGGTGATGTATACCATCCGGCTGTGAATTTCCTGTACGGTAACCGTCACGCGCGGCTTGTGGACAAATCTTCCCAGCTGCTCCGTCAACGCCTGCTGCACAGCTTCTGGAGTCAGCCCAGCCACATCCACCTCGTTGACCAGAGGCATCGAAACCTTGCCATCCGGTCTTACTACTGCCGTCTCGGTAAACTGCGGTTCTTCCCATACCGAAATATGCAGCACATCCCCCACCCCGATCCTGTAAACAGCAGGCACAACCACTGCGGTTTTCGCATTGCCATTGCTAGGCTCATCCACAGTCCCCTGCGCATAGCAAAGTTGCCCCGCCAACATCAGCAGAAACATGAGCAGGGCACGCCTGCAACGAGGCGAAATACAATCCATGTTGAACATTTGTACGCCTGTACGTTTGATTTGGATGTAGGGTGTTACCACAAACTGAAAACTCGACGTAAAGGCTGTTACGTCTGTTCGACAAATTTGATTACCGAAGTGAGCGATCTGGCATCTCTTGCCTGGGTCTGGCATGTTTGCGAATCCCGTTTAGTTCGGATGCCTAAATCGAAGAATCTGGATGATTAGGCCAACCTTCCCCCCCAAAAGCGGGGCTACTTCTGGATCGGCGGTGACCGAAATGGCCGGAGTAGCGTGTCGCAACAGCGGCTGACGGAAACTTATCGCGCCATTTCCCAGTCTTATACGGGCATTTGGCATGTAACCTGTATCCAATGAGCTGGACCGGTCATTGGAGGATAGGGCGATGCGCATCGCAAGCGTGGGCCATGCGATCTTTGCGGCGACCATGATTGGCCTCGGAATCCTGGGCCTGATCCAAGGCGGTTTCACCCCGGTATGGGCACCGGTACCCGACAGTCTGCCAGCGCGCCAGGTCCTAGTCTATCTCTGTGCCTGCATCTCCCTCGCATCTGGCATAGGCATGCTCTGGCAACGCACAGCCGCTCCCGCTGCCCGCCTGCTGCTTGCCTATCTTCTGCTTTGGTTCTTGCTGCTCAGAGTGCGCGAGATCATCCTCTCGCCCACTTTTGGCGTTTTCTGGCCCGGCTTTGAGACTGCGGTGATAGTGGCGGCCGCCTGGGTGCTGTATCTCTGGTTCGCCACTGACTGGGACAGGAGACACCTCGGTTTCGCCACCGGCGATAAGGGCCTGCGCATTGCGAGAGCACTTTACGGTCTTGCCTCGATTTTCTTCGGCATGGCCCATTTCATCGATCTCAAAGACACCCTCGTGCTGGAGCCCGGCTGGCTGCCGTGGCACGTGTTCTGGGCGTATTTCTTCGGGTGCACCTTCATTGCGGCCGGCGTAGCGGTGCTCATCGGCGTGTACGCACGGCTGGCAGCCGCGCTCTCGGCGTTCCAGATTGGCATGTTCACACTGCTGGTGTGGGTACCCATCGTGGCGGCGGGCTCCAAAGACGCCTCCCAATGGAGCGAGACCATCGTCTCTGCGGCGCTGACGGCCGGCGCCTGGGTGGTTGCGGATTCCTACCGCGGCGTTCCCTGGCTCGCTGTGAACATCGGCCTTTTGGGATATTCTCGTGCGGCCGCCAATCAGCCCATTATGAAATCGTAGTGTCCGGTTGGCCGATAATACGCCCGCAACCCAAGAACGCCTTTCAACGGCTCGAAAACCTCTCGATGAGTGCTTTTTTCAGCGACATGACGGTTTAAGCTGGTTGGGCATTGGTCGTGCGATGCTTTCCTAAGTATCGCGTCTTATGCGATGCACGAGGCAGGCGCGACGGTATTGGTGAATCTCATGCGGATTCCGTGCTTCGGCCGCAGGATGACCATCGGGCGAGCTTCGATCGTTTGGCCCGGAGCCAACTGAAAGTCGTATTTTCTGAGCAGATCGCTCAAAATCATGAGGATCTGCAGCATCGCGTAGTTTCCGCCGATACAGCCTCGCGGCCCGCCGCCGAACGGAAGAAAGGTAAAGGGTGTGCGTAGCTTCTCGTTTGTTTTGGTGAAACGCTCCGTATCGAAATTCTCCGGATTCTGCCAGTAGCGCGAAGCATGGTGCGCACCGTACACATACACAATGACCATCGATCCGCGGGATATTACGAGATCGCCTATGCGGTCATCTGCGACAGCCATCCGGTCGATCATCCAAAACGGCGGGTAGAGGCGGAGCGCCTCCTGAATGACCTGGGTCGCAAATTCAAATTTGGGAACGTCGCTGTGACTCAGGGGCGCTTCACCGAGCACGGAGTCGAACTCTTGCCGTACCCTTTCGAGACAATCCGGACGCGAGCTCAAAAGATAAAGAAGCCACGATAGCGCATTCGACGATGTTTCATGGCCGGCAACCAGAAGTTGCATGCTCTCGCTCAGAATGAGCTCGTCGCTCATGCCTTCTCCATCGCTGTAACGCGCATCCATCAAAGTCTGCAGCAGATCGTGGCCAGGCGGTTCGTTGCGGCGCTTCCTGATGTATTCAAGCAAAATGGCGTCCGCGCGGGTTCGCATCTCTTCGTGTCTGCGCAGTTCACCCGAGACGGCGAACCAGGGATTCAGATAGGGTTGAAGGGTTTGCCGAACAATGAATTCCTGGACGGTGCAGATGGTATGGCTGACCAGATCGATGTCTTCGTCCTTCAAGCGTGCGCCAAATAGCGATCGGGCGACCATCGCGAAGGTAATTTTCATCAAGTGGGGATAAATATCGATGGGGCCGCTACGAACCTGTCTGTCGAAATCCCGCAGCGACTCGCCAAGGGAGTCCTGCATGATTGAGGACAGCGCATCGAGCTGCTTTCGATCGAAGCCCTTCTGGATGAGGCGCCGCTGCGTGCGCCAGGCTTCTCCGTGGGTCGTGAGAAGACCTTTCCCCAGGAAGTGGCCCATCCGCTTCACTTGAATTTCGGATTTTTGGTAGTTCTCCGCATTTGTCTTCAACACGTGCTGAATGACAGCGGGATCGATGGTAACGATCGCTTCCTTGAGACCGCCCAAATAGAACCGGAATGTGTCGCCGAAGGTCTCGTTGTACCTTGACAAAACCTGCACCGGATTGCGGGCCATTGCGGGAGAATCCGCAAAGCAGCGAAACCGAGAAACGAAGGGGATGGGTGTAGATGAGGTCATCCCCAGCCGTCCTTATCCTTGCCTCGAACCGCAGAAGATTTCATGTCACTTGTAGGAAGTCGTAGCTGGGCCATAGGTAAAAGATAAAACGCCAGAGTCAGTTTTCGTTCCCCAGTTGCTTCAAAAGGATCAGATGATGCCAGATTGCCCGGGTCATGGTGGGGTGCTGACGATAGGGAACCCCAAACTCCTCGGCAGTCTCCCTCACAATTCTGGTCAGCGGAGCATAGTGGGTGTGGCACACGAAAGGGCACAGATGGTGGACGATGTGATGGTTGAGCCCGCCCACGAGCCAACCGACAAGCGGGTTTTCCGTCGCATAATCGGCCGTCGTCGCGAAGATGTGATATACGCCGTTGTCAAACTCACCACGGTCCGAGGGAAAGTAGGTGCTGTCGATGGTGTGCGTCGTCTGAAATACGAGCGTTACGGATAAACCGATAACCAAATGGACCAGGAAGAACGCCCATGCGACCAGCAGAGGCGATTTCCCCAGTACCAGCATTGGCAAGACAAGCATGTACGTGAGGTAGAAGCCCTTGCCGGCAAAGAGAACGGCGTATTCGCGCAGAGGATGTTTGGTGCGTTTCAGATATTCGTGGGTCGGGAAGAAAAAGCACTGGAAGTCCCTAAAGAACACGTAGTCAAGAGAGAACAGTGCGTAAACGAGCAGGGCATAGATGTGCTGGAATCGGTGCCATGGCGTCCGGGATTCATAGGGCGTGAAGCGGAAAATGCCGCGTCCCGAAAGCGCATCGTCTTCGCCGTGGAGATTGATGCAGGAGTGATGGCCCCGATGATGGAGGATACGCCACATGTACGAATTGATTCCGCACAGGTCGAAGACATAGTTCAGGGTTTTGTTAACGAGCGGCCTGGACGAGATAGCGTTGTGATTGCTGTCATGAGCGATGTTCAGCAAAAGAAATGTCTGCGCGAGGCCGCCTAAAAGGTAAAGGGCAATAAACTTCCATGAACCGGGCCCGAACGCATACAGAGCAATCCAGCTGCCCCCAAGGAACGCCAGACCTACAGCGATCTTGACCCACATCGTACGGTCCGCTTTGGGAGAAATCTTCGGGTCGGCAAAAAAGCTGTCCAAACGGCGACGTAAGACTTTCGGGAAGGAAGACGCACCGACCGGTTCGAACATCGGCGACGCTGAGGCTTCCGATGGTACAAGATCCGCCGTCTCCGGCTCTTGAGCAATCATCGCTTCGGTTTCGAACGTCACCGGCCCTCCGTGGCTCTGACCCGCGGCGAAATTGTTCGCGCGCCGCCGAGAGCCTCGCATTGCAATTATAGTGTGAGCTCTTAAGTCGAACCAAGAAGATCCGAAACAAAGCCCGAGCGCCATACGTCATCCTTGCAAACAATGAAGCATGGCATTATCCAAATGCTTTGCTAACATACAACTATCGATGAACTGTAACGAATGGGCCTCCTGCATGGACCAAAGAAGATCGGCGGAGCTCCGCGAGTCCTTTTCGCGTCCTGTACGACAAAAAGGAGACCATCCGTTCCCCGGCGGGTCGAGCGACGCTTATGCTGAGAAAAAATCGCACCTGCATTCTGGCAGTCGGCCCACATTTCAGGTCTGCACTTCGAGACTCAATCGTGTTTCACCTCGCTTGCTGGCGAGAGATATTTCGTTTACTGATTTGCGTTCGATTCAACCCCGGAGGATCGCTGATTGATGGCGTCAATTTTAGGCCACCTGGACAGGCTGGCAGATGAGCACCCGGACAAACTCCTTTATTCGTACCTTGACGTAAACGGCGATCCGATCGAAAGTTACACCTACGCGTCGCTTCTTCACCGAGCGCAGGCGATCGCAGGACATTTGCGGAAAGAGGGTCGTTTCGCGGCAGGCGATCGGCTTCTGCTTGCCTACCCGCCGGGGCTCGAAATGATCTGCGCATTCTTTGGTTGCGTGCGCGCCGGATTGATCCCCGTGCCGGTCTATCCCCCCAGTTCGCGGGGCTTCCAGAGCGCCCTCTACAAGATGGTCCACATCGCAAAGGATTGTCAGGCGGCTGGGATCTTAACGAGCAGAGACTACCACGCATCCCTCAAGACGAATCTGGCGAGAAGTGGCGTCTCGACGTGCGGCGTTGACGTGGATTACATTTCCGGTCTTCCCTGGATCCCGACGGAAGATTTCGTGGATACGATCTCTGACCAGCCGGATATCGAGCCTTCGAAGATCTTGTTTCTCCAGTACACGTCGGGTTCGACGATGGAGCCCAAGGGCGTCATCGTGACGCACGAAAATATTCTGAATACATATGCGCTCGTGATTGACCATCCGGCGCCGGTCGTTGTTTCCTGGCTTCCTCAGTATCACGATATGGGACTGATCGGTTGCTACCTATATCCAGCACTGAAAGGTGGCACGACGTACGGGTTCGCTCCCATGGACTTCATTCAGCGGCCGATCCTGTGGTTCGATGCGATCACGACATACCACGCCACCGCGACGGCTGCCCCCAACTTCGCCTTCGACTATTGCCTGCGCGCCGGTAGGCTCTCCAAGGAGAGCCTGGAGGCTTGCGATCTCAGTTCGCTTCGCGTCTTGATGTGCGCCGCGGAACCCGTAAAGCCGGATACCTACACCCGGTTTCTAGAGGCGTTTCAGCCCTATGGGCTTAAGTCCGAGAGTTTCTATGTCGCCTACGGTCTGGCCGAGAATACTCTGGCGGTCTCACTCGGCGGTCGTAACATCGTTTCCGTAAACAAGCGCGCCCTCGCGCTGGGGAAAGCCCGCATGACGACTGAGGTCTCAGAAATCGACGGGGCCGCGCAGATTGTCAGTTGTGGAACTCCGCTCCCTGGTCTCGATGTGAAGATCGTGGATCCGGAAGGGCATTTCGCTCTTACGCCGGGGCGCGTCGGCGAAATCTGGGTGGCCGGAAGCGGTAAGTGCCTGGGTTACTGGAATAATCCCGAATTGACGCTGAAGCAGTTTCGTGCACGGATTGTGGATGATACTCCCTATGATGATGGCTACCTTCGGACCGGCGACATAGGATTTTCCCACGACGGCGAACTCTACCTCTGCGGCCGAATCAAGGACATGATTATTCTCCGCGGGCAGAACTACTACCCACAGGACATTGAGAATGTCGTGGAGAAATCGTCCAGCCTGATCCGGCATAATTGCGTCGCCGCATTTCAGATTCAGGAAGACACTGAACCGGCGCTGGCAATCGTCGCGGAAGTCAAAAATCCCAGGGCGCTTCCCGAAGCACGAAAGATTGCCGCCGCAGTCCGGAATTATCTCAACATGGAAGTGGCGGTGATTTCCCTCATCGCGCCTCGTGCCATCCCGCGAACGAGTTCGGGGAAAATCATGCGCCATAAGACCAAGCAGATGTGGCTGCAAGGTCAGTTCACCGTTCTTTCAGACTTTTCTCGGGAGAAGGAGACCGGGAACTCCCCGTCCGACTCCGACATGCATTCCACTTTTGCCGAATTGAAAGCCAGGTACAACCTGACAGGTCAGGAATCGTACAACCTCGTCGAAGCCGGCTTGGATTCCCTGGATCTAGTTGTGTTTATGCATGAGCTAAAGGAGCTCCTGAAAGAAAAAGGCGCCGAGATGCTGGCGAGGCAGGTGGATATCAGTGTCATTCAGCGTGTCAGCGTAGCCGAGCTATTTGGACTAGCCGAACTGCTGGATAGCGCTCCCGAAGAAGCACTCGTTCATCTGCGTCATTCTCTTGCCGCCTTCCGTGAAGAACAGTCCGCGGCGGAGAAGCAGATGATGAACAACGACAGGAAGCTCATCTTCGAGCCTCCGTCGCCTTTGCCCGTGCCGGAAATACCCAAGCCGAATCATGTGCTGCTCACTGGCGGGACCGGCTTCATAGGGCCATTCCTCATGAAGAGCTTGCTGGAACAGACACGGGCCAAGATCTATGTTCTGGTCAGATCTTCCGACGAAATGCAGGGCAAGCAAAGACTGAGAGCTGCGATGGAGTCCATGGGGCCCTGCGGGGCAGTCCTGATGGAGATGTTCGAAGCCCGCGTGATCCCCGTCTGCGGCGATCTAGGGCAGCCAAAGCTGGGCCTGATGCAGGACGTGTGGGATTTTCTCGCGAGTGAAATCGACACGGTGTTCCATAACGGTGCAACCGTGAACTACCTGTTCAACTACGACCTGATGCGTGACGCAAACGTGCTGGGAACCAATGAGGTCGTGCGATTGGCATTCGAGGGAAGGCCCAAAGAGTTCAATTATGTCTCAACTACCTTCGTGTTTGGCTGGGCGGTCAAATCAGTCCTGCATGAGACCGACCTGAACGAGAATATGGAGCTTCTCGATTTTGGGTACAGCCAATCGAAATGGGTAGCGGAACAGGTAGTTGTCGACGCCCGCAGCCGGGGGCTTTCCGCGCGGATTTTCCGGCCGGCTCTTGTGAGTCCTTCCGTCACGGGCGGAGGTAACAATTTCGATATCGCCGTTCGCTTAGTTGCTTTCATGGTGAATCACGGCATCGGCGTCGATACGCTCAACCAGGTCAGCTTCGTCCCGGCGGACATTGTGGCGAACAACATTGTTGCGATCTCCACCACTCCCGGTACAGCGAATAAGACGTACCATGTCGTGCGGGACGATTATTCCAACATGATGGATATTACCGGGCTGATTACCCAAGCCACTGGCCGGCAATTCGAAGCATTCAGCCTTCCCGATTTCGTTCCCGAACTGATCCGGAGATGCCGGAAGGAAGATCTTCTCTTTCCGCTGCTGGATTTTCTGGTGGGTTCTGTAGACAACATCTCCGCGATGGAGTTCAAGCGCTATGACAATTCTTCTTATCAAATGGCCCGGGATGCCTCAGTGTGGGGTAAAGCGGACCCATCTCTGGAAGATACGGTCAACGGCATTCTGAAATTCATGTATCGCAAGGGGATCATTTCGGTCGCGGCTCGTGAGGTCAACGCGGTGTCGCCGAGCGATCGGCTTCTGACCTGCGCAGATGCATTATCCGTTACTGCCTCTTAAACGTGAGCCTCTCCGTGAGGTGCTGGCCCGTTTCCAAGGTGCCTGTGGTGGAGACCGTCATCCGCTGCCCATCCGAGGAAACCACCCATCTGTCCGTTTGAGCGACTTGATTATCGCGCCGGTAAATCGCCTCCACCGTGTGAGGATCGACGAGTTGAATCGTCACGGTATCATTGCGCGAGTTCTTCAGATCGTATTGTTTTCCGTCAAAGCGGGCGGTATAGCTGAAGTCACCCATAAAACGAACCCCACCGCCTCCATCCGCCTCGATTTTGAGCACCAAGCCTTGCCGCAAACGGGTCTTGCTGAGATCCTGCGTCCACTCGCCTGCGAACGGATCCTTGGCGACCTTTGCACCTCCGCTTCGCGTCCACACGGTGATCTTGTCGGCTTGGCCCCTGGTCATAGTCGTGCTCGTTAGCTCGTTTCCATCATTCGAAAGTTTTTCGCGAACCGTCGCCACAACAGTTCCATCCTTTTCCTCCTTGACATCAGCCTGCCTCTTATCGATCCTGTGCAGCTCAATTTGATTGAACGCGAGATTGCCTGGTGCGGACGACTGGTGCCCGTTCTGATTTGCAGTGAAATCGACATGGGTTTCGCCCAACATGACGACATGCGTGCCGTCATGTACAGGGGTAATGGCGAGCCGGTTCGGAGGATCTAGGTTGGATTGCGCAGAGATAAGCGTCCAGGAGCCAATGCGAGGGTCTGGCGCTGGCGCTCCAGATTGGGCCACTCCAGGCTGGATGGCGGCAAGTAGTCCGAGCAAAAGAAAGGTACGAATTGGTCCTCCTAACCCGATCGGGGAAGGTTTCGCAGTTTTTGATAGCTATGCCGGTGAATCCTGCACAAGTGTATCCAAGCTGTACGATGCGCAAAATGCACGCCCCGGTTACGGACGGTGCACCGCTTTAGCCTCCGCGTTGATCGGTGCCACCGGAGCTATCGTATATGACATGATGAGTCCATGCATGTGCGCCGCTTTTGGGTGTCAGGGATTGTTCTCGTAGCAGTCATTGCACTTCTTCCTTTCTCTTTTCACTCGGATCGCCACCTGGAGACCGCAACACGTGTCGAAGGGAGCCAGGCTGAAACTGTTCGCCAGGAGCTGGCCAATCGTTTCCGCTCCCCGTTCGTGGACCGCGTCGTCCTGGTGATCCAGGGACTTCCACCTGCGGATTCGGAGCAAGGCGGGCAAGCACTAGAAGCGATCGTGGCGGCCCTGAAAGAACAACCCGGGGTTTCGGGAGTGGTGTCCTATCTCGAGTTACGCGATCCAATCTTCCTGGGCCGGGGAGGGGGAACGTTCGTTCTCGTGGGACTCTCGTCGACCGGCGGTTCCGTCGAGTCGATTGTTCCGAAGCTTCATCAGCTGGCACGCTCGCTTGAAAATCAACTGCGGGGCCATTATCCAGCGGTGAAGCTCGAACTCACAGGCGAGATTCCACTGAATTTCGACATTCGGAAAGCGAGCGCCGACGACGTGCGTCGCAGCGAAATCCTGGTAATCCCCGCGACCCTCGCCCTTCTGCTGGTGGCTTTTGGAAGCCTGATCGCCGCCCTGATTCCATTGGCGGTTGGCCAGCTCGCCATCGCGACCACTCTGGCGATTACGGGATTTCTGGCGCAGCGCTGGCACTTGTCCATTCTGGTTCAGAATATGGCCACCATGCTTGGCCTGGGCCTGGGAATCGACTACGCGCTCCTCATGGTCAGCCGTTTTCGGGAAGCGATTTCCGCCGGGCACGACGGACCTGCGGCCTCGGTCATCGCGGCACATCAGGCAGGTCGCACGCTCTTGATTTCGGCCTCAACAGTAGCCATAGGATTTTTAGCCCTTTTGACGGTTCCGATCAGCGAAATCCGCTCCATCGGTATCGCGGGAATCCTGGTGGCGGGAACGAGTGTGTTGCTTACAAATACCCTCGTTCCGGCAGTGCTGGCGTTGCTCGGTCCGCGGATTGATGTTGGCAGATTGCCCTTTACTCCAAAATTGGATGCGCATCGGGCCGAGCATACGGGAAATCGCTGGAGGCAATGGGGAAAGGTGATTGTCGCGCATCCCTGGCTTGCCCTCCTGGTGGCAGGCACTCCATTGCTTCTGCTCGCCTGGCAGGTCAGACACCTGGATACCAGCGTTCCCCGAGGGGATTGGCTTCCGCAGTCGGCGGAATCAGTCCATGCGCTCGACATCCTTAAGCAGATGGACCGGGACGGCGTTGTTCAATCGTTGCGCGTCATTGTCGAGCTTCCAACGGATTCCATCGCGAATACCGACGCGGGGTGGAATGCGCTGGATCGTTTCACCAAGCGCCTCGCGAGCGATCCTCGCTGTGACCGCGTGATTTCCATCACCACGATTGCGCAGAGCAATCGGTCTTCCCTCCCTGATCTCCCGCGGGAGACGCATCGAACGTTTCTGAGTAGTGACGGACGAGCAGCGCTGCTTGAGGTATTACCCAGAGGTTCGGTCTCCCTTCGCGACCAGGTCAACTGGGTGCGGGAGCTCCGGAAGACCGGGGCGCCAGCTCTCACGGGAGTGCCTGGCGCCACGCTTCTCGTTGGCGGCATCCCCGCACTTAACGCCGATTATGAAACGATTATCAGAGACCGCTTTCCATCGGTAACTGCGCTGGTAGTGGGGGGAACGCTCCTTGCGCTGCTCTGGGGATTCCGATCTATCTTCGCCGCACTGAAGGCCATCGCACTCAACCTGTTCTCGGTCGCGGCGTCCTTCGGAGCCTTGGTCTTCGTCTTCCAAAAAGGACACGGAAGCAGCCTCCTGGGAGTTCCTGGGGGAACCGATAGCGTCTTCCCCCTTGTTCCGATCGTCGCCTTTGCGATCGTCTTCGGATTAAGCATGGATTACGAGGTATTTCTGGTCGCGCGTGTTCTCGAAGCCAGAAGGAGCGGGCTGAGTGAAGTGGATGCGATCCCGGAGGGTCTGGCGAGAACAGCAGGCCTGATTACGAGCGCCGCCGCGATCATGATCGTGGTATTTGGGGCATTCACCTTCGGAGATTTCCTGGTGGTCAAGATGATCGGATTTACGTTGGCGGTCGCCGTGTTGATAGACGCGACACTCGTTCGTATTGTGATTGGTCCTGCGCTCCTTCGTATTGCAGGCGATTGGAACTGGTGGCCTGGTGGACTCACCACAGTGCGCAGCGCGCCCGTGACGGCGAGTCGCGAATGATACCTATCCGCGTTCGCCGTCTTGATTTTCAGGAAAAGCAAGAAGTGATATTCGATTCGTCGCGAAAGATTAGCCCCGATCCCTTTCGGTAGAGTGCGCCGCCGCCTTCATTTAGCCAGGATTGCTGTTAACGAATGAGTAATTGATGGGTTGGCGACCAACCGGGAGTCGCAAATTTTCGCCGCTACTTTTTGCTTCAGGAGCCGCAGGGAGGGGCGAGTCGGAGTTGTAAGTGTCTACAATACACCTCCACTTTCTGCCTGCTTTTTCCAGATCTCGACCAGCTTGCCGGTGTCGAGGACCGGTGAACCGCCCTTCGGATCCTTGATGGACAGCTCGTATGTTCCGTAGAGATACCCGAGTTCGCCGGATTTCGCGACTTCAGCCTTGGATACCTTTCAAGATACGGCTGTATTTGGACCGAGCAAGGCCGCCCAAGATTCACGGATCGCCTTCCGATCGGCGGCGATCGGTGCGTTGGGAGGGAGCAGCACTGCGTCATCGGCATAGAACGCGACGGTGCCCATGAGATCATTTCTCGCGGCCGTGGCGGACCATTGCTTGTCGAGTGCCTGGATCACGGCTGCATCGGTCGCACTGTTGTCCACAGGTGCAGATGGAGCACAGGAAGTAGTTAGGAGAGCAGACGCGACCAGGAGGAGAGACAGCGCAGTTCGCATTTTCATTCTCTGGTTAGACTCCTTTTTCCAATTGGCGGCGATACTCTTCCGCAAACGACACGAAGACAAAAAAAGTTCAGGAGGAAAATCGACGCGATCCCCTGTGGTTACAGCTTGACGGTGACAGTTTTCACTTCCGTGTACTGTTGCAATGCATATTCGCCCATCTCTCGGCCTATTCCGGACTGCTTGAATCCGCCGAAAGGAGCAGCGGCATCGAAAACGTCAAAACAGTTGACCCACACTGTACCGGCGCGGACGTTGTTTGCGATTGCGTGTGCCTTGCCGATATCCCGCGTCCAGACCCCGGCGGCAAGACCGTAAGATGTGTTGTTCGCCCGGTCGACTACCTCGTCAATATCGTGGAACCGGATGATGCTCATCACCCGTCCAAAGATTTCTTCCCGGGCAATCTTCATTTCATCCTTCACATTGGCAAACACAGTTGGCTCAATGAAGTATCCCCGATCCCCGGCGCGCTTGCCGCCGGTCAGTAATTCGGCACCCTCGCACTTGCCGGAATCAATGTATGACATCACCTTGTCAAACTGGGTGCTGTCGATCTGCGGCCCCTGCTCTGTATTTGGGTCGAATGGATCACCCACCGTGCGCCGGCTCGCGCGCGCAACACTCTTCTCAACAAATTCGTCGTAGATATTGTCTTCAATAAACAGACGCGAACCAGCACAGCAGATCTGGCCCTGATTGAAAAACAGTCCCTGATGACAGCCTTCGATCGCCTGCTCCATATCGGCATCGGCGAAAACGATGTTCGGGCTTTTTCCGCCGAGTTCCAGGCTGACGCGCTTAAGATTGGATCTGCCTGCAGCCTGCATGAGAAGACGGCCCACTTCACCCGAGCCTGTGAAGGCGACTTTATCGATGTCCATGTGTTCGCCTATGGCCGCGCCGGCTGTCGGGCCATAACCAGGCAGAATGTTCACGACTCCCGGAGGGAAGCCGGCCTCGATGATGAGTTCCCCAAGGCGCAGCGCGGTTAGAGGAGTCTGCTCAGCCGGTTTGAGTACGACGGTATTGCCCGTGGACAGGGCCGGACCAAGCTTCATGCCATACATGAGAAGCGGAAAGTTCCATGGAGTGATCTGACCGACAACACCTACCGGCTCGTGCCTTGTGTAGCAGAAATAATCGCCGTTAATGGGTATCGTCTTACCGTGATTCTTGTCGGCCCATCCAGCGAAATAACGAAACTGGGCGATGGTGAGCGCTACAGAGACGTGCCGCGCGACCATCAACGGCATTCCGTTGTCGAGCGTTTCCAATCGGGCAAACTCGTCAGCATTCTGCTCCAACAGGTCGGCGAGCCGATTCAGGAGACGCCCACGCTCCGATGCCGATGTCTTTCGCCATGGACCGCATTCAAAAGCCTTTCGAGCTGCCAGGACTGCCTTGTCCACATCTGCCGCGTCGGCTTCGGATATTTGTGCGATCTCCTCGCCCGTCGCCGGGTTGATGGTGGTGAACGTCCTGCCCGACTCACTGGGGAATCCACTCATTGCCAATAAGGAGTCTGGTTTCTGTGTCGGCGGCCCGGGGCTCCGGGATACTAGACGTTACGGTTGCCATGGAATCTTCTCCTTTTACAAAGTTCCAAATTTTAATGAAAGCTCACATCACGTGCGCAAGTGCACGTTCTTCCTCGCGAAGTGCGCGCCGCTGAATTTTTCCGGTTGGGCCTTTGGGTAATTCGGTTCGAAAGATAATGCTTTCCGGCGTCTTGTAATCCGCCAGCCGTTTCCGTGCAAACGCAATCAACTCCGCTTCCGTGACTGCCTGCCCTGTTCGCAGGGCCACAAAGGCGACCACGACTTCTCCCCAGAGATGGTTTGGCAGACCCACCACACCCGCCTCTGCAACCGCCGGATGCTGGTAGAGAACGGCTTCGACTTCCTGCGGAGAGATGTTGCTGCCGCCGCGGATGATGATCTCCTTTTTGCGTCCGGCGAACCAATAGAAGCCGTCCGCGTCGCAACTGGCCAGATCTCCCGTGTGGAACCAGCCGTCCCGGATTGCTGCCTGTGAGGCGTCCGGGTCCTGCCAGTAACCTGTCATCAGGTGCGGGCCCTGAACGCAGATCTCACCGACATCGCCCGGTCTCACATCGCGCCCGTCGGAATCCACGAGGCGAAACGCGACCCCCTCACCGGGCTGGCCTATCGAACCGACTCGTACATGATCTGGCCGATTCCAGGATGCAGGGGCGATCTCTGTCGTGCCATAGACTTCACAAACAGGGCCGAGAGCAGCCTGAAAAGCCTCCTGAAGCGCCGGGGGTACCGAGTCTCCACCGCAGAAATAGAATCGTCCGGATGCAATATTCTGCGGCGCCTCGGTATATGCCTGAAGCAGGCCGTGGAACATCACCGGAAGCCCCATCGCGTAGGTGCAGCTCCACTTCGCATAAGCTCGCAGAACATTTTCAAAATCGAAGGGCCGCGTGATGATAACCGTTGCCCCGTTGAGCAGGCCGGACAAAAACGCCATGCCAAATCCAACCAGATGTGCCATCGATGACATTACAACGATCACCTGGTCCTGATCGAGCCGCATGTGGCGCATGGCGTGAGCCATCTGAGCAAGGGTCTCATGAGAATGGATGACACCCTTCGGCCGGGCGGTCGTGCCTGAGGTGTAGAGAATAGCTGCAACATGATCAGGCGCGATCTCTGGGATAGAAGAGACGTCAGCCGTAGGCCGCAGCAGGCCGGCGAAGGTACCCGTCCGCATATCTGGTGGGTCACCGGTGAGGTAGCGGAGATCCAGTGCGGCAAATGCCGGACATGACTTGGCCACATCCGCATACAGATCCGGCTGTCCCACGTAACATGCCGATCCGCTATGGCGGAGAATGTAGTCGATCTCCGGCCCCTTCAATCGCGTGTTGATGGGTACGGCAATACATCCTGCTTTCAGACACCCGAAATAACCCAGAGCGAGTTCCGGCCCGTTCAGCAGGTGAAAGGCGATCCGGTCTCCTGTTTCCAGCCCTGCAGGCAGGAAATTGCCCGCAATGTTGTCGGTAAGTTCATCGAACTCGGCATATGTCCACGATTGCTCGCCAAATACGATGGCTGCCTTCTGAGGATTCCGAGTTCGAGAATGGTTCAATGCGGCGGTCAGCGACATCTTGCACCCGAATCAGTCTGCTCGACCCGGCGCCGAACGGCAAGTTTGAAACGGTTTCAAGCGCTGAACAAGCTACCGTGAAACGGTCGCCGGATAAGCCACGGACGGCAAGCCCAGTCGATCGAGAAGCGAACGGAAACGGGTATCCTGGCGCAATGAATCGAATCGTGGATCCGTGGCCAGGTACATGAGCCATCCCGCACGTTCGTTATAACTGCGTTCCAGCCAGTCGAAAACTCTTTCGTCGTCCAGCCCAAGATAAATAAGCACGCGTCCGTAAGGCGACACGTAACGGCGCTGGGCCAGGTTGTCCAATTCGTCCAGTAGCCGATGGGCGTCCTTCGTTCTACCGATCAGTGCATAAGCACGGCCCAAAGCTCCGATGGTGGTTGGAACGTTGTCAGAGACCGCTTTTGCGCGTTCGAAGCAGGCGATCGCGTCTTCATAGTTTCCACGCGCCTCGTGGCAACGTCCCAGGCCAACAATCGCCCGCCAGAAATCCGCATCCAGCTCCAGCGCTCGGCGGCACTCCGACTCTGCCTCCGCAGTTCGGCGCGCCATCAGCAGCACTGCGGCTCTGCTCGCGCTGACAAGCAGAGAGAGCGGGTCGATTCGCTTTGCATAGTCGAGCATGCTGAGCGCCTCTTCGATCCGGGCCATCGGCAAAAGCATGAACAATGCGAACAGATGTGCTGAGAGGTCGCTTCGGGGTTGAGCATCGAGCGACTCCCGGAACAATGCCTCAGCACCGCACCAGTCCCACTCGAACATGGCCTTGGTGCATGCCAAGACGGATAACGCGTCTCCTTTGCGTCCATCGATCTCAAGCGCGCGCGCCGCCGCTTTCTGCGCCTTCGGCATGGTGTCAAGCGGGGCATCCATTGCAAACACGCCAAGATAGAGCCATGCCACCGCCATTCCGCCGTATGCAGGGGTGTATCCGGGACTGCGCGCGGAGGCCTCTTCAAAGCACTCAATAGCCCGGTGAAACTCCTCCCGTGTTTGGCGGTTCAAGTGGTGCCTGCCTCGGAGGTACCACTCGTACGCTTCAAAATTTCCCGTGCTGTTGACCAACACATGTCGTGGCGGGTTTGCCGTGTCGACGCGGAGTATATCTACAATCGCGAGAGCAATCTCATCCTGTACTGCGAATAAGTCTTCAATCTTGCGTTCGTAACGACGCGACCACAATTGGTAACCATCTGAAGTACTCGCCAGTTGCCACCATTACGCGCAGCGCTGCTCCAGACTTGCGAACACTTCCTTCAAGAACGAAACCACATTGAGCGCCCGACCGATCTCCCGAACGTCGGCATTCCTGTGTTTGAGGGCAAATGCAGATGTACGGGCGACGACTCGAATTCCCCGAATGGATGACAGTGCATGGATGATCTCTTCCGTGAGACCGTCGCTGAAATAGTCCTCAGGTTCGGGACTTAGATTCGAGAAAGGGAGAACCACGATGGAGGGTTCGCTGATAGGAGGCGCCGATGAGCGTGGCGAGCCACGCTGAGTCGAAGCTTCGCGAAAAACTGGCACGTAGCTTCCCTTCGGGAGATCGATAATGAGTGGATCCGCTGTGCCTTCGGATGAGTAATATTCCCGAAGCTTTGCCCGCAAGCGCGTAGCATCAACCCTGACTACGGAAGTGATTCGAGGATCGAATTCCTCGTGCCCAGTGTAAAGCTTGATTCCAATGGTCATCTCTTTCAAAGGCTCGCCCGGAGAAGACAAAGCGTGTTTCGACGATGAACTCCAGAAAACGCCGCATTCGCTCAGCGTGCGCAAAAGTAATGCTTGCAAGCACCTTGCGAAGCTGCGTTCTGATCGAGCCTTGCGGTTGAGACCACATAAATGGTGCCAGTTTACTGCAAGGATCGCCTTCGATTTTTTCTAATCCGACTTGGATGATGGTTTATTGGCAAATCTGAGAGGAGATTTTGGCTAATAGAAGCCGTCGAAAGTGTAGCCAGGCTGGCACAGCCTGGCATCCAATCTAGGAGAGGTAGTTTATGAGAAGTCCTGTCGCATTATTGTTTCTGGCGCCGTTGGCTTTTGGCCTTGTCACTCACGGTCAGAATCCTCCCCAGACTCAAGTGCCGGCCACGCAGTCCCGGACTACCCCATCCAAGGCCGCCACCCCACCCAAGGGACGAAGCGCCGGCGGTGATATCGGCAGCGGCAGTGGTGACATCGGCAAAGGCGCTGGCGAGGGGGCTGGCAAAGCTGCCGAGGGCGTCGGTAAAGGGGCCGGTGACCTGGTGACGCTGCATCCCGTGGGTGCAGCCGGGAACGTCGGCAAAGGTGCGGGAGAAGCCGGCAAGGATGCGGGAGTAGGAGCGGTCAAGGGCACCGGCAAGATCGGCAAAGGTACCGGAAAGCTGATCGCGAAGCCGTTCCACCATTCCAAGAAAAATGGCAGTCCGGAGACGCCCTCACCGTCTGGTGAGACCCCACACTGACCCACTGACCACAAGGATGAGCAAACTCTCTGAGCAGTGTTCGATGCTGCAGTTCGACAATGGTGGACATACCTCGGAGAGCTCGCTCGCGAATGATCGACAGTCAACTTAATAGCGTAAACACCTTCTCGACCATCGCCTCAACAACGATGTCGTGATCGAGGCCTAGGGCCTTGATTTCGCCCTGTCCAATCGCATCATAGGTTCGTTCTGTTGTGAATAGATGGATTGCGTCATCCTCACGCCGCCCTGCCGGAATTCCGTGGCGAAGACGGAGTTGAGCAATTACATCCAGTTGTCTGCGACGTTGGCTCCGATAAAACCGCCGCACTTCCTCATCCGTGAAAACCAGCTCCATCAATGACGCTCGCAGACCGCGCCATTTCGTATGGAAATCGATGGCCAGCTCGACGAGTCTTCGTGCCGTCTCTTTCGAGTTTCTGCCGGCCGACAGTTCCGAATCGATCGCGACCCACTCGGACGTAACCCAGCTCTCATAAACAGCGAGAAAGGCTTCACGCTTGTCTTTGAAATGCTTATAAAAGGTGCCGGTCGCGTATCCGGCCTCCTTCGCAATACGATTCGAATCAGTTCCGTGATAGCCGACACGATTGAAAATCTCCGCCGCCGTGGCCACAAGGCGCGCGCGCGTTTGCTCTGGTGTGCCCCGTCTGGGACGGTCAGCCTTGAGTCTTTTCTTCCTGCGGTCGGTCATGAGAATATTGACACCACCCAAGTGTTAATGATAGTCGTATCACTTATAGTGATACAAACGTCACTAATGTCAGCCCCCCATAAAGAGGTGATTCATGCGCATACTTTTCCCTATCGCGAGAATCATGTTTTCATTGATCTTCATTACCGCAGCTCCACGTCATTTCTCAAGCGAGGGAATAGGACACGCCGCAAATTTAGGCGTGCCTTTTGCTCACCTGATCGTTCCCTTATCCGGAGTCATGGCGATTGTCGGTGGATTGAGCATCGCTTTCGGTTACAAAGCACGCTGGGGAGCCTGGGTTTTAGTAGCGTTCCTCGTGCCCGTCACATGGATGATGCACGCATATTGGAAACAGAGTGATCCGGCTGTAATTCACGTACAGCAAGCAATGTTTGCCAAAAATTTGTCCATGCTCGGGGCAGCGCTTCTTATAACGCAGTTCGGAGCCGGTCGAATCAGCATCGACGATCTGAAGAAGGATCGCGAATCTGTCGCCTGAGGCTTAGACCGCCGCAAAAACATGTCGCAGGGTGGGTTGTTGCAAGCATACTGGTCTTCTCGTGGGACTATTTGCGATGGGATTTGTCGGCACAGCAGGGCTCAAAACTCGCGAGACAGACTATCGGTCCGCTGTGGGTGCGCAGGAGCCAAAATACGTCTCCCTTCATGGCATCTCCATCGCGTACATGGATTCTGGGGGTAGCGGTCCGGTTCTCATCTGCCTGCACGCGATCGGGCATGGAGCGCGGGACTTTGAAGATCTGAGCCGTAGATTGAATCCTCAATACCGGGTGATCGCATTGGATTTCCCGAATCAGGGAAACTCCGGCGCGGATTTTCAGCCGGCCAGCGCTACTCGATATTCGGAACTGCTGAGTGATTTCATCGAACGGCTTGATCTGCCATCCGTCACTTTGCTGGGCAATTCCATTGGAGGAGCAGCCGCTATCCGATATACGCATTTGCATCCTGAGCGTGTAAGGGCGCTCGTGTTGTGCGACAGCGGTGGGTTAGGCCCTCTCACCAGCCTCGGTCGCGCTTTCGTTGGAGTGTTTGTTCAATTCTTCGCCGCAGGAAGACGCGGTGCGTTCTGGTTTCCATGGGCTTTTGATAAGTACTACCGTAAGGTTTTGTTGAAAGACTCGGCACGCGAAGAGCGGGAGAGAATTGTTCGCTCAGCCTACGAAATCGCCCCCACGCTGGAAGAAGCATGGAGGAGCTTCGCGAAGCCCGAAGAAAACTTATTTCCGATTCTGCACGAAATCCGTTGCCCGGTGCTGCTGGCATGGGCGGAAGACGATGTTGTGATCCCGCGCAAACGCAGCGAGCCTTCCTTTAAACAATTTCCCAACCATCATTTGGAAGTATTCGAGGGAGGGCACGCAGTATTCCTCGAAGACCCGGATCGATTCGAGCAATCGCTCCGTAAGTTTTTGAACGAGCTTTGATCCTGGACATGCACTGACAATAGACGTAACACCTTGGACGTTTGGCTGTCGCAGATGGCTAACGGAACAATTAGACACTGCGGCGTCAGGCCGGACAATTGCCGCTGTGGGCGTTCAACGGGATTCCGTTTGGGGATGGCTGCCGGATAGGCTGACGTTAACAATGATTTGTTAAGGACATGGACAGTAACCAGGTAGTCAGCCAGGAGTTTTCGAGGCCGCCTGTGCACCATATACTTCTCCGGTAACATAGCTCGATTCTTTGAATACAGCTTCGCTTACTCGTCCCTATGCAATTTCACAAAGGTATACCTTCCGGAAAATTGAATGCGCGGTGCATTGGAATGGAGACCATCCTTTTGCTCAACCCATCCATACATAAACTCCGTACCGAAAGACAGGCTGCCATATGGATTCCAGATAATGTTGGCGGACGAGTAGGAACTCTTGTGATACGTGTTGTCCGGCAGGAATGCGGTGTCCTGCACCTGCAACCATCCAAACGTCGCACTCGATCGAACTGATCTGGTCCAATGGTGCTGATAGCTGATCCACGGAGCAAAGGTGGGCAGTGCTTTCAGCGTCAGGTCTGTCTCCGACCTCGGGGCTGCATCCAGACCCAGGCCGAACGCATCGCCTGTATATCTTGCGATTCCATTGCCGTAAGCAACCTGATAATTAAGAGTGTCTCTCCCTACGACGCGCCAGGTACTCGACAGATTCAAACCCCATCCGAACGCGGACTCCTGCGGTCCTCCGTTCGGCAGATGCGCTGCCAGGTCCCGAAAGACCGTCGACAAATAAATATGTCCTCGTTCGCCTTCATAGCGAAGCCGCATTGCGACGTCAGGAGCAGGAGTGATCGCGGTAGACGACGCACCATCCACGGAAAAGTTAATATCGGAGCTTGGCTGCTCCACAGAGACCGCGCCGCTAAAAGCGTTCCCGAGCGGGAAGCTATAGCGAAGCTGCGGAATGCGCGCGAGAAGGCCGGAGGTAGGTCCCTGGAATTCGATAATGTCCGGCCACGCGTCCGGATCCATGAAAACCGTATTCGTCTGGCCCACCAGAATGTTGTGAATCTGGGCATACAAATGGCGGAGCCGGGGCGTCGTCGCCCCATTGGAACCAAAGAAATCAAACTGCATGAACAGTCGCGCCATTCCTATATCGCGCACGGGGATGCGAAAGTCTGCCGAAATGCGGCTTTCACGAATGCTCGCATTGAAATTGTTGGTGCTCGTTGTCTGTGGAATCGGTATCGTTGAAGGAATAAAAGAGTCGGCCAACCCAGCCGGTCTAGGGTCAAACATAAAATCGGTCTTAAACAATCCATTGATACGCAACATGGTCTGAGTGCCTGGCAGGACAAAGAATCCTGGATACGTGGCCTCCAGCGGAGCGTTGAAGAGGCGCGGTACAGGCTCCGACTCCTCGGCAAATGACTCGTAAGCTGCGGTCTCCTTGCCTACGGCTTCCCGCTGTTGCTCGGGAGATAACTGTACCGCGGACGGGAGCGGCGGTAGTGTTCTCTCGACAGCTCCCGTCTGAAGAGGCGGAGGCACAGGTTTCAGGTCCTTCGCTGCCTGAGAAAGATCACCTGCTCCGCGTAGCGCATCCAGTTCAGCCTGCATCTCGGTCATCTGAGATCGCATGTCATTCATTCTATTTTCTAGTTTGGTTATCGCATCCTGCTGCGCGTTTCCATTGTCCTGTGCCACCATCTGTGCCGCACCGAAAAGCAATATGGCTACCCACGGCATCGTCTTCAGCATCTTCTGCATACTCGATCTCCTCAGGCGTTCGGTTCATCGGATACATCGAATACAAGGAACAAAAACATCGCCGAGCATTTTGCGGGGCCCTATTATAACAAGATAATTAGCAGATTGTGCAATTTTTGTTGGTTGGGTAATGGCAATTTGAGCCCCAGTCGATCATTCATACGTCGTTCATTTAGGGGTCGGCGCGATCTCTGCCTGGACGTCGGAGGGCTGGATGCGCTCGATCTTGAAACCTGTGAATCCCAGCAATAGCGACATGATCGGAGCGGTGATGTTGAAGATGCAAAACGGCAAATACAGCCAGGTCGATACGCCGAGTGCAGCGGACATGTATGCGCCGCACGAGTTCCATGGCACGAGGGGCGATGTCACGGTTCCCGCATCCGCACACGCTCGCGAGAGGTTTTGCGCTTTTAAGCCGCGCTTTTCAAACTCGAGGCGATACAGGCGCACAGGCAATACCAACGCGATGTATTGATCCGCGGCGATGATATTTAATCCAAGCGCCGTCGCAACGGTCGCGGCAATCAAACGTCCCGGTGTTTTTGCGCGTTCAAGAATCGGATCGATGAGTTTGGTAAGCAGGCTGAATTCCTCAAGCAATGTGCCGAAGGTTACCGCGCCAATAATGATCCAAAGTGTCTTCAGCATGCTGGCCATGCCTCCGCGCGAAAGGAGCTGATCAAGCTCTTTCATGCCCGTATTCACATGGTAGCCAGTCGCAATCGCCGACCAAATGCCTTTGATATATAGGAGTGGGGTCGGAAGCGCCGGCTCATTGATAAGTCGTAACACGGCTTGCGGTTGCAGAAATACTGCCATGATACCAGCGAGTAATGCCGAGGCGAAGATTGCAAGCGAAGCGGGTACTTTGCGATACGAGAGTATCAGCAGAAAAAGCAGTGGAACCAAATTCCATGGTGTGATCCAAAAGAGATGATCCAGTTTGTATAGCTCGCTCACCGTGTCGGTTTCGTAATGAATGCCGCCCGCCCGCAGGCTCAGAATCGTGAAAACAACGGCGGCGACAACGAAGGAAGGTATGGTTGACCAAAGCATCGCGCGGATATGTGTATAGATATCGACCTTCGCCAGCTGAGCTGTCAGCACAGTTGTCTCGGAAAGAGGGGATATCTTATCGCCAACGTAGGCGCCAGAAATGACAGCTCCCGCGGTGATCGCTGGAGAGACGCCGATCGTCGTTGCAAGTCCTACAAGACCCACGCCAATCGTCCCCGCCGTCGTCCAGGAGCTCCCAGTGCCTAGCGATATGGCAGTACAAATGACTAACGCAGCTATATAGAAATAAGCCGGGTGAAGCAATTGAATGCCGTAAAAAACCAGGGTTGGAATCGTACCGGACATGTTCCATGTACCAATCAGTGCACCGATACTAAACAAAATAAAAACAGGAGTGACGATGGTCGCGAATGCGGTTTGTCTGGATCTGGCGATGTCATCCCAGGAATGTCCATTCTTGAGAATGATCAGCATGGCGACCATGATGCTGAAGATCAGTGCGACCTGCATGGGACCGTCAACAGCATCCAGCCCATACAGAAAGACAGCCCCTGCGACCAGGACGATAAGGGTAACCGCCGGAATAATCGCATCCGCATACGACGGCTCCTTGAGCCTGCGTGACGTGATGGATGGGTCAGCCATACACTGTCTCCTTAAATGGCTATGGCGCGAACGATCGAATGAATAACGATCAGCACTGTCGGTTCAGAATTGCTACCACAACATCGCAACCAAGGGAGAATGATTCAAGAGGCCCGCGTGACGAAGCGATTATAGCCCGATGTGGGCGCTCGCGTGCAAAGTTCATGATTGAAGTTTTTACGATCCTTCGTGAGCTCGCGCATATCCTGCTGCACGTCGGCGGGTATGGCGCGCGCCCTGTATATGGATAACGATTTGCGATTGTTGCAACACTTCGCATCGCGCGGTTTCTTAACGCGAGTGTCACAGTTGTTTGCCTTCTAAAATTACTTCTGCTATGATCGGCAACCCTAAGCATCCGTTGGGCAGAACGAGGCACTTCAGCAAATGGAGGCCATAGCCCCGGAGGGTAACGTGCAGTGGCAGAAGGCGAATTTTTAACCTGATGGCGCGATGTTTGACGCAATCAAGGTTTGCCGTTTTTGTTCTCCAAAATTAAAACTGCTTCTGCTATGATCTGCACCCGTTGGGCAGCAGCAAGCGTTTGAGCGGGTTTAAGCCTTAATTCTGGAGGCATGTGCGCAATGCAACGGGCCAACTTTCATCCTGATGATGTGACGTTCGACACGTTCAAGGTTTACTGCTCACATCGAACCTTCAAGTTTGACGTCGCACGGGCCGATGTTCAATGGCCGGAATCGATTGTCTCGCAGGATTTGTAAGCAGTAGAGCGTCGGAAACTCTTTCAGGAGAAGCAGCGTGGCTACATCTGGGCTGAAGATGTTGCGGATGCAACGGACTGCGCGAGCAGCCGACAGATTTGTTGAAGTGTATATATTTTTGTTTTTGCGCAACGTAGCTAACCTTAGCGGATCATTCGCCGGCGTCATCGCTGGCTTCACCCGTGTTACAGGCTTCAAGGTTAATTTGGTGTTGGCGGTATTCTTAGCCGGGTTTTGTCAGGCTAGCCTGGCGCAAGACTACGAGTTAACAGCACCGGGGTCGGAAGCTCCCGCCATTCAGGTCAACGGCGGGGTAACGCTATTTCAGAACGTTCGCATCTTCGACGGTAAGAGCACCGCTCTTTCGGCTCCCTCCAATGTGCTGGTTCGAGGCAACATCATCGAGCGCGTGTCAACGAGCCCGATCAACGTGGACACAAATGCAAATGTCACCGTGATTGCAGGGGGCGGGCGCGTGCTGATGCCCGGCCTCATTGACGCGCACTGGCATGCGTATATGGCGTCGACACCTCAACCGATCCTCATGACTGGCGATCCCTCCTACCTCCTGCTCCTGGCTACACGACAGGCAGAAGCGACGCTGATGAGAGGCTTCACCACCGTGCGCGACCTTGGTGGTCCAGTGTTCGGGATGAAGCGCGCCATAGACGAAGGTGTCATGGTAGGTCCGCGCATCTATCCCTCGGGCGCCATGATCTCGCAAACCTCAGGACACGGAGACTTTCGATTCTCCTTCGAGGTCCCGCGGGCGCTGGGCGGCCCGCTGAGTCACTCCGAGCTCGAAGGGATTGCCGCGATTGCCGACAGTCCTGATGAAGTCCGTCTGCGAACGAGAGAGCAATTGAGGCAGGGTGCGAGTCAGATCAAGCTGATGGCCGGCGGTGGTGTTGCCTCTGCCTATAATCCGATCGAATCAACCCAGTACACCGAAGCGGAGATTCGTGCCGCGGTTGAGGCAGCCGAAAATTGGGGTACTTATGTGACCGTGCACGCATATACGCCGCGCGCGATCCGGCAAGCGGTTGCCGCCGGAGTCAAGTGCATCGAGCACGGTCAGTTGATCGATGAGCCCACGGCCAAATTGCTGGCGGATAAGGGTATCTGGTGGAGTTTGCAGCCACTGCTGAATGATGAAGATGTGCCGCCTCTGAGCCCGGTATCCCAGAAGAAAGCACTGGAAGTTTTCGCGGGAACGGAGAACGCTTACAAGTTAGCGAAGAAGTACAAGGTCAAGACGGCTTTTGGTTCGGACGTTCTGTTCGATCCGAGGGTCGCAAACCGGCAGGGAGCAATACTTGCCAAGCTGGTCCGCTGGTACACGCCTGCCGAAGTGCTTAAGATGGCCACCGGAGACAATGGCGAGTTAATGGCCCTCTCAGGATTTATCAATCCTTATCCCGGCAAACTGGGAGTTGTGGAAGAGGGCGCGCTCGCAGATCTGCTGCTGGTCGATGGCAATCCTTTAGAAAATATCAAGCTTATCGAAGACCCCGGCAAAAACTTTCTGGTCATTATGAAGGACGGAAAAAGCTACAAGAATACAGTACCGAAGTAAAAAACTGTTCATAAGAGACGTTGCTCTGATACATACATTCCGGGCCCGATTTATTCAGGAGCGGTATATATGCAAACTCGATTCGAGAACAAGAAGTGAGCCGAATCAGCGTTTGTATCAACGGGCACTCGCCCTTGCGCGCGCCTCTTGATGCCCCAGTCATGGCTATGAACGTGGCAGTGCCCGATGTCAGGCCTCCTGCACACGATGATCAAAGAAATCAATCCCACAGGAGTATGTAACCGGTGAAAACGTAAAAGCATTTCAGGAGGAACGGCATGGCTTCGTCCGAACAAAAGATGTCTCTGATGCAACTGACTGCGATGGTGGTAGGAGGGATGGTTGGAGCAGGTATCTTTTCTCTCCCGCGTACCTTCGCGAACGCCACTGGACCATTCGGTGCCGTCATTGCATGGCTTATCGCGGGGACCGGGATGTACATGCTGGCCCGCGTGTTTCAATCGCTCGCTGAGCGCAAACCCGATCTGGATGCAGGCGTATTCGCGTACGCCAAAGCGGGCTTCGGCGACTATCCTGGTTTTCTCTCTGCCTTCGGCTACTGGATCGGCAGTTGTATCGGCAACGTTTCCTACTGGGTGCTGATCAAGGCCACCCTGGGAGCATTTTTCCCGGTTTTTGGAGACGGCAATACGGTCACGGCGATCGTCGTTGCATCGATCGGAATCTGGCTCTTTCACTTCATGATTCTGAGAGGTGTCCAGCAGGCCGCATTCATCAACAGTGTTGTGACGGTAGCGAAGGTCATCCCGATCCTGGTATTCGTCGTGATCATGATCTTTGGATTCAAGGCCCACATGTTCCGCGCCAACTTCTATGGCGGTGACCTGACGGGAAACCTGTTCCAACAGGTCAAAGCCACGATGCTGGTCACGGTGTTTGTCTTTATCGGAATTGAGGGCGCGAGCGTGTATTCGCGTTACGCGAAGAAGCGCTCAGACGTAGGCGTGGCAACCATCGCCGGCTTCATCGGCGTCACCGGCCTGATGGTACTCGTTACCCTGACCCCGTATGCCGTGCTTGCGCGGGCTGATGTTGCCGGTATGCGCCAGCCGTCGATGGCGGCTGTGCTGGAGGCGGTGGTCGGGCACTGGGGTGCGGTTTTCGTCAGCCTCGGGCTCATCGTTTCGGTGCTCGGAGCCTACCTTGCGTGGTCGCTGATCTGTGCCGAAGTGCTCTTCGCTGCGGCAAAGAACCAAGACATGCCAAAGATTTTTGCCACAGAGAACGCGAACCGTGTGCCCGCGGCGGCCCTTTGGCTGACCAACATCGTTGTCCAGCTTATTGTCATGAGCACTTACTTTTCCCGAGACGCGTTCTCGCTGATGCTGAATCTGACCAGTGCGATGTCGCTCATCCCCTACCTATTCGTGGCGGCTTACGGGCTAAAACTCTCAAAGCGCGGCGAATCCTATGACACGCGGCCAGAGGGGCGCCAACGCGATTTAATTATTGCTTTGATTGCAGTGGTATACACGGCTTTCATGATCTACGCCGGTGGCATGAAGTTTATCTTGCTCTCGGCGATCCTTTACGCGCCTGGGACGGTGCTCTACATCTGGGCGCGGCGCGAACAGAACAGCAAGGTATTCAAGCCCTCGGACCTGGCCATCTTCGCCATTGCTGCTATCGGCGCCGTAGTGGGCATCTACGGGCTCGTGAGTGGCCTTATTCAACTTTAAACAGGAGCTCATCATGACGAATGCGAATGAAGTAAAGTTCGGCGTGCACTCGGAAGTCGGCAAGCTACGTAAAGTGATGGTCTGTGCGCCGGGGCTGGCTCATACCCGCCTGACGCCGTCCAATTGCGATGCACTGCTTTTCGACGACGTGCTGTGGGTCGATAACGCCAAACGCGATCACTTCGATTTCATCAACAAGATGCGCGACCGTGGTGTCGATGTGGTCGAGATGCATAACCTGCTGGCTGAAACGGTCGCTGTCCCAGAAGCAAAAAAGTGGATCCTCGACAACCAGGTCATACCGGATCAGGTGGGCCTGGGATTGGTGGATGAAATTCGGAGCTACCTCGAAGGCCTGAATTCCCGCAAGCTGGCCGAAACGCTGCTCGGCGGTCTGTCGACCGAAGATTTTCCGGAAACGCACGGCGGCGAAATGCTCAAGCTGGTCAAGGACGCGGCCGGTGTCACCGAGTATCTTTTACCGCCGCTGCCGAATACGCTGTATACGCGCGATACGAGCTGCTGGATCTATGGCGGTGTTACGCTCAATGCGCTGTATTGGCCAGCGCGTCACGAAGAACCGATCTTGACGACTGCGATCTACAAGTTCCATCCGGATTTCGCCGGCAAGGTAAATGTCTGGTGGGGCGATCCCACCAAAGACCATGGCATGGCGACGTTTGAAGGCGGAGACGTGATGCCCATCGGCAAGGGCAATGTCCTGATCGGCATGAGCGAGCGCACATCGCGACAGGCGATCAGCCAGGTCGCCGCGAAGCTGTTCGAGAAGGGCGCGGCACAGCGAGTCATCGTGGCCGCGATGCCGAAGCTGCGGGCGGCTATGCACCTGGATACCGTATTTACGTTTGCCGATCGCGACTGTGTTTTGCTGTATCCGGACATTGTTAACCAAATAGAAGCCTTCTCGTATCGCCCGAGCAACAAACCTGGCGGCGTCGAGCTGACCAAAGATAACGGGTCGTTCGTCGAGGTAGTCGCTGAATCCCTGGGGCTGAAAAAGCTGCGCGTGGTCGAGACGGGCGGCAATGCCTACCAGCGGGAGCGTACGCAATGGGACAGTGGTGCCAATCTCGTATGCGCATCGCCGGGCGTGGTTTACGCCTATGACCGAAATGTGTATACGAACACGCTGCTGCGCAAGGAAGGTATCGAGGTGATCACGATCGTCGGTGCTGAGCTGGGCCGCGGGCGCGGAGGTGGTCATTGCATGACCTGCCCCATCATCCGGGACGCAGTCGACTACTAGTTGATCAGGGCCAGCCGGTCCATTGCCGTTGGGTCGCACCCGTTGCCGACGGCAATGGACCATAGAGGCTTAAGGAGGCTTGCATGCTAAACGGGAAAGTACGACTGAGATGGGAGACCGCTTTATCAGTAGTCTGTCTCGCTGCCGGGTGCTCACAGCCTTCTACTCCTACCGAGGAGGGCCGGCCTGTCAAGACGATGGTCGTCGCAGCCGGCGATAGACCGGCTGTGCGCTCCTTTCCCGGACGGGTCGAGGCGTCGAGGATGGTCGACCTTGCATTCCAGGTATCCGGTGTACTCGTCAAATTGCCTGTCAGGGAAGGACAGCGAGTCTCCAAGGGCGCAATGATCGCTCAACTTCGACAGGACGAATTTCAAGCCCGGCTGCAGACCGTACAAGCCACGCTGGACCAGGCTAGAGCTCAGTTGGGGGCATCCGAATCAAAGCTCTCGAACGCCAAAACAGAATCAGACCGCTTCGGACGCCTCGTCGACTCCAACGCAGTCTCACGCTCGGATTTCGATCAAGCTCAAACCAGCTATCGCGCTGCGCAGGAAGATTACAACGCTCAACAGGCCGCGATTCGCGGCCTCGAAGGCCGCGTGACTGAAACGAAGCTCCAACTCGGGGACAGCATATTGCGTGCTCCATACAACGGCGTCGTGGCTCAGCGGCTTGTCGATGAGGGCCAGAATATAGTGGCGAACAATCCGGTGATCCGGTTCCAGAACGTCAACGATATCGACATCGTTGCGGATGTGCCGGAGGGATTCATAGCCGCCGACATTCGCTCGTCCGCTATTCAGCAGAGCGTCGCAGAGCTTAGCACGGCGCCTGGACGACAGTTCCCCGTACATATCAAGGAGGTCTCGCAAATAGCGGACCCGAGGACGCAGATTTTCGAAGTCCGTTTTGCTATGAAGGCCCCGCCCGGTATCACAGCGCTTCCAGGCATGACGGCTACCGTCACCATTACCACCCGAGGAGCGAGTAGGGGAGGTAATCGCATTCTTGTGCCGGTTTCGGCCGTGTCCAAGCAAGATACCGGGGAGCAAGTGGTGTGGATCCTTGGGTCAGATCAGACTGTCCATCGTCGACCGGTTGAGATGGGTGCTCCTACTGGCGACAAGATTGAGATCGTTGGCGGGGTGCAACCGGGCGATCGCATCGTGGTGGCAGGAGCGTCGTTCCTGCGCGAAGGGATGAAGGTTCGCGATCTGGGAGATGCACTTGGAGGCGGTCAATAATGAGCCCAGGCGTTTACTCCGTCAAACATAGCAGGATTGTCTTCGCGTTGACGTTTATCGTCATTGTGGGCGGGATCTATGCGTATCAAAACCTAGGGCGCCTGGAGGACCCGGAGTTCACGATCAAGCAAGCCCTGATTGTCACCCCTTACCCGGGGGGCTCTCCTCAAGAAGTAGCCCAAGAGATTACTAACCCCATCGAAAACGCCGTTCAGCAGATGGGCCAGGTTGATTACGTCGAATCGGAGTCGACGCGCGGACGGTCATTAGTCCGGGTCCACATCAAAGATCAATACCACAAGGAGAGAATCCCTCAAGTCTGGGACGAACTTCGTCGCAAGGTCAACGATGTTCAACCTAGACTGCCGCCTTCGGCGCGCGGCACATCGCAGGTTGTCGATGATTTTGGTGATGTTTACGGCATCTTCCTTGGGATCACCGGCAAAGGCTTCTCGCAGCCGGAGCTTCGCCGCTACGCGGATGCCGTCCGTCGCGAGTTGCAGTTAGTGCCCGGCGTTGCCAAAGTCGATCTCTTCAGCGAACAACAGGAGGTTGTCTTCCTCGAAATGTCACGGTCGCGGCTGGCGCGGCTAGGCATGAATGAAAACCAGATCTACGCCCAGCTCCAGGCGAGAAATGTCGTTGCGGATGGTGGACGTGTGCGCGTCGGAGGCCAATATGTCGTGATCGATCCGACGGGCGGTTTCCACTCGGCCGAGGACATGCTCAATCTGGTGATCGGTGCGGATACCACGGGCCGCCAACTCTTACTTCGAGATGTCGCGACGATTACACGTGGCTACGAAGATCCCCCGCGCCGCCTGTTTCGGTTCGATAGCCAGCCGGCTATCGGTCTGGGCGTGTCCACGGTGCCAGGCGGAAACGTAGTGACGATGGGTAAGGGAGTCCAGCAAAAACTCGATGAGATGGAACGCAATCGACCCGTCGGAATCGAGATTCACCACGTCAACTTTCAGCCCGTTGCGGTCTCCGAAGCCACCAGAGCCTTTACATTCAATCTGGTCAAGGCGGTGACGATTGTCTTCGTCGTGCTTCTATTTGCGATGGGTCGCAAGGCCGGATTCATTATCGGCTTTGTGCTGTTTATTACGATCATAGGAACCTTTCTTGTAATGAAAATAAAGGGGGGGCTCCTGCTGGAGCGCATCTCCCTCGGCGCTCTCATCATCGCGCTGTGCATGCTCACCGACAATGCGATCGTCATCACCGAAGGGCTTAAGGTCGGAATCGAAGCAGGCAAGGACAAGCTCGAAACGATTCACGATGTGGTATCGCACAACCAGTGGCCGCTGTTCGGGGCGACAGCGATCGCAGTTTTGGCTTTTGCTGCTATCGGACTATCGGAGGATTCGGCAGGCGAGTTGCTCAGCTCTTTGTTTTGGGTCATATGTATCTCCCTAGCTCTGAGCTGGGTGGCTGCAATCACGGTCACTCCGCTGCTGGCGTATCTGTTTCTTAAGCCGAGCGCCGATGGGCATACTGAAGAACATGCGCACGATGGCAAATTTTTCCAGATATACCGTCGCTTCCTGGTATTCGCACTCCGCTTCCGGCTTATCGTGGTGGCCGCAACGGTCCTGCTCTTTGTCTCTGCGCTGTTTGGCTTCACGAGAGTTGATCAAAGCTTCTTCCCACCTGCGACCCGGCCGCAGTTCCTAGTGGACACCTTTTCGCCGTCCGGCACCTATATCCGTGTATCGGAGAAGTTCGCCGGCGAGGTCGAACAATATCTCCTGGCCCAGCCCGGCGTCACCCACGTGTCAACATTCGTCGGCGGCGGTGCTTTACGCTTTCTACTGGTGTACTCCACAGAGCAGCCGAACACAGGTTATGTTCAGTTCCTGGTCGAAGTTGATGACTGGAGAAAGATCGACGGGTTGGTTCCCAAGGTCCAGCAATACCTGGAGGAGCATTATCCGAACGCGAACGTGAACACCAAGAAATTTATGCTTGGCCCCGGCAGCAGCGGACGCGTCCAGGTGCGTTTCGCCGGGCCGGATCCTGCAGTACTGCGCGACCTTGCAGGTCAGGCTCAAAGCATCATCATTAACACTGGCAACTCGCTGGGTGTGCGCACCGATTGGCGTCAACCTGAAAAGGTGATCCGTCCGAAGGTGCTCGAACTCCAGGCGAACCGCAACGGTCTCACCCGCGTCGACGTGGCCCAGGCCCTGGAATCCGGCTTTGCAGGCCGCACAGTCGGCTTCTACCGGGAGCCGGGCGGTTCCAGCACAGGAGTGTTCCCGCAAGAAGCCAGGCTGCTGCCGATTATCTCTCGCCCCCCTCTCGATGAGCGGAGCGATGTCAACGAGATTAACAACTTGCAAATCTGGAGCCCAGTTGCCGGCAGGATGATTCCCATCAGCCAGGTAGTCTCGGGCTCCGAGGTCACATGGGAAGACCCGATCATCATGCGCCGCGATCGCATGCCGACTCTTACCGTGTTTGCCGATGCACGTACAGGTCTGCCAAGCGTATTGATGAACTCGGTGCGGCAAAAAATAGAGCAGATTAAATTGCCTCCCGGATATTCTCTTGAATGGGGTGGCGAGTATGAGGATTCCAACAGAGCCCGGACCAATCTTGCCAAACCGCTCCCGGCGGCGGTGTTGGCCATGGCGTTTATCGTCGTATGCATCTTCAATTCCTTCCGTGCAACGGTAGTGGTCTGCATAGCCGTGCCGTTGGCGATCATCGGTGCGGTTGCAGGGCTTCTGATAACGAACAACCCGTTTGGGTTCATGTCTCTATTGGGCCTGCTCGCCCTGGGTGGCGAACAGATTAAGAATTCGATCGTCTTAGTCGAGGAGTTTTACATCCTGATGGATCAAGGAATGGAGCCGTATCCAGCGATCCTGCAGGCGGGCGTAAACCGGTTGCGGCCGGTATTGCTGGTAGTGATTACAACAGTGCTTGGAATGATTCCGCTCCTGCTGGATCCATTTTTCGCAGGGATGGCGGCGGTCATCATGTTTGGACTGGCCTTTGCCGCTGTTCTGACTATGATCTTCGTCCCCGTCCTGTATGCCATCGTCTTTCGCGTCCCCGTTCCCGACCCTGAGAGAGCAAAGGCGCAATGACCAGTCCAGAGGAAGGATCCGCCACATGAACAACAAAGGATCAAACCCGAGCGCAGGAAGACAACACAATGTTCGCTATCCGATATTTTCCCCTTCCGCTGGACCGGTGAAACGAAAAGGCTGGGGGTGCTTTGCTCCTCGCCCAGTCTTCGTTCTTCCCTTGTTCTTACTTCTGCCGGGTTGCGCAGTCGGTCCTAACTACAAGCGCCCGAACGTAGCCGCGCCAACTGTTTTCCGAGGCCCGACCGAAACGGCTCAGCAAGCCTCCTTTGCCGACCTGCCGTGGTGGGAAATCTTCCACGACGAGACCCTGACGGAACTCGTCAAGACTGCTTTGTCCAACAACTACGATCTGACCGCTGCTGTTGCCCGCGTCGAACAGGCAAACCAGGTTGCCGCGCAGGCCAGGTCTCAATATTTCCCCACTCTTGGTTATTCAACTTATACGAGCCTGGGCCATAATCAGTTCATCTACAGTCCTTTAAACCCTCCCAATGGATCTCAGGGGTTCCTTTTGGCCTTAGCCCGCGTATCCTGGGAGGCAGACCTCTGGGGTCGTGTCCGCCGCACGAATGAAGCGGCTCGAGCCCAATATCTCGCGACCGAAGAAGCGCGCCGTGGTGTCATGCTCACTCTGGTCGGCAGCGTCTCTCAGGCCTACTTCGAACTCCTTGCACTCAGGCTCCAACTCGACACCGCCAAAGAGTCTTCGCAGTCTTTCGCGACAACCCTCACACTTGTTACACAACGAGTGCATGAAGGTATCGGTAATGAGTTGCAGGCGGCGCGCGCCGAAAGCGATCTGGCGAACGCCTCCGGCAGCATACCCGAGCTCGAACGTCAAATTGCGCTGAAGGAAAACCAACTCAGTCTGTTAATAGGCAAGAACCCCGGCCCCATCGATACGAAACCGAAGTATCTTGGTGAAGTTCCGCCCGAGGTTCCCGCAGGATTACCCTCCACTTTGCTCGAGCGCCGGCCTGATGTGCTCGCAGCCGAGCAAGCGATGCGCGGTGCAAATGCGCAGATTGGGGTAGCCCAGGCAGCATACTTTCCAACCATTGGCCTCACCACATTTTTTGGCAAAATAAGCTCGCCGCTCGAGAATCTTTCCCTCGGCAGAACAAATGCCTGGAGTATTGCCGCGAATATCTCAGGCCCCGTCTTCACCGCCGGCGCCCTTACGGCTCAGAAGCGGCAAGCGGTCGCAGCATGGGAACAAACCAAGGCTCAATATATGCAAACCGCGTTGAGTGCTTTTCGCGATGTCTCCGACGCCCTTATTACGCGCGAGAAACTTGATGCCATCCGCACCGAGCAGGCCAAGGCTGTGCAATTCAACGAAGATGCGGTCCGGCTTATGTCGATGCGTTTGACAAATGGGCAGGTTGGCAATCTCGAAGTTCTCGAGTCCAAGCAGCGGCTCTATTCAGCCCAGCTTGCTCTTAACCAGACCGAGATCAACCGGCGCCTCATCATTGTCCAGCTCTACAAGGCGTTGGGCGGAGGATGGAATCTGACAGATGAGCAATGGATGGCAGCCAACTCCCAGCCGGGTGCACAAACTCCTGCACCGGGTCAGAAACCGTAGAGGCTGCCGCCTTCACTGCTCTCTCTAATGGCCTCGATTGCCAGGACATACACACCTCTTGGCCCCTCTGCCAATTCGCGCGTAACCCTGAAGGGCCTCTGAGTGACAGGCCGAATAGGAGTTAAACTGTTCCTGCCTTCGGCGCAGCGCTGAAGATTTCCACCAGACGCTCCGCGATCATCCTGTCCTCGCCGTGTTTGAGTTGCCAGACCGCAAAGCCAAAGCTGTTCGGGTCGTCGGAACTGCCATGATGTCCGCCGCGATGTTGACCCGCAGGAGAACCACTGACAGGCGCGTCAGGATTGCGTCCGCGCATGCCGCCTACTCCGGCGCCCATGCTGCCGATGCCGATCGGCCGCGTATCGGCCAGTTGCTGCATCACCTCCTGGCTGGTGATCTTTAGCCGGGATGGGTCGATTTGCCAACTGTATCGAGGTGTCACGTTGCCCAGAGCCTGAGGATTGAACTCGCGCGGGCGTGCCGTAACTCCGAACTTCTCAATTGCTTTCGTGATGACCAGGGCGCGCTCGTCGTACATCCGCAGCGTGGCGTCATAGTCCTGGTTGACAAAAATCTCCAGCGCCTTCAGCAGGCCAAAGATCGTCTCCTTGCCAACCTTGCAGCAACGGCCAATGCGATCTTCCTGCGGGCTCATGTTCAGCAACGCGTAGTGGATCAGATCTTCTTTGCCGATCAAGACACCGGATGCCTGCGGCCCGCAGATATCCTTACCGCCGCTGAAGGTGACCATGTCGAAGCCCATTGCAGGATACGTCCAGAGCCGCTCGACTGGCGGCACATCTGCCGAAGCGTCGTTGAAGGTGTAAAGATTGTGCTCTTTGGCAATAGCCACGGTTTCAGGCCCGCTGACCTTGCCTTTGTCAGAAAGAATATTGGTGAAGTGGATGGCCACCGTCTTCGGATTGATCGCGGCAATCATCTCTTCGCGCGTCTCTACCTCGATCAGTTTTGCGCCAGTCTGGCGGATCTGGTGGTCGAAAGGATAGCGATGGCTCTTCTGAATGATGACTTCGTTCCTGGGGAAATTACTGACGTCAGGAATATCCCGCATGCGGGGTTCAAGATCCTCAGTCATCATGCCGGAATAGCCCACCACAATCGCTGCCGCGGCGCCGCCTGTTACCAGGCCGGTGTAGCCAGCGGGTGATTTACACAGTTTTGCGATAAACTTGCCCGCTGCGATCTCCAACTCGTCAATCATGACAAAGTGCTCGTTGCCCCTGCGGATCAGCTCCATCACTTCGGGCTTCATCACCGAGCCGCCCATGACGGTAATCGTGCCGTTGATATTGACCAGTGGCGTGACTCCAAGCTCGGCGTAAATGTCGCCGGTGGAACCAAGCCCGCTCGTAATGGGCACGATAGGGCTGCCGTCAAGGGAGGGCACGGACGGCTTGGGCTTTCTGGCGAACATGGCCGCCGCATTCGATTTAGCAGGTGCCAACAGGCTGCCGCCAACTGCGCCCAGCGCAGATAGAAAGGAACGACGATTCCAACCAGACTTCAAACTCATGCGCAAATACCTTTCAACTTCTATCTTAAAAAACTATTCGCCCGCGGAAGATGCCGGCGGATTGACAACTGCGGCGCTGCCGACGATTTCAATCAGAGAATCACCGGGAATCCAATCCAGAGCCATGCAGGCGCGGGATGGAGCTTTGCCGGGACTGAAGTACGTCCCATAGATTTTGTTCAGCGCATCATATTGCGCTTTGTGTACATCGAAGCGTGCTTTACCGACCGGCATGGTGACGCTGTCGGCGAGAGGCAGACAGAGAAATACCTGCAACTGAATAATGCTGTCCATGGTGCAGCCTGCTCGCTCGACCGACTTCTTGAGCGCATCCATTGTGCGCGTCACGTGCTTCTCGAAGGGGTCAGTTACGAGAACATGATCTTCTTTGGGGTAGCCATCGTTTGCACCGGTGCCGGAAAAATAATAGATGCCATTATGTATATGATTGCTGCCGCCGGTATGCCGTGGCGTATCGCCGGCGCGTCCACCAGGCTCAGGCGCGCCGCCTGCGGGAGCTTGCTGAGCAAAGAGTTTAGGCATGCCGGTTGCCACTGTCGCCATTGCCATCATCTTGCCAAAGAAGCTGCGTCGAGTTTTGATTTCCATAGATCTCCTTCGCATATCAAAGCAAAAAGCACTGAATCCTTCCGGCTGGAACCGGCAGGCCAGATGCAATCCCGTTCAGGAAAAGCTAAGTTTGTGGGGCTCTCGCAAGAATGTTCTCATAGATATTTCAAAGCCAGACTCGCTGGAGTCGCCGTCTTTGCCAGCGTCAAGGCGGTCCCGAGCTTGCCACTGTTAGCATCGATGCCCAAAGAAAGCACTTCGCTCTGGCCGTGATCCGCGGCGAATAAGAAACGGCCATCCGGGGATGGGATCAGCATGTGCAGCGAACGATCATCCTCGCTCCACTGCTGGACCAGAGAGAGTTTTCCTGTTGCAAGATCAATCTTCCAGACGCAAATTCCTTTATCGAGCGCTCCAGAGTATAGGAAGCGGCCTGAGGGTGAAATGGCAAGAGCACTGCGATATTCTGCTTCATGCGTGTAGGCTGGCGATGTGTTCGCTGCGCGCACCTCGTGCTGCAGCTCCAGAATGCCGCCCGTGTGCATCCGATAGCATGCAATCGACCCATCCAATGTGTTGGACACATATAGAAACTCACCAGTCGGATGCATGGCGAGATGGCCCGGACCGGAAGCTGGACGCGACATGACCAGATGGGTTCGCGATACCCTGCCGTTTTGCAAGGTGAAGACACTTACCCGGTCACATCCCTGATCGGTTGCCAGAAGATATTGCCCAGTTGAACTGAAGGCCACAGTATGCGGATGTGCAGATGCCTGATGGTCGGGACGGAGCCCCGCGCCGACTTCCTTAAATATTCCGGTGACTCGCCCGACCATTCCATCGGGCGCAATGGGCAGTACGTTGTATGCCCCTCCAGCATGAATGGCCACGACAAGATAATTGCCGTCGGGTGAGATGGCAACATGTCTCGGCCTGGTGCCGGATAATGACAAAGGCTGTCTATTGATGAGAGTGAGACGCCCATCAGACTCGATCATGTAGGCCTCGACTGTCCCGCGAGGCAATCCTTCATATTCGTCGACTTCATTCACCGCATACAAAAACCGTTGTCCCGGATGGAGCGCGAGCGATGCCGGAGAGCGACTAACTATACTTTGTTTCAATTGCCAACGTTCTTTACGCACATCGAAAACATGAATGCCGGAAGCTGCAGTTTCGTTCGCTCCGTTGATCCCTTTCGCGGATGAAGCGACATAGGCAAACCGTGGCGTGGTGATTCCAGCGCGAGGGTATTCTACTGACGCTTTACTCCATGGGGCGACACCGCTCAGTATGCCAAGGGCAGATGTATACCCCGCACTTTGCAAAAATGCCCGGCGGCTCCATTGTGCCTTTGCCTTCATGATAAAACAGTACCTCAGCACTAAAGTTACAAACGGACTGACATTGCGTGGTGAAAAATATTGTTCGGGTCGTAACGCCGCTTTACGCTCTGCAAAAAGGGGTACAAGCCCTGATCGCCGTAATACAACTGCGGCCAGAACGGATAAGCCAACATATCGCTATCTGGATAGTTGATGTAGCAACCTTCATAGTGCTCGCCCGGATACGGAGTCGAGGGATAGCGAGGGTTTACTTTCGAGTTGGAGTATAGGTCGCTGTAAAAATCCCTGAGCCACTTCAGGCGGCCTGCATCGTCTTCCGCATTTTGCCAGTAAGACTGGAACTGCAGCTTCATGATCGACGTGCGCTGCCAGATAGATGTCTCCTCCACAAGGTGGCTCTGATTGACTGCTCCTCCATAAGAATCAACCGCCATGTAAAACCCTCTGAGGTCAACTCCGGGCACATCGCGCGTCATGTGCTTGTAGATACTCTTTGCCTCTTCCGCCGTAAAGTTAGTCCTCATGTGTGCTGACTTATATTTTGCGCGACCGCTACCACCGCCTCCGCCTCCGCCAATGGTCGCATCGATATACGTGCGCCGAAACATCGGATGCTGCCCCTCAGCGCATGCCTCATCCGCGGACGGGCCGCGCGCAACCGGTCGATCTGTCGATAAAGCAGGCGTGCCGGGATTCGGCTTACAGGAAGAAAACAGGTCAAGAAACTCATTGACCACACGAACGTCCTGACATGTCCCATCCGGATTGCAAAATTGCAGCGAGAGACCAAAGCGCTTTGAAGAAGCGTGGGAGATATCCAGGATGACAAACAAGCCATAGGTGTCGGGGTCTTTGCCACGCGTCGCCCAATAATTGCCATACGTGGTCAGAATGGTGGTGAAGCGCTCCTCTGTCATCGTTGCCCAGTCAAACGACAAACCTGCGTGCACTACCTCCTGCGGCGCCTGTGGCAGCTTATCGAAAAGGAATGCTGTGATGATGCCGAAATTTCCTCCACCTGCACCGCGGCAGGCGCGGAAGAGATCAGGGTCGCGCTGCTTATCGACGCGACGCGGAATTACCTTGCCATTCGCATCGACGGTGAGGATATCGACAGCCGACAGTCCATCGACAGTAAGGCCATGCAGGCGGGAGAGCACACCATATCCGCCGCCGCTGACGTGACCTCCTGTGCCGACGGTATAACATGACCCCGCAGGAATCGTAACTCCGTAACGCTTGTAGAGATCGAGATAGACTTCCCCCAGTAGCTTCCCAGGATTGATCTTGTATTGCGCGCCGTCTTCCGGTAGATGCGCTACGGAGAGAAGGCTTAGATCGATAATCGCTCCGCCGGGATTGTTTACGACGAAATCTTCGTAGCAATGGCCGCCGCTGCGTACTGTGGGACGCAGGCCCGCGCTCACGATCTGCTGGAGAGCTTCTGCTACATCTTCCGGCCTCTCGCACAGATCGACGCGGCTTGCTAAATCTGTCTCCGTTGCAGGCAAACGAAGGTTGCGGCTCTTTTTCAGAGTGTTATAACGCGGGTCCTGCGGGGTGACGGTGATTACCATATCGCTCCTGAATCAAAGCTGCGTCATCGCTGATGTCAGCACGGTCGACTATTTTATTAGCAAGCACTAGGAAAGACTCTTTGTCAGTGCTGCTCGTAAACTTCGGCCAACAATTTCCGCCTCTCCCGGCTGTAGCATCCATGTTGCAATTACGATCGAATTCCCGCCCGTGGGAAAGCCTCTTGAACCGGGTCCGCCGGTGGCCGGATTCAGTTCAATCGAAGGGCTCTGGGCACGCAGCTTCTCCTGCACCTGCGCCGGCGTCACGCCAACCACTGAGGAATCATATGAAAGCAACAGATGCGGAACGTGATTTGCAATCGGAGGTATAAAAATGCGTGATTGCATGGTGGGCACATCTTTTACGGCATCCGCGATGATGTTGGTGAGCCGCATGTACTCGGCCTGGTTTTTTTCGTTCGATTGCTCAAGCAGCCAGTCCACGGCTGCGACCATGCCGACTATCTGTTCCTTGGCGACCTTCATGCCGCGGCCTACCGCATCTGAGTTGGGATTATTGTTGGCCGTGGCAAGATCGATCAGGTGCTTTTTCCCGAGCAGCAATCCCGCGTTCTGCGGGCCACGAATCCCTTTCCCGCCGGAAAAGCAGACAAGATCAAAGCCCATCCCTGTGTATTTCCAGAGATTTTCGATCGGCGGCATATCTGCTGCGGCATCATTGTGGCAGGGTATGCCGTGCTCGTGTGCGACCTTCAGCCAAGTCTCGCGATCGATCTGCGCCCCATCCGGCCCTTCCTCAGCTGAATTGAAGAAGTTTGTCATAACTGTGTTGGGGCTGAGTGTCCGCTTGTAGTCTTCGAGCGTGATCACTTCCTTGATGCGCACGCCGCACAACAGCATCGCATGGTCGTATTCATAGCGGTGGGCCTTTTGAACGACGACCTCATTCTTCATGGTGGAGACGTTCTCGGGAATCTCTTGCGGACTGATGCCGTTTGCGGAGGCAATACAGGCAGCGGTTGCAAGCGTAAGCGCAGCCGATGCTCCGGATGTGACGATGGCAGCTTCGCACCGCAATTTCTTGGCTAGATACGCTCCGGCGGCGAGCTGCAGATCTTTTAACCGGACAGGATGCAGAGCGGCCTGCGCCACAGCCCGCTGCACCTGAGGAGGCATGCAGGCAGCGGTCAAATAGGTGTATGTCCCGGCTGCGTTAATGATCTTCTCCACGCCAAGTTTCGCGTAGTAATCGTCGTCGGACGAGGAAGCGGCTTCAGCGGAAGCCGTCGGAGCGCTACCGATCAGCGGACTAACACCTAGAGCCGCCACAGCGGCTGAAGACAGATTGAGAAACCGGCGCCGCGAAAGCTGCCCCTCCATGCTCTGCTCAGACATGATTACCTCACTTGACGATGACATACGCTACCGACAGAGCGTTGATCTGTGATGCGTTTCATCAACAGATCAACTGTTTGACGGCCCACATAATGAAATGCGGTTTTTCGATAAAGAATACATTGAATTTTTCAGGTGCTGATCAGAATCGCTGGACATACCACAATGTGAAACACCGTATCAGCGGAGAAAAGCTCTTTCGATGCCTATGGTCATATGCCCCATCCCAAGTGCAAGCCGTGCAAAGTCGTGTCAGTGCGCGTTGAGGCCATCAATCAAACCATTCCGATAGGCACGTATCGCGGGCACACATCCCAGCAGCGCCCCTGCCACCACCACTACGCAAGAGTAGATAAACACACGCGAGGAAATGCCAACCATCGCCAGAGGGATTCCAAAATGCGTCTCAACCGGAGCACGGACCAGCCACAATAGTCCGTAAGCCGCGGCCACGCCCACTGCGGCTCCGACCGCGCTAATGAATGTCGATTCCAACACAAACAGCAGGAATATCTGCTGAGCATGGAATCCGACTGCCCTGAGGACCGCGACCTCTCTTCGTCGTTCGTTCAAAGCCGTGTAAAGCGCGATCAACATGGCCAGGAGCCCAACGACCAGTACTGCGCCGCTCACCAGCGAAAGCGCCACGTCTGCATAGGCAAGCATGCTCCACAATTCCTGCAGCGTCAGGGCTGGAATGATGGCGCTGAGCGGCTCTTCGCGGTAAGTATTGATCTCCCGCTGAAGCAGTAATGTATCGACACGCGTCCGCGTGCGGATGAGGAATGCGCTGATGCTCTTGATGTGCAGGTTTTCTTTGCGAATTTTCGACGCCGGTATTTCTTCTCCGGGCGCAGGCGGCGTGCCATCGGCCCAGTCCAGATGCATCGCCTCATCGCCATACAGGGTAATGTAAATGGTCCGGTCTACGGGTGTTGCCGTATGTGCCAGAACTCCGGCCACGGTAAAAGGCTTGTCGGCATGCTTCAGCAGGCTGACTGTTTCGAGCCCATGGCTCAAAACTATCTTCGAGCCAACACGATAGCCGAGACGTTCTGCCACTTCACTACCGATGGCTGCATCAAAGATGCTTTCGGGCCGTGCGCCACTGGCGAACCCGATGGAATGGTCGCGATGATAGCGATAATGTTCGTAAAAATTATCGTCAGTCGCAACCACGCGATAGCCGCGATGGCTGTCGCCCATCGAAAAGGGAATGGTCCATTGCACCGCTGGATGGTCACGGAAATGTTCGTACGTTGCGTAGGACACATCATTGGAAGGCGAGCCGATATGAAAGACGGTGTAGAGCAACAGAGGCAGCGAGCCTCCGCGCGCACCAACCACAAGGTCTGCCTGACTCAGCGTGCCTGAAAAGCCCTCTTGCGCACCCTGCCGGATACGATCCACACCTACCAGCAACAAGACGCTCAATGCTATGGAAAAAATCGTAAGACTCGTCGTCACGGCGCGGCTCTTCAGGGAAGAAAAAGCAAGACGCAGCAGCACTAGCATGTGCGCACCCGGTTGATCTCAGGTACCGATATGTGCCGTTCAAAGCGCGACATCAGCGAGCTGTCATGACTGACGAAGAGGAGTGTCGCGGAGGCTTCATTGCAGACTTCAATCAACAGGCGAAGAAAGCTCTCCTGCCGGTCGCGATCGAGCGAAGAGGTAGGCTCGTCCGCGATGACAAGACGTGGTGCGCCGATCACGGCGCGGGCTATGGCCACACGCTGCTGCTGTCCGGTGCTCAGTTTGGTCACTGGCCGGTGCAGAAAGCCATCGAGATCGAGCCGCCTGGCAATACGTGAAACCTCGCCATCAAGCGTAGACGCAGTGATCCGCTTCATCCGCCCGGCATGTACCTGGCAGGGAAGCGCAATGTTTTCACTGACGGAGAGATAGGGAATGAGGTTGAAGCTCTGGAAAATATAGCCCATCTCGGAGCCGCGATGACGGTCTCTCGCAGAGGGCGACAGGCGGCTGAGGTCTTTTTCCAGAACACGCACACTGCCAGTATTCGCACCCAGCACCCCGGCAATGAGTCCTAGCAGCGTCGTCTTGCCGCTGCCGCTGGGGCCATAAAGAAAAACCCGCTCGCCCTCGTCGATCAGCAGCTCATCGATCCGGAGCAGTGGAGCATTCCGTTCATAAGAAAAAGTGACATCCTGCAGATGAACCGCTGGCAATTATTGCTCCACGTAAGGTTTGACGGATTCTCCGTCGAGGTCGTAGGAAACGTCTCCGTAAGGACTCTTAACATTCGATATCTTCAGCGTGCCGGTCACTACGATGGGGTCCGTGAACGACATCTTCGCTTTTTCGCCGTGAATGAGCTGCACGTAGACCATCTGGTTGGGCGGCGGCGGCGGAACATGAATGCACGCGCCCGCATAAGGAACAAGAAGGAACTCCGTGACCTCCTGCGCGTCATCCTCAAGTGGCACCATAAACCCCGGAATGGAAACACGCTTGCCCTGGAGCTGCCGCACCGGAGAACTCTGAGGTGTAGAAGCGGTAAGCATCTTCAACGTGCTCCAACCAACGGTCTGCGGGGCCTGCTCCGCGCCGTGGGAGCCGGTTGCAGCTAGGAATATGGCTGCCCACGCCAGAGAACGGATCGAGTTTGCCAGCACCATAGATCGCATTGTTCGTCTCCCTATTGGGATACGTTCCGGACAGTCAATAAGTCTTACTTCACCGGTACGGATAACGGAAACTTCTGATGCGCGGCGCCCCCAAAAGGACGCTCGGTGAAGCTCGTCCAGCGCTTAGCCAGCTTGGGATCGCTAGTTGGCGGCGCATTCCACAAATCAGCCGAAATGCCGTTCAGGTCGTACACAACCTTTCCTGCACGTACCGTCAATTGGCAGATCAGCTTCTGTGTCCCCATCAACTTCGTGTTGTACATATCGACGTAGCCAAATTTCCCTTGCTCAACGCTCAGGACCGCGATATCGGCAGGCGCTCCTACTGAAAGATTGCCCAATTGGTCCTGCTTAATCTCGTGTGCCGGGTTCCAGGTCATCTCGGTAATCACCTGCGGAATGGTCTGGCCCATCGCCAGGAATTTGTCGGCCACATTGAGCATGTTTTTCATCCCGGCATTCATGCTGCTGATGTGCAGATCCGTAGAAATCGAATCAGGCTGAAAGCCGCTCTGCATCATGGGTATGGCCACCGTCCATGCGAAGGAACCACCGCCGTGGCCCACATCGAAATAGATGCCGCGCTGGCGTCCGACGAGCATGGCCTTGCTGGCTTTTCCGGTCTCAGAGTCCTGCTCTCCGCGCAGGCCGGAATAACAGTGTGTGTAGATATCTCCGGGACGGAGCTTCGTCGAAAGCAGATCGTACAACGGACGTTCGATGCGGCGTGAACCGTAGTCAATCATGACGGGAATATGGGCGATGTTGCCCGCGATGACCGCCTGCTCGTAAGGCTTCCATTCCGGACCGGTAAAGTGCGCGCTCTTGATGCCGACCACAACGCCGGGATACTTCAAGGCCATCTTTGCCGTGGCCTCCCCGTCCATATCGTCGAGATTGTCTTCAAACTTGGGTCCGCGCATGCCCGCGCCCACAATATTCAGATCCGCCAAAACGCGAGTCTTCGAGCGGTCAATGATGTGCTCTTTAAAGTCTTCAAAATTGCGCCAGCCTGAACTGCCCGCATCTACAACGGTGGTAACGCCAACACGAAAAGTGAAGCCGTCGGGAAAGACGCTGTTGTCTCCGGCATATGAGTCCCGCTCACCCGTGCTTGCATAGACATGCACGTGAATATCGACAAGGCCCGGTGTTACATAGAACCCCTTGACATCAATCGTCTTCACTGCTTCTTTCGGATCGATATGCGGTGCGACCGCGGCGACCAAGCCATCCTTGACCGCAATATCCTGGATTGCATCCACGTGATTCTTGGCATCGATGACGTGGCCACCCTGCAGGATCATGTCATATTGCTGTGCACGGGAGACACTTGTGCAGAACAAAATACTAACCACCAACGCTGCAAAAGAGCACCGTCTGCCGAAGCTCATCTATTCTCCTCCTGAACTTGCGCGAGATCACATAAACGAATGAAACTAAAATAAGAATAGCCCGCCAGGATAGGGATGGGGGCGATTGTTGGAGATGAAACTTTTCGATCGTCTCACATTGTGGTGTAACGACGAGACGACGCCAATGCCGAATTGACCGAAATCGCAACGCAAAGTCATCTGTATCGGCTTATATTGATCTCCTTGCGCCATTTCTCCGATATACCTCTGATGAAGCAGACGCTGCGGTCCAGATTCATATTGCGGGCCACTACCGTCTACCCGCGATCAAGGAGCGTTATCTTCCGCATGCGTAGCGCGTTTCAGTGATTGTGTTGGCCAGCTTTTCAGTGTATGAAGAGAAGGAACTGTCAAAGCAGGTTTTCGAAGCCATGAGAACCACGCTACAACATCTGAGCACAGCTGTACTTGTACTGGCGGCGGCCATCCCCGTAGCCGGACAAAGCTCATCCGTGACGGCTGGCGAGAATCAAAAGCAATCGGAACCGCCTCCATCGGTTCAGCTCGCTGTTGGAGATCAGTTGAATTCCACAACCGTAACGGTTCCACATGCCGTCCAGGAGCTGCTTGCGTTCAGGGATTCCGATGTGAAGTTCGATCTGCAGAATCTCATGAGCCTTCTCAGGGATCACCGGCACGAAGGATGGGTGCTGGCGGCTTATCCCGATCCCAAAACCAGTCGGCCTCTGATCGGTGCGGGATTCAGTCTGGATTTGCCGGAAAGAGAGCATCCACAGCGCGACCCGCTCAATTCCCGCGCCTTCATTGAACCGTCCTCGGCGCAGCTTTGGCAGGCCGCAGGACTGGATCTGGAACGGTTACATACGATCCTTCAACAATTCGACGGCGAACTGGCAACCTGGTCCAAAAAGAGATATCGGAAAAAGATCTGGACTCTGACGCCACAAATCACAGACGAAGAAGCGACACGTCTTCTGCGTATTTCTGCTATTCAAGCGATCGATAACGCCAAGGCTTATTGCCGCAATTTCGATCAGCTGACTGCATCGCAGCAGATGGCGTTAAGCCAGTTGGTATACCAGATGGGGCTCAATCTTGAGGAATTCAGCCAATTCCTGAGTTCGATCAACGATGACATAGGGATGGGGTCCCAGGTACAGAGCCCGAGCGGTGCCGATGAGGAGCATTGGAATGCCGTCCAGCAGTCCCTGATCCAGAGCCAGTGGGCCAGGCTTTATCGCCTTCGCGCGATATCGGTCATCGCTATGCTGGACCCGCAATACCTGGATCATCCTAATATGTCGGAACTACGGGTGAGCGCGACACTCCGTCCGGCTGTTGCGCATCGTCGCAGAAATCGGTCCGGGGCCTCGCTTCAGGGCGCATCGTACAGCAGGCATCTCGACAGGTCAGTCCACCGGAAAACTTTGCAGAGTCGGAGCAAGAAACGAATCTAAGCCTTCGGAAAGATCGCATCCGAGCTAAAGGCCTTCTGACGCTCGTATGGTTCCTGCCACTGACCGATTCAGGAACGCCCTGCATGTTTCTCGGAGAGGGTTGGGTGCATCAAAACACTACAGTAAATGAACGCTGATTCATTTCAAGAAAGAGTCGGTGGCCATGATTGATCACTGTTTTAACTCGAACTGCCGAAGAGAACTACATTATCTGAGGGATGGACGAGTGGTGCGCGTGATTCGAGGGAAAGAAGACAACCTCTCTGTGGAGCACTACTGGCTTTGCGGGCTCTGTTATGAGGACCATGATTTTGTGTTTTCAGAAGACGGGGCGGTAAGTCTGGGCCTCAAGTCTCGCGGGGAGCATACGGACGAATTTCAATTGCACGATGTGCTGCTTCCTGATCGCAGAAGTGTCAAAAGAAGCATCAGAGTGAGCCGAGAGCCGCACCTGTAGCTATAGGTCTCTTAGCCCTCACTCAATCTCGTGATTGCCAATTAAGGGGTCTTTCCCGAAGCGTTCGCGCAGAAATTGAAGAAACACACGCACCATTGGCGATGGCATGAGTAACAGTCATAGGCAATTCGAGCCACTACCAACATCGGTAGGGGCCAAATCTAGAAACGCGCTGTTGCTCAGCAACAGAAAGCAAATATTTCCCGCTCGATACAGTCGAAAAAATGTATAGGGTGATGTACTTCCGGCATGATAGCGTTCGGTAAGGATTTTTTTGCTGGTTTCCTCGCGTCCCCCTCAGGCCCTGCAGCAGATTCTGTCCCCCATCAATTTAGGAGAACGACATGGCAACAGAAGCTCTCGGTGTGCCCAAAACTCTACCTCGCCTGCCTTTGTACCGGCCCGTCAATCGCTCTTTCGAGCGTATTTTTTTTGGAGGCATGGCAATCCTGCTCAGTGTGGTGGTCGTCATCGGTTTTTCGCCAACATATTTCGCTGCCGGAATGCTACGCGCTCCGTTACCCAGTCCAATCCTCCACTTTCATGGAGCGGCCTTTACCCTTTGGATGATCCTCTTCCTGGTTCAATCCGCGCTCATCTCCGCCCGCCGAGTAGCCTGGCACCGCTCACTCGGCACTATCGCCTTCTGCCTTCCGCCCATCATGGTCGTCCTCGGGTTCATTGCTGCCATCGATGCTCTTCACCGCGGCGTCAGGATCGGTCCACTAGAACCCGCTGTCTCCTTAGCCATTCCGTTGCTCGGGATCGCCTGGTTTGCCATCATCATCTTTGCTGCATGGCGTGCTCGCCGTAAGCCGGATACGCACAAGCGGCTGGTACTACTCGCTACCATCGGTCTAACTGAAGCCGCCTTCGGCCGTTTTCCGTGGCATCAGATAGGTCTCCCGCCAGCCGCTGGCGCTGTAACTGGCCTCGGCATTTTAGTTCTGCTGATAATCGCTTACGATCTCATTTCGCTCCACCGCATTCACCGCTCGACAATGTGGGCCGCGCCCATCACATTTGCCGTGGGAGCCTTTGCGGTGCCCATTGGAATGACCCCAGCCTGGCACAGCTTCGCAGCGTTCCTGGCCTGCACCCTATAGATCAACTCGTCAGCATTATTTAAGAGCACCACTGACTGGCGCATCAATACCACAAACGCCATCGATCCCTATACCATCAAGGCTGATGGAGGTGGCTTTGCGCCAATTCCATCCCTGCCTTGCTCCTTGGTATCAAGTCTTCCTCCTCAAGCTCGGGCCGGACCGTTCGCGCCAACTCGCCCGCCCGCTGATAATGCTCCGTTGCCTCGCTCCATTGCTCCTGCGCAGCCAGCGTGTCAGCCAAATTGAGCTGCGTGATCGCAGAGTCTGGCGCCAGCGCGACGGCTTCCTGCGCTTTCGCCAACGCGGCCGTAGGCTGGCCCGCCTTCGCGAGGTCGTCTGTCTTCCGTACGTCCACCAGCGCAGACATCAGCGGCACAGCAAATCGACCCTGGTATACGTAGACCCCTTGCTGGATGGTCGCCACCGGCTTCAAACCGCGAAAAGGTTCGAACCAGTTCAGCGGACCGTCCCCGGACTCGATTCCCTCAAGGTCGCTGTCGCTGATTAAAACTGTCCCATCGATCACAGGCGGTACGTCCATCGGCAGCCTGAACCACCAGAGTGAGCTTCCTGTAGGTAGTCGCTTGCACGGTACGCCGTAGTCGGAAGGTTCAACTGCGCCATCCGGAAAGTAAGCGAACCAGCAGTTTGTGATGTGATTCTCGTCAAGATACTGCTTGACCGATTTCAGCTGTTGCCCCCAGTCGACATTAGCGTCGCTGAGGTAGCGATGGACCTCCGACGGCCCGCCCCACGCCTCGTTCCCATAGGCCATGTATGCTGGTGCAACCCGTACTGACGATACGACCTGCCAAAACACCAGCAACGCCGCGGCGACCGCCCATGCGCGAGAACGAAAGAGTGCGTGAGCGACTGCCACTCCAGCCAGAGAATAGAGGAAAGGATAGATTGGCATCAGATGTCGTGCCCCGATGTCCATGTGGGACGTGGTTACCAGCGCGAAGTAAAAAGCGACCGGAACAATCAAAAAGCACAACTCTCTTGTGTGCCGATTTCCCCTCGGAAACCAGAGGAACGGAAGCAGAGCCAGCAGAATTAGCAGAGGAAGAGTGGACTTGATGAGAAAAGCCGCCGGAAAGTACAGCGATGGGCCATGCCGATACATTCTGCCGAAGAAGTAGCTCGTGTACTCCCACTCCGTCTTCTTCGTGTTGGCAAGGCCCCAGATGTATGCCTCGGGCAGCAGGCGCCACTTGGCGATCAGCGAGAGTTCCGCAGCGCCGCTCTTACTCGGCATGGAGTCGATGTATGGAGCAAGCTTCAGCGAGAGTTCCATCCCAGCGGGTGCTGGTGCATAGCGGAATCCGTAGAAAGCCCAGATAACTCCCCAGGCGCAGACCAGAATGACCGCGCAGGCTGCAAGTCGCCGGCCTAGTACGGATAAACTTCGCACGAGGAGCGCCTCGGTCCCGGCCAGCAGCACCAGCATAGGAAAGACGAAGATGCCAGTGAATTTAGCGCACATGGCGAGCCCCATCGCCAGTCCTGTGATAGCAAGCCGCACGTGAATCGGCTCTTTTGCATAACGGTAGAACGCGTACACGGCTCCAAAGATGAAACAGGCATTGCCAAGATCGGTCGATATCAACGTGCCATGTGCAAGTATGTTCGGATCGAAGATAAAGAGCGTCAGCGCGGCCAGCGCAGCGATGTCGCCGAACATCTCCCACGTCGCCACATATAGCAGTCCTGCAAGCATTAGCGTGAAAACCATGCAGGCCATGCGTGCCGGGAACAACACGCGGTCACCCCCATTGCCGAAGACAAACGCGCGCCCATCAACGAAGGCCTCCAGCGACTGAGACTTTCCCTGGTCAGGTGGAGTATTCAGGTGCATCGGCAGCAGCGGAAGTGCGGCCGTAAGTTTAACAAGAGGTGGCACCTCGGCGTTCAGCCGGTAATCATGCTTTGTCCAGATGGCAAGGCCGTCATATAAGTGATGCGCCTCATCCCAGTTTGCGGAGTATACCCGCGCAACGTGGATGAGTTCGAATGCGAAGACAAGCAGAAGAGCTGTTACAGCGAGAAGTCGCTGCGCGGTGGTCCATCGAGGCGTAATGTCCAACTGAGCGTTTCCTGGTGTGAGGTGTGTTATCAGGAACTCTACATGAGTTGGACACTCTGGAGAAATCCCCACATTCCACGTTGTCTCGGATGTAGGTAATGACTGAGAGCTTAGTTCCTTGAGACTAGACCGCTCAGCAGTGCTTTGTTTGCATGCTATCCATCTTCTTCAGGGTCTAACGAGCGGGTCGTCGATTTGGAACCATTCAATTCTTCGTTCTCGCGACGGGATATCTTTGCCACAAATATTCCAAGGCCTCTGGCAGCGTCTGTTGCTTTACATCTCGGTCGACGTGGCCAGCATTGCGGGCGAAGACAAACTGATAGTGGTAATGCTTAGCCGCGAGCACCCTGGCCATCTTCTCATTGGCGACGACCCAATCGTGCATGTTGTCACGCATGGCATTTGGATTCAATAAGTCTCTGTCCCCAACCTCCATCCAGATGCGCAGCGGCTTGGCTGGGGAATTTGGTATGAGGTGCTCATGAAATTCCCACGCCCCGTGTGGAGTCTCTGCGTGATATGGCCACTGTTGATTCACATAGGTTCCTGAATAGGTGAGGACGCGATGGTACAGCTCGGGGTGATACCAGGCCATGATTAAAGCGCATGAGCCTCCGGAACTACCGCCCATCGCCGCCCGTCCATCAGGATCCTTGGTCAGCTTCACCTGGTATCGGGCTTCGACCTGAGGCAGTACTTCTTTCTCCACGAATTCCGCATATTTGCCTGACATCGTGTCATATTCCAGGCCGCGTTCGCTGCCCTGGGCGTCGCCCCCTCCGTTACTGATTGAGATTGCAATCATCACCGGCACTCGATGCTCGGCGATCAAATGATCAAGCGTCGTGAACAATATCCGATCGGGGCCGTCTGCGCCCACAATGAACGGCGCAATGCTTCCTGCAATGTATTGTTTGGGTATGTAAACCGTCACCTTTCGCGTGTAGGGTGCGGGGTGACTGGTGTTCACTACCAATTTGGCTGGGTCTGTCGGATCTGGCGTTCCAAATGTATTCGGGTCTCGCGCAATGCCGGGATAGATCTTGCTATCAGTCGAATCCATCGTGAACTCGAATACCTCTCCGTGCGGCACATCTTCGCGCGCAGACGTTTCCGGCACGCGGTCGTATGTCGGACCAACGATGAAGTTCCCATCGACGTTTGGAGGAGGATTCGTCTCGTCAGGCAAATCTATGGCTGCGACATAACCGGAGGTGTGCGGGTCGCGCGTAGGCGGCGTCGGGTGTGTTGGAGCTCCAGCTGTTGAAGACGTTTGCCCCATCGCCAGACGTACGCTGCTTATCAGGCTGATCGCGAGCGCAATACTTACGAAGAAAGAGTGTTTATTGAGAATAGGTCTCATTGATATTTCAGGATATGATGCGCGTGCCGGATTTGGATGAACTTCTATGTCCGGATGGCCGTTATATGGCACCTTAGAAGTTAAAGAGGTCTTCAGGGAAGGAATTTTGTGCCGGCAACTTGCCAACTCAGCCTCTCGTCATAATATGTTAGACAGCAGTCATGCTCCCGGTAGCCCTATGATTTCGCGACGCTTCACGCCGGTTCTGGCAGTCGTTATTTGTTCCACATCATTCTTCTACTCCTTGCAGACACAGGCGCAATCTGCCGCGCAGACGCCGCCGGATCAATCGACATACACATTTCATGCCGACACCCGTGTTGTTCTTACCGATGTCACGGTGATGGATGCGAATGGCAATCCGGTGCATGGCCTGCCGCAATCTGCGTTTCGCATCTTCGATAACAAGCAGCCGCAGGTCATTGCCTCCTTCGATGAGCACGCAGGGATACCTGCGCCGACCATACTGCCTGAGAGGACGTCTGGTGTTTACAGCAACGACTATCTCCTGCATCTTCCGCCTGTCCTGAATATCATCCTGATCGACATTGCCAACATCGACATGGCCGATCAGATGTATCTCAACTACGAGCTGACGAAGTTACTGAATGAACAGCCGGAGGGGCAGCTTCTCGCCATCTATCTTCGTGCAGGCTCAGGCTGTTTTCTCGTGCAAAACTTCACTTCGGATCGCAAGCTGCTGCTGGATGCCGTTCATAAAGCAATTCCGCGCTTTCCTCCGGCGGGGCACGAGTATCTTAACGACTTTGACACGCTGCAGCAGATGGCCATTGCTCTCAGCCAACTTCCTGGTCGAAAGAATGTGCTCTGGTTCTCAGGCGGCTCCACGGTTTTTCTGATCCCCGACGCCATCGCCCTGCAGAATGACGCTGACTGGCGCGCTCTCTATGATGATCTCGATCAGGAACGCATCGCCATCTATCCGATTGATGCGCGAGGGCTCACGGTGAACTTCAGCAATAGGATGATAATGGCCATGGCCGCACAGCACACGGCCATGAACAATGTGGCCCAGGCCACCGGCGGACAAGCCTTCTACGACAACAACGGCTTGAAAGAAGCTACAGAGCATTTTCTCAGCTCAGATACCAGTTTTTATACCCTGACTTACTCACCGCATGAACTGCATTTCGATAACAAATGGCACAAGGTCCGCGTCGCGGTGGACGGCGGTCCTTACCACCTTAGCTACCGAAGCGGATACTTCGCGGACGGCAGCCTTCACGACACAGATCAGCCCGCTAAATCCAGAACGCGTCTCCTCGCAAATGGAGAAAAGCTCGAAATTACCGAGCAGAGTCGCCAACCCATCATCTTTCAGGCAAGCGTGCTTCCCGCGTCAGATCCGTCACTTGCCAAGCAGGACAAGCCTTCGGGTGCCTTACCCCCACCTCCTGCAAAGAGAGGGACGGTTCCATTTTCGATCCGCTATACGGTGCCGATTGACGCGTTCACGATGAAACATGTTGACGGGAAGCATCAGGTCGTCTTCGGCGTCGCTGTCATCGCGCTCAATCGTTATGGGAGTCTGGTGGAGCGCGATGCTCAGCAGGTTACGATGACCTTCAAAGAAGAGGTGTTTCGTCACGACCCTAACCTGCCTATCGTACTTGACCAGCAGCTTAACCTGGCAAAGGGCGATTCGTTCCTCAGTTTGGGCCTATGGGATATAACTACCGGCCGCGCCGGCAGTATCCAAATTCCCCTTGAAGTCCTCAAGCCATCCAAGCACCAGCAGGCGACTGGCACGAACTGATCGCTGTTTGACGCATCCAGACCGACGATTTGGTCGAATACCCCACTGTCCCGACAAGTGGCTATCCAGCTTGAAAGGAAAGCCAATTTATCGCTGACCGATAAGAAATCTTCAGACGCAGACAAATGGAATCGTTTCCAATTCTGCATCTGAAGTCTACAATTTCAATGTATTGAATCTGCGCTTTGGGGACTGTTTTCTCTTCAGGAGTGTATTGACATTGGTTTCGCTCGAACGGATTAGCTACGGTGGTCGTGTGGCCGCCGTAACATTTCTCACTGCAATTTTTCTCGTTCTCCTGATGGAAAGACCCGCTGCCGCACAGGCCAGTGATCCTGCCTCCCTTGTGAATCCCTTAATTGGGACGACGAATGGCGGCAACGATTATCCGGGCGCAGTGCTTCCGTTTGGCATGGTAGCGTGGAGCCCTGAACAGCCTTCGAACAAGCCGCGACGCAAGGTTGAGGGTGTGCCTGGGTCTATGAAGGATGACCGCGCCCGTCCCGCAGCTCCTGGCGGGTACGAATACACAGCAACGAAGATGTGTGGCTTTTCACTCACCCATCTGATGGGCACGGGCTGCGCAGGCGCAAGCGGCGATATCCCCTTCATGCCGTTTGTCGGCAACGTGCAGAGTTCGCCGTCTGACGATGCGAATAATGAAATCTATGCAAGCCAGTTTTCTCACGCAGATGAAACCGCAGTTGCAGGCCACTACCGTGTGAAACTCGCGAATGGAGTCACGGTAGAACTAACAGCAACGCCGCGCACCGGTGCTGGTCGCTTCACCTATCCAGCAGGACAGCCCGCGGTGATGCTGGTGCGCACCTCTGATTCCGAGACCGGAAGTACAGATGCGTCGGTCAAGATTGACGCCGCGACACGCACAATTTCTGGCTCGGTCACGAGCGGAAATTTCTGCGGCTATCTTGGAACGACGGACCGCCGCAGCTATTACACGCTCTACTTTGTGGCTCATTTCGATCAGCCATTTCTGACAACAGGCACATGGCAGGATTCCGCAGCCCGCCCCGATACGACTGAAGCCAGCGGTGGCACCACCTATGGCACGCGTGGCTTTCCGCCTCCGGGCAAAGGGTCGGGTGGATGGGTCACGCTGGATACGTCGAAGTCCCCCGTCGTAAATGTCCGCGTGGGCATTTCGTACGTCAGCGAGCAGAACGCCGAGGCGAACCTGCGAGCGGAGAATCCGGAAGGCACCAGTTTTGAGACGTTGCGCCAGCGTGCACACGCGGCGTGGAATGAGGCGCTCGACCGTATCCATATCAGCGGCGGAACAGCCGATCAGCGTACGGTCTTTTATACGGCGCTGTATCACACGCTGCAGGGCGAAAACCTCTACAGCGATGTGGATGGCAGGTACTTTGGGATGGACCAGAAGGTCCACACAGTCGCTGCTCCGCAGGAGGCACAATACAGTACTTTTTCCGGATGGGATGTGTACCGCTCGCAACTGCAACTAGTTACACTACTCGCGCCACAAGTGGGCAGCGACATTGCGCAGTCACTATTGAATCAGGCCGAACAGAACGGCGGCGAATGGGACCGCTGGACACATAACTCTGGCATTACGCATGTGATGAATGGCGACCCGGCTGCACCTGCGATCGCTGACATTCTCGCTTTCGGAGGTGAGCGCTTCGATGTGAAGGCGGCGTATGGCTCGCTGTTGACGGCGGCGACCGTGCCTACGGAACATGACTTGAGCAAGGAGGGTTGTCCCGTAGAATGTGTTGGACAGCGTCCATCGCTCGATTTGTGGTTGAAGCTTCACTACATCCCCACTGAAGGCAATGCATGGGGACCGGCGGCAGATACCCTTGAGGACGTGACGGCGGACTTTGCGATTGCGGAACTTGCGCGCCGTCTCGACGACAAGGCAAACCAGAAGCTCTTCCTCGAACGAGCGCAGTACTGGAAGAACATCTTCAACCCGAAGGCGACGAATCAGGGCGGCTATATCCAGAACCGGGATGCGGATGGTACATGGCCAAAATTTGATCCGGCATCTGACGACGGTTTTGTGGAAGGCAGCGCGGAGCAGTATCTCTGGATGATCCCTTTCAACGTGCACGGCCTTTTTGAGATGCTCGGTGGTAATGGCGCAGCTAATGCACGCCTTGACGCGTTCTTCCACAACCCGGATGGCTCTTGGGCGGTGACTGAGTCCGGTGGCCTGCATGCTGAACTGAACAATGAGCCATCGATTGAGACGCCCTGGCTCTATGATTTTTCCGGCCAGCCGTGGAAGACGCAGGAGACGGTTCGCCGTGTGCTGAACACGATCTGGACCAACACGCCGAAGGGCATGCCGGGCAATGATGATCTCGGAGAGATGTCGTCATGGTATGTATGGTCGGCGATGGGTTTTTATCCAGAAATACCAGGCCGGGCCGAACTTGTGTTAGGCAGCCCACTCTTTTCCGAGATTCGCATTCATCGGCCGTCCCACGACATCGTTATCAAGAGCCGGGGTGCTGCAACCGATGCTCCCTATGTCCATACCCTCAAGATAAATGGCAAAGCTAGCTCCCGGACGTGGTTGCCGGAATCATTCGTGAGCCAGGGTGGGACATTGGAATTTGTATTGTCGTCCATGCCGAATGAGCAATGGGGTACAGGTGCGGACGACGCACCACCGTCCTTCGCTCCCTCGATAAAGTAGAGCGATGTTGGCTGCTGTTAACTACGCATCAAGCGTCTTTTTCTTCCAATTCGGTACAGAAAGGGTTCATATATGTGCGAAATGCAAAAAGCGTTCTCAAGGCCAGGAGCAAAAAATCTTACGAGAGCGTGATTATTCCATATTTATCTTCCAGGAAGATCTGTAAC
>Ga0206894_1002_pt1 | contig 101201 bp, 82 predicted proteins | sample Alteio_BWOrgHeat_54_FD_152953 | JGI IMG/M metagenome (GOLD analysis project Ga0206894, IMG submission 152953) | Enriched cells from forest soil in Barre Woods Harvard Forest LTER site, Petersham, Massachusetts, United States -... | ecosystem: Environmental > Terrestrial > Soil > Temperate forest >...
ACAAAACAAATAAAATTTTATAATTAATATTATAATAAAGAAGTAGGAAGTTTTATGAGCAAACCGCATATTTCACCCTTAGGAAACACGCCTCAAATCCCCCAATGGCAAAATGTGGAACAAGGGAAAAAGGTGTTGACTAGAGCAGAAAGCTATCGCGGTAGGAATATCAGCAAAATAACCGATAACGCCACTTTCCACATGATGTGGAATAAAGCCGCCAATGTGTTTACAACGATCCTCCAAAAACTTACCCGCACAACTCCAGCGAAACACGATATCATCTATAAGCAGTGTCTTCAAATCAAACATAATCTGACTCTTATTGAATCTGAAATCAAAGAAAATAAATTCAATAAAGCGAGTCAACACCTCAATCAATTGATTCATCATTGCGATCGTTTGATGGCCAAGTATCTTTCACCTACAGAAAACAAAACAGCATTTGAATACATCGAAAGCGTAAAAGTAGATTTAAACTTTCTCAAAAGAGCCCATCAAGGAGATGCGAGTGCCCAATTTATTCTTGGTAAAGAATGTGAAATAAAGAAAGAATATGCAGCCGCTGAGGAATGGTATGAAAAAGCAGCCAACCAAGGACGGAGTGATGCTCAATATAATCTGGGAAACCTATATCTCAATGGAAGAGGCGTAGCTCAAGACTACCCGCAAGCTAAAGCATGGTTTGAAAAAGCCGCTGCTCAAGGCTATGCTCTGGCTCAAAACAATCTAGGCCTCTTATATGATCGTGGAAATGGCGTAGCTCAAGACCACACCCAAGCCAAAGTATGGTATGAAAAAGCTGCAGATCAAGGGAATCCTATCGCTCAAAACAATCTAGGCCTCTTATATGATCGTGGAAAAGGAGTGGCTCAAGACTACACGCAAGCCAAAGTATGGTTTGAAAAAGCCGCAGCCCAAGGACAGGCTACAGCTCAAAACAACCTAGGAGCCTTATATTACCACGGACGCGGCGTAGCTCAAGACTACACGCAAGCCAAAGTGTGGTTTGAAAAAGCCGCTGCTCAAGGACATGCTATCGCTCAAAACAGCCTAGGGGTCTTATATAACCAAGGAAACGGCGTAGTTCAAGACTACAAAGAAGCTAAAGCATGGTATGAAAAAGCTGCGGCTCAAGGCGATGCTCTGGCTCAATACAACCTAGGAGTCTTATATTACCACGGACGCGGCGTAGCTCAAGACTACACGCAAGCCAAAGCATGGTTTGAAAAAGCCGCAGCCCAAGGACATGCTGCAGCTCAATACAACCTAGGAGTCTTATATTACCATGGACGCGGCGTTACTCAAGACTACACCCAAGCCAAAGCATGGTATGAAAAAGCCGCAGCCCAAGGACATGCTACAGCTCAATACAACCTAAAGCTCTTGTTTCGGGATTCTTAGAAGTTTTGCTTCTTTTTATGACAGCAATTCCCGCTAATAAATTTTCGCAAGGAAAAACAATTACTATTAGCAACATTTTTTTCGTGTAGTCCTATATTTTCGGGCACGGGCACGGGCACAGGTTTTTTTAGCGGGAACTGCTATTTTTATGAGGTGGGACTAGCTTCAGAATTCCCTTTTGGTTATGCTTTTATCTAAGACACTTTTCCAAATTATCATTTTCAACAAGGTCTTAATTCAACTGCACAGCAGCTTGAAAGAGACCCTAGACAGGAGTTTAGATTCATGGCTCAATCCGATACAGAAAGAAAAAAAGCATTAGAACAAGCAGTTAGTCAAATTAAAAAACAATTTGGCGAAGGGTCTATCATGTCCCTTGGCAAACACTCTTCCGAACGGGAAGTAAGTGTGATTAAAACAGGAGCCCTAACCCTAGATATGGCTCTTGGTATCGGCGGACTACCACGAGGTCGTGTCGTCGAAGTTTTCGGTCCAGAATCTTCCGGTAAATCCACCCTCGCTCTGCATGTGGTGGCTAACGCCCAGCGCAATGGTGGTGTCGCCGCTTATATCGACGCTGAACATGCCTTAGATCCAAGCTATGCCACTAAAATTGGGGTCAACATTGACGATCTACTGATTTCACAACCTGATAACGGCGAAGAAGCGCTAAACATTGCCGAAATGCTCGCGCGCTCAAATGCGATTGACGTCATCGTTATCGACTCCGTAGCAGCCTTAGTGCCTAAATCAGAACTTGAAGGGGAAATTGGCGACTCCTTTGTTGGCTTGCAGGCGCGCTTAATGTCACAAGCTCTGCGTAAGCTCACAGCCACCTTGGCCAAAAGTAACACGTGTGCCGTCTTTATCAACCAGATTCGTGAAAAAATTGGTGTGATGTATGGCAGTCCCGAAACAACCACAGGGGGACGAGCACTCAAATTCTATTCATCCATCCGCTTAGACATCCGTCGCATTGCAGGTATTAAAGGCAGTGGGGAAGCTTCCGACATCGGCAACCGCGTTAAAGTCAAAGTGGTTAAAAACAAAATGGCGCCCCCATTTCAAATTGCTGAGTTTGACATCCTCTTTAACGAAGGCATTTCACGCACGGGTTCGGCCATCGACTTAGCCACCGAGATGAATATTATCGATAAGAAAGGGGCCTGGTTTAGCTACAAAGGGCAACGTTTAGGACAAGGGCGTGAAGTGGTCCGTGAGGAACTCAAACGCAATGCCAAATTACTGGAAGAAATTGAAGGTTTGATTTTAGCTCATAGCAAAGACAAACGTCCAGCGGCAGCAGGGCGAGCAGCTAGTGAAGAAGCTGCTTTAGAAACAGCTGACGTGTAATTTTAATGAACAAACGGCAGCACTTTGTGCTGCCGTTCGTTTTGGATCATCATCATCTATGCGCACAACCATCTCTAAACTTGTTGAAAAAATTGAACCCTTTGATACTCTTGAACAACAACATATCAATGATGTCTTGCGCTGGATTAATTCAGGAAGCGAAATCTTTCGTCTTGAGAAACCAGCAACCCCACCTAAACACCTTGTCGTTTATTTTGTGTTAATTGATCCATCGACACATGAACTGTTGCTCGCTGATCACAAGAGATCGCGTCTATGGCTACCACCTGGAGGCCACGTTGAATTCAATGAACACCCGAAAGACACCGTCCTTAGAGAAGCTCAAGAGGAATTAGGTCTCGATGTAAGTTTTCTGCAAGAGGAGCCCTTTTTCGTGACCGTGACCGATATACCAGGAGAAGAGCGGGAACGACATACAGATGTCACCCTTTGGTACCTCATCGAAGGCCACCATGACTTGCCCATCCAATATTGTCAGCATGAAATGCTAGGCGTTAAGTGGTTCAAACTGCAAGATATTCCGTACGAGCAATCCGATCCCCATATGCGACGCTTCGTCGCTAAACTTCAAACACAAAACATTGTAGCTTAGTGAAGGCTATTCACTTGTTCTTCGAGACAACGCGCTAATGTGATTAATTCGTTAGAGGCGATATTCAATGTTGCTAACGTTTTGAAGTACGCTTGGATTTCCTCGTGGAACATTGTATGGGCGGCTTCCACACCAAAGACACCCGCAATATTCACTTTGCGGTCGTTTTTAGCATCTTGCTCGACATCATCAATATCATCTGCGATTTGAAAGGCCATTCCGAAATGGGAGGCACATTGTTTGACTAAAGGCAGGGTATCGGGATGTCCACCACCAAAAAGCCATCCAAAGACAAAAGACACCTCAAAAAGAGAGACAGTCTTTTTATGAATCGCTTCGCGCAATGTTTCTAGAGATAAATCGGGAGGATAAATATCTAAAAACTGCCCTCCTGTGGTACCTAATACTCCAGTATTGGTCGCCGCATTATCAAGCGCTAGAATGCCGAGCAAATTAGCATCAACGTCTGACACAGGCTTTGGAGCAGCGCTAATAGCCGCGACACAAGCAGGGATGCAGCTATTGCCAGCAGCAATCAAAGCATAGCTAGCCAGCAAAGCCACCGCTTCGCCATAGACTTTATGCACAGCAGGTTTACTACGTCGTTCATCATCATCATCCATACATGGGAGATCATCAGCAATTAAAGAGGCTGTGTGGATATATTCGGCACCTAAAGCGGCATAGGAGACATCAGCTCCGCGGGCTAAAGCCTCAGCCACCATGAAGACGATAGAAGGGCGAATGCGGCGTCCACCATTCAGCAAAGCATAAGCACAGGCTTCGCGCATGATACCTTGTTCTCCAAAATGAGATAGGTTTGCTTTAATCACTAGCTCGAAACGCTGCTGATATGGTTTCAAAAGAGTCGTAATCGTTTGTGTGAGTCCTGTAGCAGCCTTTATTGAACAATTGGTGGTCATTGTTTCTCTCCCGATTTCTGAAAAGAAGTATATTGAAGACCCTTGAAAGAAAAAAGCAAAATCACACCGTCCTTAAGAATTAAGGCAAGATAAGACTTATTTTATGGAAAAAAGGTAGTAAAAATTGCCATCGGAGTTGGGATAACGCTGGATAACCTTTGCAATTTGGTTACTTTTGATATCGCGAGTTAATCTTTCTAACCCAGATTGAATTTCCTCTTGATCTTGTGCCAACGCAAACGGAGAAGTATTACTCCTAAAATTCTTATCTAAACATAACTCAGGATGGTGTTTTGCTTTTTGCAAAAATGCATCTTGCAAGTTTGCTGTAACGAAATAGTTTTCAAAACAAATCTGTTTAAATCCAACAAGGTTGAGAGCCTCTTCAACTTGTTTTTGAGAAAGCAACAAAGCCGCCGCCTGAGCCATCATTTTAGGAAAATAATCTGTCAACCATAGCTGCATGAACTGTGCGGGGGTGTCAGTAAAAATAAGGAGCTTTCCGTTGGATTTTAGCACACGATATGCTTCTCTAAAAAAAAGCATATACTCGCGTATATGATGCAAGGCCAAAAAACAAAGCACCCCATCAAAAGTGTTGTCAGCAAAAGGAAGGTTTTTAGCGTCCCCTAGAATCCAAGTAAGAGTGGGTTCTTTAGCACTAGCCTTGTTTAGCATTTCTTGCGAGATGTCTAATCCTGTGATAGAAATACCACATTTTGCTAAAGCAATGGTATAGTTACCAGAGCCACACCCCACATCTAACACGTGTTGCCCCTTTTGTGGGTCCAATAGCGCATTAAGACGCTGCACAATTTCCTCATCGGCCTGACGTGTGAGGTCGTATTTCTTGCCAATCTGATCGTATAGAGCCGTCATTGATGTGTACGGGCTTTGATAATAAGCTTGGCCTCGCTTTTTACCACAGAATGTGAAGGAATCATCCCGCCCACATTTATGCTTGGATAACACCACACATCTTTGCCCATAAGGGTTCCTGGATTAGTCACCGTATTACAGCCGATTTGAGTGTTATCACCAAGGATAGCCCCAAATTTTCTTAAGCCTGTTTTAACAGGACCCAGAGCACCACATAACGTGATTTGTTGATTATCTAATTTTAAATTAGCGCATTTAGTGCCAGCACCCAGGTTGACATGATTGCCTAAAATGGTATCACCCACATAGGCAAAATGGGCGGCATGTGCATTATCAAGCAAGATAGCTTGCTTAATTTCTGTATCGTGCCCGATGACACATTTATTGCCTGTAACTACATTACCGCGGATATATGCCCCATGGCGTATACTACAATTGCTCCCAATATAACATGGCCCTTTGATATAGGCTCCGGGTTCAATCGTGGTCCCTTTGCCAATTGTGATGAGGTGGCGATCGATTAAAAAGGCCCCTTCAGGTATTGTTGTTTCGATCTGACCTAAAGTCAACGAAGCTAGATAAGCATCGATTTTGGTGAGTGCCTCCCAAACATAATTGATGGATTGGAAAAGAGAGGCGTGTTGATAGGCTTGGAGGTCAAAAAAATATGTGGGAGAAAGATCTTGCATCATCGAGATACCATGCCACTGCTTTTAAATAGTGGCTTCATTTCTATGCTTCAGAGCATTTTTTTGCAAGCGTATACTTTTTTCAGCTTTTCCCACACACACCTTCTTTAACTATTTATAGATATATGATTTCTCTTCTTTTTTAGATTGTGTGGGTTTGTTTATAATTGCCATCTTTTCACTGTGCTTTTTGGTTGTTCATCGAGCGTTCATGAGTTGTTTGTAAATGTGACTTTATCGACAATTTTCGGTTGTGCACATCTTTATTGACAATGCTATCGACATTTTTTTGGGGGTTACGAACAAATATTGCATGCAGAAAAAAGAGTTAATCAAATCCAAAACTGAGACAAACCATGGATATCAATTGTCCCCATTTTAAATTATGTTCGGGCTGTGTGCGTGATCATCACGTTGGAGATGTCGGCGCATATCTTGAAGCCAAAGAGTTCTTTGTGCACTATAATGTCGTTGATGTTCCGCTGCATATCGGCGCTGTTTGTGGATGGCGTTGTCGTGCTAAACTAGCGGTTAGAGGAAGCTCTCAAAAACCCCTTATCGGTTTATATGAAAAGGGCTCACATCAAGTTGTCGATATTCCATTATGTAAAGTTCATCATCCAGCGATCAATCGGGCAGCTGATGTTTTGCGGCACTGGATCACAGCTGAAGGGATCGCTCCGTATGATGAAGAACGTGGAAGTGGCTTATTGCGCTATGTGCAACTTGCTGTCGAGCGGGGTTCACAACGTGTGCAGTTAGCTCTTGTGATCAATGGCAAGCAAGAAAGTTGGCGTCAACATTCAGTGCTGGTGGGGGCTTTGCAGCGCTTGTGGGAGCAACATCCCGATTTGTGGCATTCGCTGTGGCTCAATTTCAATCCACGGCGTGATAACGTGATATTCAGTCCACGTTGGGAGTTGTTGTATGGCGAAAAGTGGTTGTGGGAGACCATATGTGGACATGCGGTTTGTTTTCATCCTGCGAGCTTTGTCCAAGCCAATCTGGAGATGTTTGAGTGCTTGTTAGAGGCCACCAAACAGCAGATACCAACAAAAGCTCATGTGGTGGAATATTATGCGGGCGTTGGAGTTATAGGCATGGTTGTGGCCGATAAATGTCAGCGTGTGACGTGTGTGGAGGTGGTGCCGTTAGCCCAAGATTGCTTTAAGCAGGCGTGGCAAAAGTTAGCGCCCGAGCAGCAGGGGCGGTTGAATTATGTGAGTGGCACAGCAGGGGCTAATACGGCCTTATTGCAAGGTGATGTCAATGTAGTGGTGGTGGATCCTCCGCGCAAGGGCTTGGAGCCCGTGCTATTAGCTGCTTTGTGCCAGGCGAAGCGGCTGGATAAGCTGATCTATGTGAGTTGTGGGTGGGAAAGTTTTAAGCGCGACAGCATGCAGCTTATTGCCTCTGGGTGGAAGTTAAGTCGTGCTGAATCGTATCTGTTTTTCCCTGGCAGCGAACATATTGAAATATTAGCGACTTTTGAGCGATGACGAAAAAGCATTCCCCAGCTGTAGGGACGATAGGGACTTAAGCGACCTTAGAGACCTTAGAGACGGGGACAAACGAAAAAAAGTCTCTGTCTCTAACGTCCCTAAGGTCGCTTAAGTCCCTATCGTCCCTACAGCAAGGGACAGCTGCATTGTGATTCACATCCTTATGATTGAACAACTTATAGCCGAGAAAAATGTCTGACAAGATGCTATTATTTTTGGGCTGTTAACATCATTTCGACATGTTGTGCAATAAAAGGAAGATCTGAAAGTAGATCGTTGTGCCTATCAGGAATGCCAATAATAACCAGGTCTTTATGTAATCTACTTGGATGATCCAATAAGGCTTTGGCAAGGCTGGCTTCAGCAGCAATCGTTCCGTCATCAATGAGTTTAGAACTGTCAGTAAGGATTTCATAGTTTTTGACATTGGCTGTTTGCAGAATAATTTCTGGGGTTTGCTGGTTTTGCGATGAATTGACAGATCTTATATTCCAATTAAGTATTTTAATCAGAGCGCGGCCAACACGACAAATGAAATCAATTCGCGAATCAGGCCATTTGGTTTTTTTGGAAAGAAAATCTTTAATTATTCTAGTAGCAGCTGTGCTTAAGTCAGAAAATGTGCGACTTTTAATAAAAACATAAGCAATTTTTTTATCACGAACAAATGAGTTTCGCCCTTCCGCTTGTACACCTCCCCCTAGAGAATGACCAAACCCAATAATTTCTTTGGCTGCTATCCCTTGTTGTTGGTCGGCTAAAAATGTTAATAAGGCACGATAGACTTTGGCCATAGATGGCCGATGAGGCCATCCTGTGCTGGCTGAAACACCAGGATAGTTAAAAATAAGAGCATTGCTATGGAAGTGTTCTATGGGTCTATTTACTCTATCTGCTTGATCACCGACTGTCCATTCATATGCAGTAAAATTTCCATTAGAAAAAAGAATCCATCGGCCCTCACCGAGTGTTGAAGATTTACCAATTATCATTGCATCTATAATACAGTCGTCGACTTGAATGGCTAGTCGTTTGTATTTTAAATCACTTTTTAAATCGATCGACGTTCGTTGGGTATGTAATTGTTTATTTCTTTCCTGGTTAGGATTGGAGGCTGGTAGGACAACTTTTTGAGCAAACTTCGCATGCAGCCATTGATAGGCTAGGAGAGGAAAGAAAACAGTAGAAAAAATAGTTTTTACCAATTTTGTGATTTTGTTTTCTGTTGTGATCACATAAGAAACTGGGAGTGGAGTTTTTCTTTCAAGATCGCTCTGAGTTTGAATGATGTAATTAGGTTGATTATAAAACGCGCCGTCTCCTGACAAGCTATATATAATAGAATTGCTAGCCACACGAACTCCTTCAATCATTACACAATTAATATGCTTCGAAAAAGATATTTTATCTTATTATAAAAATAAAGCAACTGATTTTTGTTTTTGTAATTTATTGTTTTGTTATAATAATATTTATGTAATGTTTTTAGCTTTTCATGGAGGTTTCTTATGGCATCACCTTTCAGTGCGAATAACGACGGCCCTATAGATAGATCATTTTATGAATTCCGCCCGATTGATTGGCCTGTGGTAAATGGTTTAAATGGACGTGCAGTCGCTGAATATACGGAAATTTTAGCGAAAACACCCAAAGATCAATTTAATAGTGCAATTCATCAGGAGGGGCTAGATCGTGGTAAACTGTTGGAATGTGCTGAACAAATTAAAACGCAATCTACGGAACGCTTAAAGGGTATTCAAATGGATGCCTCACATGATATGATGATTAGCGACAGCGGTTGGAAGGAGCTTGAACGTGAAGCTAATAGCAAACTTGAGGATCTTACAGATAAAATTGAAATCCTTAAGAAGGCAATCATGCCTGGTGTTCCTCCTGGCGGTCCTGTGGTTAGTGACGAGGGGGGAATTTGAAATAGAAAAGGAAGCCGCCTCTAGTCCAAAATTAATTGGATAGATGCTGTTTCCTTTCAATCAATTTGCTTCTGTAATTAATAAGCAGCGAGGGTGTCTTTAAGTGATTTAGAGAAAAAGATATCTGGGTGACAGGATTTGAACCTGCGACCCCTTGCCCCCCAGGCAAGTGCGCTAGCCAAGCTGCGCTACACCCAGATATGAGAGTTAGAGGGAGGGGATGCCCTCAAATTGGAATTCCGCCTTTTTAAATTCTTTGACAGCCACACGTGCGCATTCTTCGATGATCTTTTCTAGATTGTCTTCGGCAATATTGACTTCTACGGCCGTAAGGTCGACAGAAATAGAGGCGCTAAAAGAGGTGCCCCCTTTAATGCCTTTAACCTTAAAATTGGCGAAGATGCCATCTTTTTTTTTGGTGATATTGATGAAGCGAATGAGGTTGTTTTCGGCGATATTTTTCATGGTAGTAAATCCTAAAAAGAAAGCTCGTATCATAAAGGCTTAGGCCGATTATCGTCAACGCGAATTTCTATTTTGCTTATAAAGGGGTTTCAAGTATCTTGCTTGTTAAAACTCAGATAGAATCATGACCACATCTCAAAGCGCGCCTTCTTATACAGTCAACATGGATCCCTCTTGGACTAACGTATTGCACCATGAATTTAATCAGCCGTACATGAAACAGCTGTCAACCTTCATTGCAGCAGAACGAGCTGGGGCAATACCGATTTATCCACCAAGTGAGCTTGTCTTTAATGCCTTTAATACCACCCCTTACGATAAGGTTAAAGTGGTGATTATGGGTCAAGATCCTTATCATGGTCCCGGTCAAGCTCATGGGTTGAGTTTTAGTGTTCCACATGGAGTGTCCATCCCCCCCTCCCTAAAAAATATTTATAAAGAACTCCAAGCTGATTTGGGGATTACCCCGCCCACACATGGGTGTCTGTTGCATTGGGCTGAACAAGGAGTATTGCTTTTAAATGCTACGTTGACGGTGCGCCAGAACGATGCGTTGTCTCATCATGGCAGAGGTTGGGAGCGCTTTACGGATGCTGTGGTCAACGCATTGTGTGAGCGGCAAGAGCCAGTGATCTTTGTGTTATGGGGCAAATCAGCCCAAGCAAAATGCAATCATATCCTCACAGCTCAAGGGGTTAAGTGCCATGCTGTCCTGACAGCAGCCCATCCTTCGCCCTTTTCGGCTTACCAAGGTTTTTTTGGGTGTCGCCATTTTTCCCAGATTAATGCGCTTTTACACGCGCGTGGAGTGAAACCGATCGATTGGTGTCTTTAAGTTTCTATAGGAGGGTGCCTTTTAAAATCCCCATGGCGATCACGAAGTAGATGATGATGCCTGTAACATCGACGAGGGTGGCGACTAGGGGGGCTGAAGATGTGGCGGGGTCGACACCACAACGGCGCAGAATAAACGGCAACATAGAGCCAGAAAGAGAGCCCCATAAGACCACTCCTATCAAAGAGAAGAAGATGGTGAAGGCGATCAATAACCAATGGATGCCATAGACATCAGAAAAAGCACTCCAAAGGGTAACGCGCGAAAAACCAACCACACCCAAAAAACAGCCAAGCAGAGCGCCGGCCAGGATTTCTCTACGCATAATTAACCACCAGTCTTTGAGTTTTACTTCTCCAAGCGCCATGGCGCGAATAATCAGCGTCGATGATTGCGATCCCGCATTGCCACCACTTGAGATAATTAAGGGAAGGAATAACGCTAAAACCACGGCTTTTGAAATTTCATCCTCAAAGAACCCCATGGCGGTGGCTGTGAACATCTCACCGATAAACAGCAGGACGAGCCAACGTGCGCGCTTTTTGATTAGACTAAAAAAGGGGATGTCCATGTAGGATTCATCTAGGACTTCAACAGCGGCTATTTTTTGGAATTCTTCGGTGGAATTTTGTGATGCTAAACGCAAAATATCGTCGATGGTGACAATCCCCACCAACACACCTTGTGCGTTGATTACGGGTAAGGCCACACGACTGTATTCCTTGAAAATATTAATAGCCTTTTGGGAGTCGTCTAAATCCGTGAGAGCCACGAATTTGTTATCCGCAATTTGATGTACTTGGTAATCTTTGGGAGCAAACAGAAATTCTTTCAGTTTGATGTCATCGAGAAGAATGTTATGGTCATCGACCACATAGATCACGTTGATGGTTTCACTATCGTGTCCGTATGTTCTGATATAATCTAAGACTTTTTCTATAGTCCAATCCATCTTAATCGCCAAATAATCCGGCGTCATCATGCGGCCAACGGTATTTTCTGGATAGCCCAACAAGTGGGTGGCGGTATCGCGTTCTTCTTTTGGTAAGAGATTTAGATACTCATTCTTGAGAGCTTGAGGCAATTCTTCGAAGAAGGCGGTGAGGTCATCAGGCGCCATCTCGACGAGAATGTTGGCAGCTTGCGTGGTGGGGATGGCTTTTAAAAGGTTTTTTTGGACTTTAAACGGAAGGTATTCGAAGGTTTCACTGGCTTGTTCGGTACTTAGGAGACTGAGCACTAAGACTTGATCGACGACTTTTCTTTTGACGATGATATGTGCGATTTCATAGCCCGAGAGGGGACCTAATACTCGAATTAAGGTTTGAGTATCCTTATTTTTTATTAGGTGATTGATCGTAGCTATTGAGTGGGTAGTCATTCTTTAATCCCTATGGGTAAACCTCTAATTTCGTGCCCGTGTGCGATAAGCATCAAAAGGACCTAAAGAGGTAATTGCATAATTCCCGTTTATCGTTTTTTGGCGCTTTTGCCAATCTTCGCCATTTTGCCAAAATCATCCAAAAATTGATTAAACGGAACTTATGCAATTACCTCTAAAGGACCAAAACGACCTAAAGGACTAAAAGTCACTATCGTTTAGTCTTTTAGGTCGTTTTGGTCCTTTAGGTCTTTTTTTCTCGTTTGAGGCAAGATGTCTATGAGTTAGAGCACCATTTCCATGCTGGAAAATCGATGTAAACTTGCATAGACCATTTCCATGAACCATTGCCATATTTAGCTGTATTAAACCAAACAGGTCCTGTTTCTAAGTAAACATTTGGTGTGAAATAATGCGCGATACAAAAGCCGCCGCCGCCGATGGTGTTTTTACCTGAAGCGTAATCTGCTTCAAATGCCCATTTGTTGTATTTGGTGCCATCACAATCAGTTGCTGGGCAGAAAGTGCGCACATAGCTGACCATGAAGCCTTGCCTGTTTTTTCCCATGCAGCGGTTGCCTGCAAAGCCAGCCACACAAAAAGTTCCTCCGATGCATTCAGGAAGGGTGTGGCCGAAGACGAGATCCACAATATTTTGGTTTGTTTTATTGTGCCCATGGTAGCGTGTGCCCATGTTAAAAATGCCTATGCTGCAGCTGGGGGCATAACAAAACAATTTATCTTCAGCGATACCAATTTTAGTGTTGAAGAAGATAGGATCATCGGTGCCACCGAGATAGTCGATACCAGCTTCGATTTTAAAGTCGTTCCATGAAAAGATACCAAAGGTCACACCTACATCAGGAGCGAAGATTTGACCATGGCCACGGCGGTTGAAAACAGTGAAATAGTTATCGACCATAAAGTGCCCTTTACCTGTATCTACAACATCGGTTGTACAATTGGTCCAAAACACCGAGGTGGGGGTGGCTTCGACCACCGATAGGGTGATTACCACTGCAAGAGTTGTGGCTAGGATTTTATGCAAAAAATTCATAAATTCTCATTCCTTTCGTTATCAGGATTTTTTGGTTGTTAACTCATCAAGCGCAATGTTGAGTTCTAGAACGTTAATATAAGGGTCACCGATGAAACCAAATTGGCGGTTTACTGTCAGCTTAGTGATCAGGTTGTTGATTGCCGCTCGGCCAGATGTATTGTCGAGGTTACGGGCTTTAAGAATTCTATCGATTTGAAATTGGGCTGTAGCAGGAGAAATATGAGGGTCTAAGGCACTCCCTGAAGCAAATAACAGTTCACTAGGGATAGGTGTATCCTTGGCAGCACCTTGAGTTTTTAGGATCGCCTCTTTCCGCTCTACAACAGCTTTTTGTAGAGCTGTACTTGTGGGGCCTAGATTGCTGCCACCAGAAGGAAGTGTGTTGTAGTCAGTGGAGGAGGGTCGTGGCCAAAAGTATTTGTCGTTTTGAAATTTTTGGGCGATCAGACGTGAGCCCACGATTTTGCCATTAACACTAAGAAAATCCCCATCAGCTTTTTGTTTCATGGTCAGTTGGGCGATGGTGGTAACAACTAAAGGGTAAACGATTCCTGTCAATAACGTTAACCACAAAAACATTCTTAGATTATTCCAAATGCGATGCATAGTATATTTCCTTATGGAACTAAGCCAAAAAAAGTAACAAATAAATCGATCAATTTGATCCCTATGAAAGGGACAACAATGCCACCGATGCCATAGATAAAGACATTGTTTCGCAACAAGGCTTGTGCCGATTGGGCTTGATAATCAACGCCACGTAAGGCAAGTGGAATTAAAGCAATGATGATCAAAGCATTGAAAATCACAGCGCTGAGGATGGCACTTTGGTGCGAGTGTAGATCCATGACATTAAGAACAGATAGAGGTCCATGACGTTCCCCGTGGGTGATATACAACGTTCCAAAAATCGCTGGGATGATGGCAAAGTATTTGGCGACATCATTGGCAATGCTAAAGGTGGTTAAAGCCCCTCTAGTCATAAGGAGTTGTTTGCCGATTTCGACGATGTCGATGAGTTTCGTGGGATTGCTGTCGAGATCGACCATATTGCCCGCTTCACGTGAGGCTTGGGTGCCGGTGTTCATGGCGACACCAACATCGGCTTGAGCCAATGCGGGAGCATCATTTGTACCGTCACCTGTCATGGCAACAAGTCGTCCTCCAGCTTGCTCTTTCTTAATTCTATCGAGCTTTATTTCGGGAGTTGCTTCAGCAATGAAGTCATCGACGCCAGCTTCTGCTGCAATGGCAGCAGCTGTCAATGGGTTATCACCAGTGATCATTATCGTACGAATACCCATACGGCGCATTTCAGAAAACTTCTCTTTGATACCCCCTTTGATGACATCTTTAAGATGGATAATACCGACAATCTTTTGGTCGTCGCTAACTAATAAGGGAGTGCCTCCTTTATTAGTTATCGTGAGAATGGCTGTGTCGAGGGGTTCTGGATAGTGTCCGCCGAGTTCAGTAATATGTTTCTTTATAGCATCGGTAGAGCCTTTGCGAATGCAACGCACAACTTTTCCATTGCCATCGGTAAAGTCCAAACCGCTCATTCGCGTTTTGGCAGAGAATGGAATAAAGTTGGAATTTGCCAAATCTAACGACTCTGCCCGCAATTCAAACTTAGTCTTTGCTAATACTACAATGGAGCGCCCTTCTGGGGTTTCATCGGAAAGGGAAGCTAATTGAGCGATATTGGCAAATTCTTTTTCAGTCACACCTACAGCAGGCAAAAAAGCTGTGGCCATACGGTTACCGATAGTAATGGTGCCTGTTTTATCGAGAATGAGCAAATCAATATCTCCAGCAGCTTCGACGGCACGTCCGCTGGTGGCAATGACATTGCGTCGCACTAGGCGATCCATCCCTGCAATACCTACAGCACTCAATAAGGCACTAATCGTTGTGGGAATGAGACATACTAGTAAAGCGATCAGAATGGGAATGGTAATGGTATGTGAAAGATCTTGTTTAGCGGCGGCACCACTATAGTCGGCAAATGTCTTTAACGAAGTTGTGACAAGAAGGAATATGATTGTAAGGCCGGACAGTACAATATGTAGGGCTATTTCGTTAGGTGTCCGTTGCCGCTTGGCTCCTTCAATCAGATTGATCATGCGGTCGAGAAAGCTATTGCCTTGCTCAGAGGTGACTTTGATTTTGAGGGTATCGCTTAACACACGCGTGCCTGCGGTGACAGCACTGCGGTCGCCGCCGCTTTCACGGATAACTGGGGCTGATTCTCCTGTAATCGCCGATTCGTCGACTGTGGCTGCACCTTCCACGACTTCTCCATCGGCTGGGATGACATCGCTGGCTTCGCAAATGATGATATCGTCTTTTTTGAGTTCGGAAGAAGGGACTTTAATTTCGACACCGCCTTGGACCTTGCGAGCATAGGCTTCAATTTTGGCTTTACGTAGGCTGGCGGCTTGTGCTCTACCGCGACTTTCAGCAATAGCTTGTGAGAAGTTGGCAAATAGCACTGTAAACCATAGCCATAAGGTGATTTGGACATCAAACCATGAAATTTCGTGCTTAAGAAATTCGTCAAGGACAACGAAGGTGGTGACAATAGCTCCTAGATATGTGACGAACATAACAGGGTTTTTAAATTGTACTTTTGGGGTGAGCATTCCAATCGAATTTTTTATAGAACTAATAATCATGGAACTATCAAGTAAACACGGCTGCTTTTCTTTCATAAAATCTCTTTAAAATGTCTGCCCTTGCAACATTAATAAATGCTCTACAACAGGACCTAATGATAAGGCAGAGAAAAAAGTTAGGGCTCCTTCAATCAAGATAACGCTTAGTAATAACATCGCAAACAGTAATGAATTGGTTGAAAATGTGCCGATGGAAGGGGGGGTTATGGTTTTTTTAGCTAAGAGGCCGGCAATGGCTAAGCTCGCCAAGACAATAGATAAGCGCGCTACTAACATGATCACGCCTAGCACAAGATTAAAAAAGTTAGTATTGGCATTCAAGCCCGCGAAGGCACTTCCATTATTGCCGGCTGCAGAGCTAAAAGCATAAAGCATCTCTGTCAGGCCATGAGGGCCTTGATTTGCTAGGCTGCCAAGCGCTATTGGTAAGACACAAGCAATTCCCGCTCCGATCAGAATAAGAGATAGTGGCATCAAAATGGCGATAATCACCCATTGCATCTCCCGTTTTTCAATTTTTTTGCCTAAATATTCCGGGGTTCGACCCACCATCAATCCACACAAAAATACAGTTAATAATACGAACATAAGCATGCTACACATGCCTACTCCGATGCCACCAAAGATAAGCTCACCAACCATGATATTAAATAAAGCCATTCCCCCAGCTAGAGGGGAAAGACTAGCAAGCATGCCGTTGACTGAACCATTGGCTGTAGCTGTGGTTGATACAGACCATAATAAGCTGTTAGTGATGCCTAAACGAGTTTCCTTGCCTTCTAAAAGTGGATAGGCATCGATGGCAGGGTTATGTAAGTGTTCAGACCAGACCGATAGGCCTATTCCACCAGCCCATAAAAGAAGCATAACACTGAATAACAGGTAAGCATGCTTGTGAGAGCCGATCATGCTACCATAGGTATACACCAAGGCGGTGGGTAGTAACATGATGGCTAAGGCTTGGAGAAAGTTGGAAAATGGGGTGGGATTTTCAAAGGGATGAGCGCTGTTTGCATTAAAAAAGCCACCTCCATTGGTGCCTAGTTGCTTGATGGCAACTTGTGAAGCGACTGGACCTAAAGGGATGGTCTGTTTGCCATTTTCTAGTGTCGTTACTTCCACATATGGGGAGAATGTCTGAATGACCCCCTCTCCTACTAGCACCACGGCCATGATGAGCGACAATGGCAGTAGGATATACACAGTGGAGCGCACCAGATCGGACCAAAAATTGCCGATGGTGTCGACCGACTTGCGTGTCAACCCGCGAATGAGGGCTATCAGCACTGTAAAGCCTGTGGCAGCGCTTAAGAAATTTTGGACGCTAAGACCTAGCATTTGTGTCAGATAGCTGAGGGTCGTTTCGCCAGCATAAGCCTGCCAATTGGTATTGGTCACAAAGCTCACGGTGGTATTAAACGCAAGTTCCCAAGAGGTTGCTGGGAGTTGCTGGGGATTCAGTGGGAGGAGGCCTTGTGTCATGTGCAATATAAAGACGGCGATGAAGCCGAACCCATTGAAGAGCAATAATGTTTTGGCGTAGGTGGTCCATTTCATCTCTTCGTTAGGATTCACGCCACTGATGCGATAGCACAAACGTTCTAACCATCCTAAGATTGGATGAGCAAATGTTGTTTTACCGCTAAATATATTGGCCATATAGGCCCCTATAAGAGGAGTGAGAATGATAAACAAACCAGAGAAAACTAATAATTGTGTCCAATCTGAAGTAGACATAAGAGATCTCCGCCTAAAATTTCTCGGGATACAAAAGTGTATACACCAAGTAGATCAAGACTAGCAGGGCTAAAATGCCTGCATAAATGAATTCGGTTTGCATACCTGGCCTTTCGCATTTAAAATTCTTTATTACTAAACTAAAAAGATAAATATTTAATTACAATGGAAAAGGGGCTCATCATAAATTAGAGTAACCTTCCTATTGGAACGCGAAGATCGCGAAGCAAGCGAAGACAACGCGAAGAAAGTTTCTATTTATAAAAAAACATGATGGGCCTGATAGACAGGATGGGAGGAAGAAATTCCGAACTCTGTAGTCTACATGCGTCCCTTGAAGCGCGCATAAAGGATGAGACCTTCATACATGAGCATTAAAGGCACTGCGAGCATGATTTGTGTCAGCACATCGGGAGGAGTTAATAAGGCTCCTACGATAAAAGCCATGACGATAGCCAGGCGCCTTTGGGTGATGAGCCATTCAGCTGTAATGATATTGAGATGCACGGCAAAGATACCCACAACGCAGAATTCGAAAGCTAGTCCGTTGGCTAACAACAGAAAAAGGGTGTAATCGAGATAATGAGATAGAGACCACAAATTGGTGCCGATGGCCTCATTGAAGGAAAATAAATAAGTGTTGGCTATGGGAATAGTGACAAAAAAAGCGAAACAGCAGCCAATGACAATAAAACAAACGGAAGTGATCAGGAACGGCCAGATGAGACGCTTTTCATGGCTGTGCAAAGCTGGCAGGAAGAATTGTAGCAATACAAGTAGCCATAACGGTGATGTAATCACAGCTCCGATCCATAGGCTCGTCTTTAAGGCTGTTAACATCCCTTCTAGAGGGCCAAGCACGACTAAGTTGTTGGTATCAGTGATTGGTTTGGCAAATGTTAGCCAGCTGTTTGGTGCTAAGCGATAAGTGTGAGGGGAAATTTCTTCTGCCCCCGCTGAAGCTGTAAGCGAAGCGATAGCGTTTTCGGGGAGGGTGTATGTCTGTGCAAATGCGTGGGGATTGCTAAGATGGGTATATTCGATGCGCTCTACTTGCAAGTTACTCGCGGTGGATGGTAGCCATGGCTTGAGCGGGTTAGTTAAGAAGGTAATGAGAGGCGCATAAAATAAAAAACAGATGAGGACACCCGCCACAATGATGGCAAAGATGCGCAGGAGCGTGCGGCGCAATTCTTCCACATGCGTCCAAAATGGGGAATAGTGATCTTCTGGCGCCATACAGAATCAAGGTTCGTCTTTTTCAGGCTCAACTTCAATGGTGACAGGTTCGGTGTGCTTCTTTTTGACTGTTGGTTTTTCTAACGTCTCTTCATCGAGGCCGTGGCAGGCTTTTTTAAACTCTCTGATGCCCACACCGATGCTACGCGCTAATTCCGGGAGTTTCTTACCTCCAAACAGAATCAAAATGACACAAAAAATGAGAATTAATTCACCGGTGCCAAACATAGGAAGCTCCTTGCTAGATCTAATAGGAGTTAAATGTAGAGCATTGAAAAATTAAACGCAAAGAGATGTCTAGTGAAGTCATTAGTTTAATTGCTCATTACATAGTCAATAGAAAAATCAGGAAAAATATTTTTGATCTTTGAAATGATTTTTAGGCTAGGATTGCACCTTTTTCCCTCTAATCGTTGATAGCTGTAGATTGTATCAAACCCCATTTTCTTTGCTGCTTGTTGTTGCGTAAGGCCATGTTTGATTCTGCAGTAGCGTACCATAAACGCAAATGCAATCATTGGGTCAAGGGCTACTTCAACAATGTTTCGAGAGACTAATATTGATTCATCGGGAAGAGGAGCGAGCACCTTGGAATCATCTGGCTCTTCAACGTAGAGATTTAAGGCTTCTTCCATATTTGCATAGAGCTCGTCCATAGAATCAGCTTCGGTAACACAGCCTGTTAATTCAATACATTGAGCCCAAAATCCTTTTCCTTCCTTATGGACTTTGAAATGGTACTTCATGGATTTTCCTTTTACTTAGTTTCTTCTAGCATCTTTCTGAGAGCATGTTCTGTGCCCTTTTTAAGTTCTTTGTGGTTAGGTATGATCACTGTTGGAGCTCCTTTCTTTACCAATTTCCAATGACTACCCTTACCTCCGCCTGGTACAAGCTCATAGCCAGCCTCGTAGAACAACTTTCTTAGGTCTTTTCCGCTGATAGGCACAGAATTCTCCACTTTAGGTAATTTTATTTTACCAAATATAGTTGGTGAGTTCAATCATAATATGCACATAGATGAAGCTGAAGCTTTAGGGGTGATTTTCGGTTAACTGCAATCAATATTGATTCAGCTAAATTGCAAGAAAGCATAGGTGAAAAGCATCTAAAATAAATCCAGTCACATAACACAGTCTCATCTATTAGCATTCGCCAATGCTGGTTGGATTTCTTGATGCCAAAATTCGGCGACTTGGGCAGCAGCGTTGCCGATGAAATGGGTGGGATCGGTGAGTTGTGCTAACTCCTGTTGCGAGAGGGCAAGTGCTGGATCGGCAGCCAGTCTTTCAAGTAAGTCGTTGGGAAGGCCTTGTTCTTTGATGCGTTGGCTGGCAGCTAGACAGTGTGTGCGAATTTTGGCGTGCAGCTGTTGCCGATCCCCGCCTTTAGCTACTCCCCGCATTAAAATATTTTCGGTCGCTAAAAAAGGCATTTCGGCAGCTAGGTGCTGCGTGATGATGCCTTTGTTGATCACTAATCCACGGCTGAGCTTGAGTAAAATTTCAAGCAGGGCATCGCAGCATAAAAAAGCTTCGGCGATACATAGGCGGCGATTAGCGGAGTCGTCAAGCGAACGCTCCAACCACTGCGTGGCGGCAGTATAGGCAGGATTTTCGGCTAAGGACATGAGAAACCGTGCAAGCGCGCAGAGGCGTTCTGACAAGATGGGATTGCGCTTATATGGCATAGCCGATGAGCCCACTTGGTCCTGACTAAAGGGCTCTTCCACTTCTTTGAGATGTGCTAAGAGGCGCAAATCAGTGCCCATTTTGTGCGCACTGATGGCGATGCCTGCAAGGGCATTTAGCACATGGACATCTTGTTTGCGCGTGTAGGTTTGTCCGGCAATGTGAAAAAGGTGGGTAAAGCCCATCTTTTTGGCGATGAGGTGTTCGAGGGCTGCCACTTTGGTGTGGTCATGTGCAAAGAGTTCTAAAAATGAGGCTTGCGTGCCGGTGGCGCCTTTAATGCCTAGAAAACGCAGTCCCTGGATTTGTCTGTGAAGTTCTTGTAAATCTAATAACAAGTCTTGAATCCATAAACAAGTTCTTTTGCCCACAGTTGTAGGTTGGGCTGCCTGAAAATGTGTGTAGGCTAAACACGCTAGATGCGCATGTTGGCGTGCAAAATCGCTTAATTGTTGAATCACAAGCGCTAACTTAGGCAATAAAAGCCGCATGCCGGCGTGCATTTGAATGAGGTCTCCATTATCTGTCACATAACAGGAAGTGGCTCCAAGATGAATGATGGGACGGGCTAATGGGCATTGATCGGCATAGGCATGGATATGCGCCATGACGTCGTGCTGCATCTGGCTTTCGTAGTCAGCCACTTTCTGCCAATCGATGTCATCGAGGTGGGCGGCCATTTGGTCGATCTGGGCTTGGGTGATAGGCAAGCCAAGTTCGTGCTGGGCTTGCGCTAATGCTAACCACAAACGGCGCCAGGTGGAATGCTTGTATTGTGGTGAAAAAAGATGTTGCATGTCGACGCTGGCATAGCGCTCAGCAAAGGGGCTGCGGTAGCTATCCATAACAAGATATCCTATTCAAAATTGGGTTCAGGCATGCAATTTGCAATTTGAGGTGCTTCTAGAGCTACTTTAAGGGATTGTAAAAGTTAATTCTATACGATCCCTAAGTTAGATTCAAATTACAAATCAAATGTCAGACCCCAATTTTCTTTTTTGTATATCAGTGTGTTTTGGTGCGCTCGATGAGGCGTTGAAGATCTGAGAGCACATCTAATATTTCTTCTTTTTGCTCACGCGAGATCATGGGTGTACCCACTTTGAGTTGACGTCGGAGGCGTTTCAGTGATTGGAGAGTTGATTCCCCTATCTTTTGGTGGCGTCCATCCTCTTCATCGAGTGGAAATGCTTGACGCAATAAGAGCAAGGTTTCGGCTTTGTTTTGGCCTTGATAATTTTCGACAAAGTGACGCTTTTTCTCCAGGGGGACATCTCGCGTGGCTAAAGTGTAGATAGCTTGACGGGGCATCGCTTCGATTTGCAGGCGTAAGGTTTTGGGCATCGCTTCGCAAAACTCGTAATATTGCATGAGGTTATAAGGCGTTTGGCGGTTGCCATAAGCGGCCATTAACCAGGCGGTGAATGCTCCATCGCGATAGCGCGTGAGAATGGTGTGGGCTTTTTTGATTCGTTCCCCGTGCAACAAGGCTGCTTGGTTGTTGATGGCTTTCACTTCTGACGTGATCGAAATCAACGAAGATAGGTCTTGATGGATGTCGTCGAAATTGACGGCATAGGCCCTTAGGATTTCTTCAATGCGACTCTTCTCTTGCTCTCCTAATTCCGAGACACTAAAGACACCTGAGAAGCTGGTGAGTTGTCCATTTGCAGACTGACGTGCCATGGCCGCCATCTTTGAGGTAGCGTCATTTTTTTTGAGGCGTTCGGTTAAGAGAGAATTTACTTTGCTCATGCGAAAAAGTCCTTATGTAAAGCCGCTTTACATTGCTGTTGTTGATTGCTGGCTGAAATTGGGGTCAGGCATGTGATTTGCAATTTAAGGATTATCTTAGTCAAAGAGTCTTTATCTCTTAAATTACAAATCACATGCCTGACCCCAATTTCATAGCCGTTTTAAAAGTTCTTTGACGATATCAAGGTAATCTTCGGCAGCGCGGCTGCTGGGGGTAGTGTCGAAAAGCGGTTTGCCGAAGATGGCAGCTTCAGAAATGGCGATGTCGCGACGCACTTTTGTTTTGAGTAGTTTTTTCGGGAAGGTGCGGTCAATGACTTCAAGGAAGGCGCTGTTGTTTTTGCCGCGCACATTCCAAAAAGAAAGCAGTACGCCTAAGACATTGAGGGGGTGGCGCTGACTGAGGCTATCCACGAATTGCGATAATCTTTCCAGACCTTTGATACTGTAGAATTCAGGTGTGGCACATACTAGTGTGTGGTGGGCAGCAATCAGCGCAGATTCTGTCAGCCAACAGAGGGATGGTGGAGTATCGACGATGACAAAATCGTAATCAGCGGTTTTAATGATATCGCGCAGGCGTTCGTGGGAATAACGATCGGCCGCTAAGTTACCAGTCACTTCTACCCTTTCCAACCAGGTGTCAGCTGGAATAAGGTCTAGACGAGGCACGTTGGTGGTTTTAATCACCTCTTTGAGTGTTTTGTTGCCTTGCAAGACAGCTGCCATGCTGTCGTTTTCATCTGGATCGAAGCCTAATCCTGTAGTTAAATTGGCCTGCGCATCGAAGTCGATCAGGAGTACCTTTTTTTTGTGAAACTTAGCTAAAGCTGCCCCGATATGTAGGGCTGTGGAGGTTTTGGCGGTCCCTCCTTTAAAACTGCTAATGGCGATGGTTTGCATAGAAGCGCTCCTTTAGTGGCATGCTTTCGCGCATTGATCTGAGGCAGGTTTTTCGGCAGAATAAGGAGAGGTTAAGCTGCGCTCATTTTTTTCCGCTGAAATCTTTTGCAAGAAAGAGTCTAGTTGCACTTCACCATGGACGACGTTGTCTCGCGTGCGCAGGTTTAATGTGCGATGCTCGAGCTCTTGATCGCCGATGGTGATGATGTAGTTGATTTGAGTAAGCTGAGCATTGCGAACTTTTTTGCTTACCGATTCGCCGGTATGATCGACGTCGCAATGAAAACCTGCTTTCTTGATGGTTTTAGCCACTTCTTCAGCGTAAGGTAGGTGTCGGTCAGCGACAGTTAAGAGTCGCACTTGTAGAGGGCTGATCCATAGGGGGAAGCGTCCAGAGAAGTGTTCGATGAGGATGCCGAAAAAGCGCTCTACGGAGCCAAAGAGGGCGCGATGTAGCATGACTGGGCGTCGTCGAGCTCCTTCATGGTCGGTATATTCAAGCTCGAATTTTTCTGGGAGTGCCATGTCGAGCTGAACAGTGCCGCACTGCCAGGTTCTGTTTAGGGCATCGCGGATATGGAAGTCGATTTTAGGACCATAGAAAGCTCCATCTCCTTCATTGACGCGGTATTGGCGTCCATTGCCATCTAATGCCCGCTTAAGGGCTGAGGTGGCGATCTCCCAATCTTCATCGGAGCCAATGGTGTTTTTTTCAGGCTTTGTGGATAGTTCGAGATGGTAGTTGAGACCAAATGTGGAGTAGATTTCATGGGCTAGGTTGAGGATGCCGACGATTTCACCTTCGATATCAGTAGGCTTCATGAAAATGTGAGCATCGTCTTGGTGAAAGCTGCGCACGCGGAACAGTCCGGATAATGAACCTGAAGGCTCAAAGCGATGAACATTGCCTATTTCGGCCACGCGCAATGGGAGTTCACGGTAGCTGTGGAGATGGGTGAGATAGAATAACATGGCTCCAGGGCAGTTCATGGGCTTGATGGCGAAGTCGCGATCTTCGACGTGGGAGGTGAACATGTTCTCACGATAGTTGCTCCAGTGTCCGGAGAGCTCCCACAATTCGCGTGTCATGAGTGTTGGTGTTTTGATTTCGACATAGTCGTTTTTGCTTAAGCACTCCCGGATGTAAGCTAGCAGTTGGTTCCAGATGATCAACCCTTTGGGGTGGATGAAAGGCATGCCTGGAGCTTCTTCTTTGATGGAGAAAAGATCGAGTTTTGGGCCGAGAATTTTATGGTCGCGCTTTTTGGCTTCTTCGAGCACATGGAGGTACTCTTTAAGCTGCTTGCGATCTGGGTATGTGATAGCGTAAACGCGTGTGAGCATCTCGTTTTTGGCATCTCCGCGCCAGTAGGCGCCGGCGGTTTTCATGACTTTTAGGGCTTTGATTTTGCCTAGGTTGTAAAGGTGGGGTCCACGGCATAAGTCGAAGAATTCCCCTTGGCGATAGCCTGAAAGTTCATCGCCCGGAGCAAAGCTGTTGATGAGTTCACATTTGTATTTGTTGTTGGCAAAGGCTTTGAGTGCTTCGGCTTTGTTGGCAAAAACTTCGCGTTTGGAGACGTAGTTTTCACTGACGATTTTTTGCATCTCTTGTTCGATGCGTTCAAAGTCGGCGTCGGAAAGGGTTAAATCGGCAAAATCGTAATAAAAGCCATTTTCAATGGGAGGTCCGATGGTTGGTTTTGCTTCAGGCCATAGGCGTAAGATCGCTTGGGCTAGGACGTGTGCTGAGGTGTGCCAGAAGATTTCTTTGCCTTGTGGATCTTCGAAATTCCAGATGATGACCTTATCCCCATCATGCAGGGGTGTCGCTAAATCGCATGTTTTACCGTTAATGTGGGCGCCTAGCGCTTGGTTGGGGCCATTGAGGTGTAGTTTATCGGCTAAGTCTTTAGCTGTGCTGCCTTCAGGGAGCTCGATGGTAGAATTATCTTTGAGAGTAAGTAACATAAATCCTCAGTTTCCTTGCATGTTTCCGAATGCTAACACGTAAGGATAATAAATTAAGGAAAAAAACAAAAGGTAAGTATTCGTTGCCTAGCAATTTCTGCTAGAAAACCCGTGCCCGCGCGCGTGCCCGTGCCGGTGCCCGAAGAATTACCTTTCTGAGGATTATATTTTTTAGTAAGTTTGCGAATTGCTTATACGTATTGTATCGATGTTAATTAAGATGGCTCGTAGATAAGTTCGGGCACGGGCACGCACGCGGGCACGGAAGTAAGTTCGGGCACGGAAAATAGGTATTGAAAGAGAGGCACCCTTGGTAGATCTAGAAAAATTGAGTGAGGCGATAAGGAATGAAGATCTGTTTATCGACTTACCCACCTTTCATGCACGCGCTTTTACCTATGCCGTGCAAAAGCTAAAACTGTGGCATGTCAATAATGGAGATCCATATAAACATGCTTGTATGGAGGAATACAATGAGCTTTCGAAGCGCTTAGAACAAACCAAGTTTCAGGAGAGTTGTGCTGTGCGCAATGTGTTGCGGACGCGGCACTTGGCGAACTTATTGATCGACGATCATGGCGATATCGATTTGAAGGTGTTGCCCCGCCTCATGAAGTGTTTTAAAGAACATTTGTATTCTTTAGGTCCCCACCGGCAGTATGACAGCAAACGGCAAGAGCATATGATCAAAGTGCTGCGTTTGTTGCATGAAAATAAGGATCTGTTGCGCCTGTTAAAAAGCATTGACAAGCCCGTTTCACATAAATATGCCGACCAGATTATTCGCGATACCCTTGCCTTGCCGGCTAATGTTTCAATTACAGATGCGCATGTGCGAAGAGCTGTGCTTGCAGCTTGGTTATGTACACTTCGACAAAGTGTAGGATCGTGTTTTGCCACCGCACCGGCAATTATCATCCATGATGAACAACCTGAGGTGTTTCTTAAAGATATTCGCGATTTGTTAAATACAGGTCGGTTAAAGCGTACGTTTGGCGGAGTGGAATATTCGGTGCCCTTAAGTGCTAGTTGGGGGGCAGGAGATTTAAAGAAGCCATTTATAGTGCATTTAGGAGAAACTTTTGAAAAAGGCTTACTTTGGCAGTCGCCGGGACTGGGAGCGGCATTCGAAGCAGCCGAATTGGTAGAACGCGAGGTCTCTTTGCCAGTTAAACTTGGCAAGATCAAAGCGTTGTTGCTCGAATGGATCAATTCTTTAGATACAAATCAACCATATATTATCGTGTCTGCCGAGGATATTCTGCGCCGGATCCTTCTAAAAACATTAAACCTTACTGAAAAAGATCTCCAAGATTATGAGAATCGTCCGCGAGGGATGATTCATACTGATTTGCTCATGCAGATGCCCGCTTCTGGTTCTGGAGGAAAAGGTGAGCTTTGTAATACCTTCAAGCTGCGACTCCTGGCTGCTGAAAATGCTTTCAAAGCGCTTTCGGACAATGCTTTATTGAAAGCCTGGGAGTTTTCTATCGCCTCGCTTTCAGAAACGAAATCCCAATTCGCACGTTGGAATTTATATTCTAGCTTAGGTTTGGCTGCCCAGGATAAAGGAGGCATCGGAGCTTGTATCTTTGAAATCGTTCAGCACAAGCTCGATCAAGCGAATCAACGTGTAAAGGACTTCCAATATGAATATGAACAGGTGTTTAACCAATTAAAAACGATGGAAGCGCGCATGCGGAGTGCTTCTACTGAAAAAGAAGCGCAATGGCTGCGTGTGGAATATCAAAGTCGACGCAATGAATTTTACACCTTAGAAGAGATACGCGATGAGATCAATCAAAAGGCTCATCGTTTGGCTGGCCTGTATGAATTCATCATTGAACAATATGATGAACTCTTTCCTAACTACTTTCAAGAAGTCTATGATGCTGATATGCACGATGTTTCAGCCGGTCCTTATGATGATAGCCCGGCGGGGTTTCGGCTGCTTTATAAATATGGTAGAAGCAATACTTCGCAATGGACTTATATCAAGACATCAGCCGAATTTATTGATGCTCTAACAGCATTTTTTACAGCCTCTGAGACGCAACTAGTGGCAGCACCTGCAGCTGAAGGTTTACAGACCGATATATCAGAAATTGTTACCGCTGTGGTCAATCATGTGAGAACAAATGAATTCTTAGAAACCACTTTTTATCGCATGGCTGCCGCCCACAAGACACCCATGATTAGGGATCCATTGGAACACTTGGATCAAATTGATAAAAAACCATGGGCATATACTTCTGGCGGGACGATGGATACTTTAGTCAGCTGTTATTATAAGCTCGAACAAAAGCCTACCGAAGTTTCACGTTGGGTGGAAAGTCCGACCGAATTGTTGACGTTTTTGTTGGACACGTTGAAGCAGATCCCTTTCAATTTGCTCCAGGGATATCATGAGGGGGTAAAAAAATCGCTGTTGATGCATTCACCAACGCATGCTTTTTTGCTTAAACCGATGGCTCGTCTGTTTAAAGAGGCATGGCAACAGAATGAAATGCTGAGTTATATCTGGGTGCGGGATCATCTAATACTCCCGCGCAAAAAGTTTTTAGAGAGCTTGTGGTTAGACGATGATATGATGAATTACTGCATTCAGCATCTATTGCAAGTCGTCCCAGATGACTACAAGTACTATTTTAGTAAGGCTTTTGAGCATGTGTATGGGACCATGCGACCAAGGGAATTTAGAGAGTATCTTTTGAAAGGCATCCAGCGCGAGCCAGGGTTGAAAAAAATTGGCAGTGCTATCACTGCTGATGATATTGATAGTATGCTGTACGCAATGTTACCCCTCTTTTCACGTGGCAAGTTAAGAGAACGCGTTGAGAATATTTTTGCTGCTATTCCATCTATAAGTAAACAACAAAGGCGTCTGTTGCTGGAAATTTTCGATATCGCTTCACAACCTGTCAAGCTACAACCTATCGTTGATGCTGATACCCTGCAGCAAATTTGCAAAGGACTTTTATGTTTGGGACTAGAAACCACTTCAACGGAAGTCGATTATCACGCCTTGATTAGCCAAGCTGCCCAACAGCTAGGATATGCGATGCCAGCGCCGATTATCTTTGCTGATACTAACTGGGTGAAAGATGAATTTGGTTTTGTGGTGAACCCTGGTACAGAGAGTTTTGAGTTATGGCGCGTTGATCTTATTGGCAGGTATGGTGCGCCTATGTCTGATTGGCACCAATGGCTCAATGGCAGTCGGCGCGACCGCACGTGGGGTATCTACACGAAACCCTATGAATACAGTTCATGAAGAAATCTATTGCCCGGCGAAGCTCATCTCTTTGTAGCCCGTAGCTAAGGTTTGCGAGCGTAGCGCAGACAGCTGCAGCTACGGGAATGTTAAGTTTAATGCTCAACCCCGTAGGGGTTCCTCTCTTTTAAGATATACGATAGAAAGAGAAGAACCCCTACGGGGTTAATGCTGCAATTCATTTTCCCGTAGCTGCGGCGGTCTACGCTGCGCTCGCAAGCCTTAGCTACGGGCTACAAAGAGATGAGCTTCGCCAAGTGATTTTAACAAGGTCTTGCAATTCTCGATGAATCATAAAGTCTAGGATAACCTAAAACCTCAATAATAATATTAAGATAAATTAATAGGATAATTAGATTTGTTATATCTTGATTTTTAGTGCGGCTAAAATGCACAAAGCTGATGAATAAACCTTGACTTAATCCCTTCAAATCGATAAACCATTTAGCTTATATAATCTTTTCGGTGGCTATAAATTCGGGCACGGGCATGGGCACGGGCACGTTCACGATTAGCCAACCCTTTTACGGAGAACCATATGAAATTAGTTAGGTGTTTATTAGCACTGTCGGTGATTATTGGGCTATGCGCAACAGGTGTAGTTTTAGCTGATGAACAAGATTCATCGCATTTTGATGCTGAGTTGAATGAAAGAGATTTTGATGCACTTAGAGAATTCCTAAAAGCACGTAAAGCCGTAGACGTGGCTGAGAACACTTCAAACTTGGTCATTAGTGGTGATGTGCGTGCAGAATGGCGTCATTTGGATGAAACCTGCCGCGGACAAAGATTGCGAGGACATGGTTGCGTGGGTACAAGCGGTAAGCCTATTTCGCGTAATGACTTTGATGTCGAATTGAATCTGTATTTTATTTACACGTGTGATCGCACATGGGCGCTAGCACAAGTACGCTATGATAACTCCGCGGGTGTGGATGATAATGGCCACCCTTGTGGTCCTGTTGGCAGCAAAAAAAAGAAAGGCGAATGTTGTGTCGATACAGCTAGACGTTGCGTGGGAGACCCAGAAGGGTACCATGGTAGTGGCAATTGTGGCGATTTGTGCTTGAAGAAGGCATATATGGGTTACAATCTGTATACGGATGGGGTAGCTCGCATTGATGTTGAGCTTGGTCGTCGCGGTAATCTATATAACGTTTTTGAATCCAACATTCAGTTCTTAAGTCGTTTTGATGGTTTATTGCTAAAATACGATAGTAGCTGGGAATGTGTGGCTGATTGGTATATCCATGCTGCTGGTTTCGTGGTGGATGAAAAAGTCAATCACTTCGCATGGATCACAGAAGTTGGCTTTTTGAATATTGCTGATACAGATATTGACTTCAAATATTCGTTTATCGATTGGGAGAAGCATGGCATTAATAGATGCTTTGCACGTAATCCAGCTGGCTTCCGTTTTCTTAACTCTCAGTTTACTTTAGCTTACAATATCAATCCCGATGTTATCGGGGTGCCTGTTAAGGTGTATGGTGCTTTTTTAGTTAACCATGCCGCCCACAAGCTGCATCTTAAACATGTACATTCGCGTCAAAACCTTGGATGGTATTGTGGTGTATTGTTCGGTAAAGTAATCAAAGAAAATGATTGGGCGCTTGAAATTCAATACCAAGTTGTACAAGCACAGGCGGTGCCTGATGGTGACGTGGGTGGAATTGGACGTGGTAATGTGCTAGATGAAAGCTTTACAACGTGTTCCCGTCGAGGAAATACAAACTATCAAGGTTGGAAGGTTGAAGGGCTATATGCCATCACTGATAACTTGACTGTTGATAGTATTGTAGAATGGTCGAAGGCCTATGACACTCATATTGGTGGCACGCACACCTATTCTAAATTCGAATTAGAAACGATATACGCTTTCTAAGAGTGTATTATTTAGGGCTACCTGGTACATGTTCAGGGCATATGCAGTCTGCCGCGGTAGCGGCCTAAGAGATTAGCCCCGGGTGGAGCGATTAGCGGAACCCGGGGTATTGGAAAAAAATGCCAGCCCCGGTAGGGGCGTAAGAAAGCTCGTGGTATAGAGATTTTGCCTAAACGCTTTCTTATTCTTACGCCCCTACCGGGGCTGTATCGTTTCTTTAAGAACCCCGGGTTCCGCTAATCGCTCCACCCGGGGCTAATCTCTTAGGCCGCTACCCAGGATGGGCAAAAATCGTCAGCGCGCAGGCTTTGGCGTCTTTTTCGCCATCTTCAGAAAGTTATAAATCATTAACCAACACGTGGTTAGATGATTTATAACTTTCTGAATCTGACAAAAAAATACGCTCAAATCCCGGCTGCTGCCAATTTTTGCCCATCCTGTACCGCGGCAGGCTGCGCGTATGCCCTGAACATGACGCTACCTGCATAGGTAGTCCTATGCAACGAGGCATGGGTCAGTCTTTTTTGCATTCACCACATTGTTGTCTAATCGATTTTACAAATAAAATTTGACTCTATAGCTCGATCGCGATTTAATGAGCATGCAAGCATTTCATTGAGCAGCGAGTTTTTTCATGAGTGAAGAAGAAAGACCTAATCCTGAAGATCTATTAGAAATTGTTAAGCGCGAAGAACTGCAACGTCGCAGGGGTAAGCTTAAAATCTTTTTAGGCATGGCTGCAGGTGTCGGCAAAACCTTTGCCATGCTGGAAGCTGCGCAGAATCTAAAAAAAGAAGGGATTGATGTTGTAGTTGGCGTGGTGGCGACTCATGGCCGACAAGAAACAGCGGAGCTTTTGAAAGGGTTAGAAATTATCCCTGAGAAAATGTTGAAGTACAAAAGCACGGTATTTTCTGAACTCGATATCGATGCTATTCTGTTGCGCAAACCAGAAGTCATTCTGGTGGACGAATTAGCACATACCAATGTGGAAGGATCGCGACATAACAAACGCTGGCAGGATGTACTCGAGATCTTAGACAATGGTATTGATGTCTATACCACATTAAACGTGCAACACATTGAAAGTCGTGCTGATATCGTGGAAGGTATTGCTGGCATTAGAATTCACGAAACGGTTCCTGATATTATTGTGGATGAGGCGACCTCAATTGAATTGATAGACATCACTCCTGATGTGCTTTTGCGTCGTTTAAAGGACGGTAAGGTTTATCTCGGAGATCAATCAGCGATTGCTGCCCGCAATTTTTTCCAAGAGGATCGTCTTACAGCTTTGCGCGAGATTGCTTTGCGCTATACCGCCGAAAAGGTCGATCATGATCTGCACGGCATGTTTTCTAGTATTGAACGTCCTGATGCATGGAAACCGCGCGAAAGACTTTTGGTGGCTGTTAGTCATAGTCCTCATTCACAAAAAATCATCCGTATCACGCGTCGTTTAGCATTTAACCTCAACTCTCCCTGGGTAGCTCTGCATGTTGATGATGGACAACCTCTGGATGAAGCTGATCAAAAGACTTTGGCTAAAAATTTGGCTTTGGCACGTGATTTAGGTGCTGAAGTGATTGCGACAAGTGGTGGCGATATTGCCGATGTCATTCAGAGGATTGCACGCCAGAAAAGTGTTACGCAAATTATTATTGGTAGATCGGTAACGCCATGGCAGTGGTTGCTTAACCTTTCACAAATGACGTTATTGGATCGTTTATCGCGCGAGTGCAGTGATATTGATCTGCATATCATTCGCAAGCCGCTATATCAGAAATCCACTAAGGGACGCTGGTGGTGGCCCCACTTTCCTACCAACATGTTCTCATATTTTTTTGTATTTCTCTTTGTACTGGCACTTTCTTTGTTAAATGTCTTTTTTCTTCCTGCTCTAGGATATAAAACAGCAGGTTTTATTTTCTTGTTAGGCCTTTTGTTTCTTAGTCTTATTGTCAAAAAGGGACCAATCTTTTTTGCGTCGATTTTATATGCTTTGAGTTGGTTTTTTCTTTTTATCCCTTCAAGGCAGGTGGTGGTATCATCTGAAAATGAGGATTTAATTTTACTGATCTTCTATTTGCTTACAGCCATTGTGACAGGTGTGTTAGTGGATAGAGCTAAGAAAAACAAGGAGATGCTCATCAAGCGCGAGAAATATATTGAAGCGCTGTATGAAATCGTGCAAGAAATTGCTAGTCCCGATCCTGTTAACCATTCGTTGGCTGCCATCAAAGACAAAATTATATCTGTTTTGGATTGTACGTGTGAAACGATCATTAAAAAAATAGATGACGGTCTTATTTTTGATGAAGTCAGTCCGATATTAAAGGACGAAAAGGAGCAAGCTGCAGCCAATTGGGTATTTAGAAATGGGCAAGAAGCTGGTTGGTCTACTTCTACATTGCCGTATGCGCAGAATTTGTATATTCCGCTTAAAGGGCATACGGAAATTGTCGGAGTCTTGGCTTATCGCGCTAAGACAGACAAAGTGCCTAATATTGAGGAAAAGAACTTTCTCTATACTGCTGCACAGCAAATTGCTGGGTACCTTGAAAGATCTATCGCAGAAGATAGGACACGTAAACTTGAGCACCATCGTCAGGTGGAAAAGATCTATCAATCAATCCTTAATTTGATTTCAAATCTTTTTGAAGGTCCCCTATTAATGATTCAAGACGCTCTCAAGGAGCTCGAAGTAGAAGTTCCCACTACCCCAGGTTTAGATCACAAGCCGCTGGAACGCATTAGCTTATCCACAGAAAGTCTTACTCGTATTCTTGAGAACATATCGGCCATGGTGAATTTGAGTGCTGGTCTTAAGCAGGTACATCGTGAAAGGCATAATTTAAAAAAATTGATAACGATTTGTTTTGAAAGGATTAAGAAGAGCGAACATCAATTTCATTGGAATGTGCACATTGCAGAGAACTTGCCAGAAATCCTCATTGACTATGATTTGATTGAGTTGGTGTTTTATAATTTAGCCTTTCATGCCATGGAGTATGCTTTGCCGGAATCGACGATAGAAATTGAAGCGCAGACAAATAAGGGTTATATCGAAATTTCGATCTCGGGAGAAGGACAGAGTATTCCGATTGAAATGCTTGATGTGTCCTTTGAGAAATTTTATCGCGTGCCTGGTATTCCAAGCTCAGGAGGCTTGGGGTTAGGATTGGCGATTGCTAAGACGATTGCTGAAGTGCATTATGGGTGGTTAAAAGTGAGCCATCATCCTAAGGGGGGGATGGTCTTTACCCTATGTTTACCTATAGAATAGGATTTTAACGCACGAAAAGCCAATGGGGCGGGATGTTGCGTTCTGCGAGTGTTTGTTTGGCTTTTTTTGGGTTGCGAATATTGGCAAGCTCGCGCTGCAATTTAGCCTCTAGGCTTTGTTGGAGTTCTTGCAGTGTGTTCCAGTTGTCTTCAGTGAAATGGGCTTTGTTTTCAATAAATGCCGCGAGTTGTGCATTAGAAACATTTAGTTCTTGCAGTAACTCTTCTGTTTGTCGATTAAGATTTTCAATTCGAATTGCTAGTTCATTTATAGTAAGATCACTTTTCTGAATCTTTCTTTCGAGTTCTTCTATCAAGGGCATATATTACCTATATAATATCGTGTTTATTGTGAATGATAGATAATACTCTAATTCTTGTTTTAAATAAATTAGAATGTTTTTGCATCTGTGCATGTTCACGCAATGGTGTGGGCTTAAAGAAATTCGTATTGCGATCTGTGTTAGAGTCCGGAGCGTTTAGCGTTCAGGCGTCCTCCGCTATCGCTGCGGACTTTCGCACACGGGCACAAAAGCTACAAGCCTGTTGGATTACGCAACAACGCCTTTCTTTGCCGTGTTGGCCGCAAGCAGATGTTTTGGAATATGTTGATTGCTTAAGCGTCGCATCAGCCACACATTTCTTTCAAATAAGCTAGTCATATTAAGGATAACAGCTTTACTCAGAACGGAGGCATGACTATCATGTTTTAGATAGTTTTGTCGAATAAGATCTATGGTTGGATCAATGTTGGCTGTGGCATTGATGAGAGCATTGACATCTTCATCAGAGCTAGTTTCGACGGCTTCGATAACGGTTTCGAGCAAAGCTTCTTGCGCTTCATAGATTTCCAAGCCGAGATTGTGCAACCCTTCAGGTAGATCTGGGGGGAAATCGAGCTTGGTCAAGTGATAGATTCCTTCTTCGAGGGAGATAATAATTTGAATTCGGTCTGTCATAGCTATTAGTTTATCTGCCGTTTCATCAGAGCAATGCTTAGAACCTAGTTCATGCACCAACCTTTCAATTTCATTCATGACGCTGTAAAATTGGTTGTGTCTTTGCTTCAAAACATCACGTGTTGTGTCTTTATTGAGGTTGTTGAGTTTGTATTCAATATTTTCAGGCATGCGTTTAACGAGATCTAGCAGTTCGTGATTAATGAGATCGAGTGAGCTTTCGGGGTCAGCGATAGAGCATTCACCGATATATTTGGGGGTTCCAGGGTCGACCACAGCTCGGACAGGGAAGAGGACATTCATGACGATGCTGATATATTTCATGGTAAAAGTGAAGCATAGGCTCATGAAGATGTTGGCAAAGAAGACCAAGAAGATTAACTGCGTCCAAATATTATCGGATACCGATGTCGTTAAGGCTTTGATTAGAGGAATGCCTGTGTAAAGTTCGATAGCAAATACGATCGAGAAGAAGACCGCGATGAGAGTATCGACCAAGACTTGTACTGAAATGATTTGTCTCATGACCCCTCTGATATTCAAGCTGACAAGCAGGTTGATAGTGGCTAAGCCCAAATGCATCCCAAAGAGCATGAAAAAGGCTTGATCGGGAGTTAACACTTTTGCTTGGGTAAGGTTAGCGATGAGCACCAGGATGACGATGTCGGCTTGGATGATAATCGTTAAGAGGGCTGTGATGATAAAGGGTTGAAAGTATGAAGATTGTAGTTCGTGTAACTTATCATTGATCCAAGGGATATGGACAAGGTTTTCAGATTGGGCTTTCATTAGTGTTAATGAGTAAAGCATTAAGCTGATGGCGAAAAATACTCCGATTAGGTGGCGCCAATGAAATGGTTTTTCGAGATAGAAGGCAAAACCCGTCACGCCAATCATGTATAAAACGATGAGGTCGATATCAATAAACACCAGAAAAAACAAGCAGCAAGAACCTACGTTACTCCAGATACTCATGACCATAGCACGAGGCAAAGTCATGGATTTGCATGAAAACAGAGTGGCGGCAATGAAACCCACGACAGCAGGGTCACCGGCGACAAGACCCATCAGTCCACCCCAAAAGCCTGCTTGGAAATTATTAGATGTGTGTTTTTTGATGATGGTTCGCACGTAACCACCAGTGAGATCGCGCATACTAGCTTCAAGGATTTTTAGGGCTATGAAAAGTAAGCCGATACCACCGATGAGGCTAGAAAAAACATCGTTAAACATAATCTTTTCCCTGTGTGTTTCAAAAATGCGCTCGTATTTTTTTACCATACAGATAAATTATTTTTTCACGAATTATTTTTTCACAAATTCACTCCAACTGAATTGTCTTTTGGGGTAAAATGCACTGACATCAAATTTTTAGGATCCCATATGTTAGTAATTTGTCTATTCATTATTCCATTTACTGCCGTTTTTATTGCATGCTGTACTGCATGGTTGTGTTGTTTTTGGCTTCAACGCAAATACCGTGTCTTAACGCAAGATAAGCCCCTTAAGCTTATCATTGAACCTCCTGTGGACCAAGCAACGATGTGGAAGGAAGGTCTTTTTGATCGAGATCTTGAGGTGCTTATTGGGAGACGTTTAGATGCTATGGTGGTTGCTGTCAAAACACAAATTCCGATGATCGGCATGTTATTAACGCAATCGCGCGAGGATAAATTAAAAGCCCAAGCCCACGAAGAGTTTATTAAGCTCATTCCTGAAATCAAAGAGGCCGTGGCTGCGCGTTATGCAGAGCAAGGCACAGGAAGTGAAGGTGTGGCTAGCATACCGATGATGCAAGAGCCGTTAGAGAAATTAACGGCGGGCTTGTGGAAATCATGGGCATATGCAGCTGTAGGACTGGCGGCCCTCCTTGGATTGTTTGTTGGCTTAGCGGAATTGTGGCTAATTAGCTTGCTGTGCCGTTAATATTCTTTGGAAATAGCAGCGAAGCGATGATGACGAAGCTAATGGTTAACACAATGAAGCCGAGCGCGATGCCAATCGAAATGGTAAGAAATGGTTCAAGGATCATTTTAAGGCCCACAAAAATCAAGATAGCTGCTAGGCCATAGTGGAGGAAATGAAAGAGGTTCATGATACCTGAGAGGGCGAAAAAGAGCGAACGTAAGCCCAATAGGGCGAAGATGTTCGAAGTATACACGATGAAGGGATCGCGTGTAATAGCCATGACAGCGGGAATAGAATCTACGGCAAAGATGAGATCTGAAGTTTCTACTGCGACAAGAACAATGAATAAGGGAGTGGCATACCAACGTTCGAGATGGCGGATAAAAAAGCGTTGACCTTGATAATCCGGGGTAATGGGTAGCCACTTTTTCATGAGTATGATGACTGGGTTATTTTCTGGATGCACCGTTTCACTTTTTGGCATGGCCATTTGGATGCCAGCATAGATAAGAGCTGCGCCAAAGATATAAATGATCCAGTGAAATGTGTTGAATAGTGCGATGCCAAAGAAAATGAAGCAAGCACGCATGATTAGGGCGCCAATGATGCCCCAAAATAATACCTTGTATTGATATTGAGGAGGGGTATGAAAATATTTGAAGAGCATCAGAAAAACAAATAAGTTATCTATGCTTAAAGCTTCTTCAATTAGGTAACCAGTCAAAAAATTTAGCGCTGATTCGTGGCCTAAAGTGACGTCAATGCCATAACAAAAGATGAGCGCTAAGCTGATCCAAATGCCACTAATCATGAGGGCGCGTCGTATGCTGATGACTTTGTTGTGCCGATTGAGAACGAAGAGATCGAGCACAATCATCACTAGCACAAATGCGTTGAAGGCTATCCAGATCTCTAACGGTGGTTGCATAGTGTCCTATTTACCATCATAGATTATCATTTCCGAAGCAGGCGTGTATGTGCTGATGGTGTGGATTTGAGTGATGTTTTTCAATTTTGTATATTGTAAAGTCACATCATCGGGTGTGGTGCCGGTAACGAGCACAGCCAGGCGGCGTTTATTGAATTTATTCATCGTTTGGCGTGCGATGTCCAAAAATGTATTGTAGGAAAGTTCTTCATAACCGCGGATGCGCTTCTGCAGCCAATCAAAATCGCCATTGTAGCCAAAGGCAAAGCGGTTGAGGGTCATCCCCATTTCGGTGATGCTTTTTGGAGGTTGTTTTAGGGTCATGACTAGAGTTCTTTTGATGTTTTCAAAGCGTTCTGGTGTGATTTCACTGATAGCGAGCTCTTGTATGAATCCTTCGATGAATAGTTCAAAACGCGCGAGTAAATCTGCTCCCATATGGGTGTTGGATTGTACGGCAAAGATGTTAAAGAGGTGTAACTCCAATTCTTCGGCATTGCTCATCACTATATAGCCGGTTTGTTGTTTAGTGCGTAAAGTACTAAAAAATGCTTCACGCATAGCTTGCATGAGGATTTGCTGTGCGGCTCTACTTTGGAATGAGAAGGGTAGCATTTCGATCGCTAAGATAGCAGCGTTTCCTTGAGCTTTAGTTTTAGCATCAATGAAAAAGGGACCTCTATCTTGAGGTAAAATGACTAAGGCTTTTGCCATGCGCTCTTCTTTGGGGTATGGTTGACTGCTCATAATGGCGAGTAGTTCTGCGGTGACGTGCTTGGCTCTTTCTTTGGTTAGATTGCCATACATCATACCTTCCACATAGGTTTTGTTGAATAAGGCATCGACAAATTCCTCAAAGCGTTCAAATGTGATTTTTTTGATCTCGATAGCTTTGCGCTTATCAGTGACAAAGTGTTTGTAGATCGCCTCGCGGAGAATTTCTGAGGCTTGCGTTAATGGCTTCTCAAGTGCTGTGTTTTGGTATTGACGCGTAAGGATTTCTTTAAAGATTTTAAATTGGTATTCGCGTGGACGGAACCTTTTGAGCTCACTAAGTAAGTCTAAAAAGAGCACTTCGGCTTTAGCGCTAAACCCATCAATGGAGATGGTTAATCCATTGTCGGTATGGTTAATTGCAAAGTTAAGACCCGCTATCGAAGCTGGATAGGTGTAGGCATTTAACACCTCCATTACTTCTTTGACATAGAGATCTGCTAATACAATAGTTTCGGGCATCGAGGCGTTGATGGCCGGTGTTTTGATTTCGAAGGTCCAAAAGATTTTGGGTACACAATAGGTGTCATCATGAGCGAAGTAGATCTTACCTGTGGTGTTGTCCAAAATTGTTGTGGGTGTGGGGATGTGGGGTGCCACCTGGTTGGCTGATGAGTTGCTCTTTTTAATTAAAGCCACATCGTCTGGCACAAATGGGTTGGGAGCAGGCAAATCGATTTTGGGGTCTGGCTTGACGTCGTTCCATAGCTGCAGTTTTTCTGAAGGAATCGATTTTATAGTGTATGGTACCTTTAGCCATGGTTCCTTTTCAACAAAAGCCACACCAGTAAGATTTTCGGGAGCGGTGAGATCAAATACGCAATTGGCAGGTGTAAGGATGGCGAGTAGGTCCTCAATAGCTTTAGGATCGAAGCGCTGAATGACGAGTGTCTGTTCGGGATAGGTCGTCAATTCTTCCGAGCCTAGCATCATTGCTTCTGCCAGAATATGGGAGAAAGCGTCAATGCGAGGTTGATATTGATAGTCGATTCTGGCCATGGCATGGGCTTCATCGAAGAGATAATTAGGTACACCCTTAGCTTTGAAATTGGCGATCGCTTGGAAGCATTTGAGGATGACTTTATCCACATTTTTTACGCCGGCATCAGTCAGTGAAATCTGCAGGAAGAATTCGTAGTTTTTGCTCCCCACTTTACTAGCACCGCAGCTGAGGCCGTCGGCTAACTTCTCACGTTTTAGGTCGAAGAGTAGACTATTTTTGCCTTCATGTCCGAGCACAGAGCAAACGATGTGTTCTGGTTTGGTATCGCGCATATCGGCAAATTGTGGAGGTAGTTCCCAGATAAGGGAAAGTTTGCGAATGTTTTTCACAGGTTCAATATAGACCATGTGCCCTTTGATACTATCGGGTAGAATGGGAGCGTCGACATGCAGTTTGGGAAGATTATAATTGGAAACTAGCGAGAATGCATCGATGACGAGATCTTGCAAACGATCTAGTGGGAGATTAGAGATGACTTCTAAGCGCATACGGTTGGCGCTGTAATGTTCACGGTACCATGTTTTAAGAGTCTCTTGCGAGACTTTCTGCAAGGAAGCTTGATTGCCCATGCTGAAAGTGTGGTTAGGATGCGATGGGTTGGAAAGAGCTTTGTGTACGTAGTATTCGCGGATGTCATCACTTTCTAAATTTTTAGAATATTCTTGGTTGATGGCTTGTAGTTCTCTATCCACACCTGACGGGTTGAATAGCGGTTCGATAAAAAAACTCGAAAAGCGATCCAAAGCTTGTGGGAAAGCACTGTTGTCCACTGTGAACACATAGCTCGTGATGTCGCTGCTAGTGAAGGCATTCGTTTGGCCGCCATGCTCTGTGATGAAGCGGTGGTATTCTGCTTCTTGAGGGTATTTTTTTGTGCCTAGAAAGAGCATGTGCTCCAAAAAATGGGCAATACCTGGGGATGCCACAGGATCTTCCCAGCTCCCTGTTCTGACGGTCAGGGCCGCGGATGCTTTGTCGACCTGTGGATCGGAGATGATATAGACTTCTAATTCGTTCTTTAAGCGCAGCTTCAGCGTTTGGCGTTCGGCAAAGCATGGCGTTAAAATGGGTAAGGTGGCTTGGTTTTCAATAATCATAAATTCATTTTGGGTTTCACCCGAGAGCAAGAAGTGACAGCAGACCACAAATGCGGCCATAAAAAGTCTGAGCATGCGAGCCCTCCGGTTAGATAAAATGTGGAAAGATAAAAGAAAGGGGATAAAAGTAAAATGTAAAATATGAAAAACAAGGGGCGCTAGGGACTTAATCTATTGGATTTTTTGGATTCTTTGTGAGACAATGCCCGGCATCATTAAACGTCAGGTGTGGATCTCTATGCTGAAAATGCCCTGTTCAACAGTTGTTGGTTTCTTTACGCTGGCTATCGGCGCTCTTTTTTCGCATGGGTTTTCTTCGCAGGAAATGATCATTAATCAATCGGAGAATCAAAGTATGGAATTGCTTGGCCATAAACTCGTAGGATCTGGAAATGAAAAAGTTTTGGTCATGCATAATTGGGTAGGCGATTCTACGAGTTATGATCCCCTATTGCCATACCTCGACGTTGAGAATTTTACCTATCTGTTTATCGATCTACGTGGATATGGACGTTCGAAAGATTGGCGTGGCACGTATTCCGTGGACGAGGTCTGCACCGATGCTATGAAACTGGTCAATTTCTTAGGTTGGGATAACTTTCACGTCATCGGACACTCGATGTGTGGTCTGGTGGCCCAGAAGATAGCCTTGGACAATTCTGGACGTGTTAAAAGTGTGATTGCAATTACCCCTGTGCCCGCTTGCGGCTCTCCTGCTCCTAAGGAAGTGATGGACTTTTTAACAAGTGTCGCTTTAGACAACGATGACAATGCCGTTGAATGCGTCAACTTACTCACAGGTCGGCGCTATGCCAATGTGTTTGCGCAAAAAATGGTCCGCGATTGGCGTAGTTGCTCCACGAGTGAAGCGCGCCTTGGTTATTTGGATATGTTTTCTAATACGGACTTTTCAGCCGCTGTGAAAGGTTTAACAACATCGATGTTAGTGCTTTATGGTGAACATGACTTTGAAGGGACAGAAGCCATCTTACGAAATACATTTCTCAACTGGTATCCCAATGCGCAGATGGAATGTTGTAAGGCCTCTGGACACTATCCCATGCAAGAAACACCCGTGAATTTAGCTAGCAGCATAGAAAAATTTCTCTTATCGCATTGTAAGGTTATGGTGAAATGATAATTTTTACTGATATTGCGGTAAGAATTGATGTTCGTAAACGCTTATTCGTGACAATAAATTGCAAACAGGTTATATTTACTGTTGTAGCGGTAAATTATTCTGTTTAGGTGTTTATGGACGTCAACTACATAGCAGCCATCATTCGTTATCATCGCAAGAAAAGCGGTTTATCACAAATGCAACTTGCGCAACTTGCTGGTTTAGGTAAAACAGTCATTTTTGATATCGAAAAGGGAAAGCGATCAGTCCGTTTAGACACTCTTTTGAGAGTATTAGCTGTTTTAAATATCAAAATAGAGCTCCAGAGTCCACTCATGGCACTTTTTAAGGAGAATTTGAATGAAAAGGGCTAAAGTGTTTGTCAATGGAATTTTAGCGGGAGAAATCCAAGAGGTAGAACGAGGAAAAAAATATGGCTTCATTTACCTAGAAGGCTATAAAGGCCCTTCGGTATCGCTAGAAATGCCTCTTACACAATTGAAGTATGAGTATGATAGATTTCCCCCATTTTTCGAGGGCCTTCTTCCTGAAGGGATGATGCTAGAAGGACTATTGCGGCATACGAAGATTGATCGCAGTGATTTAATGGCGCAACTGATTGCTGTTGGTGGAGATCTTGTAGGCAATGTCACAGTTGAGGCTATGTAAATGAATCGTTGTCCAATCACATACGAATTATGCGATGGTGGCCAGAAATACACGCAAAAAGGACTCAAGCTCCTATCTAGAACATTAAATAATCTAAACGATTTTCCATACACACCTAAGGAACAAATTCAATTGGCAGCTCAATTTGCTGCAAAATTATCGATTCAAGGCGTTCAGCCAAAATTAAGTGTAAAGCTTAATGTTAAAAAAGAAGAATTTGAGATTGTGGAAAAAGGGGGGCGCTTCATATTAAAGCCACCGCACCAAACCTATGATGAGGTTCCACAAAATGAAGATCTTACAATGAGGCTGGCTAAAATTGTAGGGATCGAAGTCCCTTTTCATGGCATGCTTTACAACATTGATGGATCGTTAAGCTATTTTATAAAAAGATTTGATCGATCAGGCAATCAAAAAATTGCTGTGGAGGATTTTTCCCAACTTTTGGAATACACAAGAGACACAAAATATGAATCCAGCATGGAGAAGGTTGTTTCTGTGATCGAAAAGCATTGTACATTTCCAGTTATAGAAAAAATGAAATTATTCCGTCTGGTTATTTTTAATTTTCTTACTGGGAATGAAGATATGCATTTAAAAAATTTTACCATGATTAGACGTGAAGATAAAGTTGAATTAAGCCCAGTCTACGATCTATTAAATACGACGATTCTACTCAACTCTAAGGAAGAAATTGCACTTCCAATCAGAGGTAAAAAAAGCAAGCTTGCGCGTAGAGATTTGGTGGATTATTTTGGTCTTGAAAGATTGGGCTTATCGGAGCAAATTTTAAAAAATGAATTTTTAAAATTTTCGGAAGCACTTGATCAATGGAAGCAACTACTTACGCATAGCTTTCTTTCTGAAAAAATGCGCAGTCGCTATGCAGAATTGATCAACATTCGATGGCATAGATTGAATAGTTAATATTTATATGTTTTTGTTCTTTTACCTTTTCCTATTTTTCCTTATTGTTTAGCTTTATTGTTTAATTTGTAGAGAAACGGCTCATGGTAAAAAAATGGCTGACATGGATGAATTACGCCTTGTTAGGTGTGATAGGCATTTTGCTGCTCTCATCTCTCTACTTTTACTTTTCACGTCCGACTGATTTCACTCTGCCCGATATCAGTACTAGAAAGTCTAATATGCCCAAAGGGGCTTTTACACGTCTTCCAGAGGAATATGATGCTCTGGGTCCTCCTTCTTTGGATCTAACGTTTGCCCCTTTAAGTGTGCAGCTGCCAGATCTAAGAAAGCATCTGGTCTATTACGGAAAGAACAGCCGTCCTGATGCCAATCCTGAAACACCCGTGATATTCTTCGCTTTTACAGGCAACAAAACACCTGTCCCTGTATCGCCAGGAGAGCATGTGTATGTCATGTATGATAAGAAGCAGACCCCTCCTCAATATGTGTTTTCGCCTAATAAGGCGGAGACCCCTTTATGGATCGAAGCCACAGCGCAGGGCAACCAAGCTTTGGTGAAAGTCGGGATGCAGAGCGATGCTGGCCAGATCGTGCGCGAACCCGCGGCTTACGCAGAATTTACGCTGCCCGAAAAAGAATTTGTGCGCTTTAGTGGTTCCACGTGGGAAATCGGCAAATGGCGCGTGGATGGTACCTTGCTGGCGAGGCAAAAGACGCGTTGGTATGGCATTGACCGGTTTCTTGAAGAACATGGGGGCGAAGAGTATAAAGAGCGCATAGGGAAACAGCGCATTGATTTTGGTGAAGGGGAAGAGACTTATTCAGTGTATGTCGGCGTGGGGGACTGTCTGATTTGGAATGGTAACCGTTGGGAAATGGTCAAGCCTGGCGAAGCCTCCTTGAAGCATCCGTTGATGTGTGTGAAGAAAATTGATGAGCGTATCATGAATCTCGAGCTTTGGGATGTCGATGGCAAGGGAAAAATCACGCTAAACTTAGTGAAATCTAATGAAGCATGGATGCCACAAAATCTCGAGCAAAGTTTTAAATTCGTGGGAGCACGTACGCGGTCCCAATTCATCTTTGAAATTGATGGTGAAAGGATCTTACTTAGTCCCCATGACTGGCTTTTACAAAGCGATGCTGGCTGGATCAAACTGCAGACCCCCGAAGAAATTGATGATTATGTGGAACGAGGTCTTACTGGACCATTATTTATCTTTGATCAGATTGAAAGGCGCGACGATCGGCAAATTATTATCGGATCGCTGTACAACAACTCACGCACAGAAAAAGTGGTGATCGAGTTGCCTTTACAACAAGGCAATGCGCCGCCGCCGCCTGCTCCTGAGGAGAAAAAGCAAAAAGTCAAGGAAACTAATGTGCCTCCTGTGGTAAAAGCAGGGGGCAGGCCACCGCCGCCGCCACATCCCAACTCCAGACAACATCACTATATCGACGATGATGATGACGATGATGATGACGACGATGATGATGGTGATTAACTAGTAGATAAATGTAATTTAATAAGCTCTTAAGCGTGATTGTGAATATGAATCGTATCTTTGTTTTTTCTCCCTTTCTCTCGATCCTGACATTCTTGTCGCTGTTATCAGCAAGCGGCACAGCGCAAACGATAGCCGAAAAAAAGGCTGGTGTGGTGCATGAGCATCAAGATATGAGTGCTGATTTGCACAAAACCCTTCAGGAAGTGAATAGAGCATTAAAGTTATCGCAAGGGAAGTTGCGCAGCCTTTATGCGCAGGTGCATGAATTGCATCAGCAAAACGCTCCTGCTGAGTCGTATGCGCATCTCTTAGAGAAAATCAAAGAAGTGCGAAATCATATTTTGACGATTGAGGAAGAGTGGCGTGAAGTTACAGTGCAAGCTGGGAGTTATGAGGCGTATGCACTTTGGCATCAGCCAGAAACAACGATTGATCAGTTGGTGATGGACTATGGTTCGCAGGATTTTGTCTATCTTGTCCCTGCTGAAGTAGGTTCCATTAAAGTTAGCATTGATTCGAACATCCCCATTCCACGAGCCTCTTGGGAAGAGATGTTAGATCTTATCCTTGTTCAAAATGGCGTGGGATATAATCAGCTTAATCCCTATCTCCGACAATTATTCATGCTTAAGGATAACAAATCAGGTCTGAAGGTGATTACCAATCAAAGACGTGAAATTGATTTGTTTCCCTCTGGCACAAGAATATGCTTTGTATTGACACCAGAGCCGGCAGAAGTGCGTCGTACATGGCTGTTTCTTGATAAGTTTGTTAATCCCAATAGTACTATGTTGCAGATGGTTGGTCGCGACATATTGATTGTCGGCCCTGTTGGTGACGTGCAAGATTTGCTGAAGCTTTATGATTTTGTAGCTACCAATAAAGGGGAAAAAGAATACAAGATTTTCCCTGTGAGGCGTATTGATGCTGAAGAAATGGCTAAGATTTTGGCCGCCATCTTTGATCAGACTCACGTGGAGGAGACCGCGAATAAGCCGTTTTTTGAAAACAAAGAAAATCGGCAAGGACCCCGTTTTAGGCAACCTCCTCCCCCACCACAGGCCCGTTTAGAAGGTGGTGGCGATGCAAATGGTTTGAAGGTTATAACGCTCGCCCATGTGGCTAAGGCCTTGTTTTTGGTCGGGACCAAAGAAGAGATCCGCAAAGCCGAGCAGATCATCCATCAGATTGAAAACCAGGTGGGTGAAGCTCGGGAAAAGATTATCTATTGGTATACAGCCAAGAATTCTGATCCTGAAGAGTTGGCGGATGTATTGCAGAAGATTTACAGTCTGATGATCAAAACTGGTGTTGCCACCCAACAGAGGAAGGAAGGGCCGATCGAGTTAGCCCCCATTCCATCTTCAGAACAGGTTGCGCAAGATGTGATCAACAAAGAAATTGATCTCCTCCCCTCAGAGCTCTACCAGACCAGTTACTATCAGCAAGGTAACTATGTCGTTAATCCAGCGCCTGTGGAACCGAGAAGGACAAAAACGCCGACATACAATACCAATCGCGAAAATTTCATTGTCGATCCGAAAACCGGCTCTATCGCTATGGTGATTGAAGCTGACATCTTACCTAAAATCAAAGAGCTGATCAAAAAGCTTGACGTAGCGAAGCGCATGGTACAAATCGAAGCCTTGCTTTTCGAAAGACGCTTGAATAGTCAAAATCAATTTGGGTTGAACTTACTTCAGGTGGGAGATTGTGCCAAAGGGGTGAATTCCTCATGTCTAGAATTCAATAATCCTAAAAAGGCCACAGGTCTATTGGATTATATTCTTTCACGCGCAGAATCAAGTGTGCTGCCTGCTTACGACCTGATTTACCGCTTTTTAATGACTCAAGACGATATTCAGATCAATGCGAGCCCTTCGATTGTGGCTGTGAATCAGACAGAGGCCACAATTGCGATTGTGGAAGAGATCTCCATTAACACAGGCATTTATAATGTCGAAACAGCCAAAGGCAACACCTTAGAGAAAGCCTTTACGCGCGCTCAATATGGTATCACGATCGATATTACTCCTACCATTCATATCACTGATGAGGAGGGAAGGGGCGATGAAAGTAATTATGTTACGCTCGAAACCGACATCACCTTTGATACGGTGCAAGGGGGGAACCCTGAAAGACCTGATGTGACCCGACGCCATATCACCAATGAAGTGCGTATTCCTGATGGACAGACCATTATTTTGGGTGGCTTGCGGCGCAAGATCACTGATGACAACAAAGATTCCATCCCCTTCTTTGGCGAGCTGCCATGTATCGGGAAATTTTTCAGCATGCGCAAGCTGTCGGATATAGAAACGGAAATGTTTATTTTCTTAACGCCGACGATCATCTCTGATCCTTTGGATGATTTTGAACGTATCAAATGTGAGGAGATGCGGCGCCGTCCAGGTGATATCCCTGAGTTCTTATGCAGCCTGGTTAGGGCACGTGAAATTGAAAAAAATCGCGTGTTGGTACAGTCCATGGTGATCCTTCTCGGTCCTAAACCAGACCGTTGTCATAGTCCTGCTTATCTGCGCCCCTCAAACTGTGGGACAGCCAGCTGGATAGAACAATTCAATTATCTGCCACCTTGTGGTGAATACGATGGACAATAAAGAGGCTGACGATATTAAGAAGTCTGAAGTGCCAAAAGAGGCATCTTCAAGAGGTGATGAATTAGCCCGTCAAGGTCTACTTGGTGGTGAGGATGTGAATAAAGCGCTAGCCATTGAATTTGGCATGGCGCTATATCCAGACCTTTCCACCTTTAAGATATCCAAAGAGCGCCTCAAGCAGATTCCATATGGTTTTGCCAAAAAGAATGTGATCTTCCCTGTCAAGGAAGAGGAGAACATCATCTATATTGCTACAGCTGATCCACTGCACCTTGAGCCGCTGGAAGAACTGCGCCATATGCTTGATGTTGATGTGCAGGCGGTATATAGTCCTAAAGAGACCATTCTTAGCGCTATCAACGAACTCTATAACAGAGAGCATGGGGCCGCCTCGGAACTGATTGCCAATCTGGGCGACCGCACAGATGAACGGGGTGATGGGGAGGTAGAAGTTTACGATCTGCTTGACGACACCCATCACCAGGCACCGCTGGTTAAGCTTTTAAATTTAATTCTCACGGAAGCTATCCAACAAGGCGCTTCTGATATCCATTTTGAACCCTTTGAAGACAGGCTACGCGTGCGCTATCGCATTGATGGTGTGTTGCAAAATCGTCACTCTCCCGCGCAGGAATTCCAAGCACAGTTGATGACCCGTATCAAGGTGATGTCTAAGCTAGACATTGCCGAGCATCGCTTACCGCAAGATGGACGGATTAAGCTTAAGATGGGACGACGGGAGATCGATTTCCGTGTTAGTACCGTGCCTGTAGCTGGAGGTGAGCGCATTGTTTTGCGTATTCTGGATAAAGGTAATGTGATCTTAGGACTTGATAAAATTGGTATGTTGCCCACGGTTTTTAGTGAGTTCAAGCGTTTGATCGCTATGCCTGAAGGGATTATTTTGGTGACAGGTCCTACTGGAAGTGGTAAGACAACGACGTTATACAGCGCCATCTGTGAGATGTATAATGAAGAAACGAACATCATGACTATTGAGGATCCTGTTGAATATAACCTCAAAGGGATCGCACAGATAGGGGTGCAGCCCAAAATCCGTCTTACCTTTGCTGCGGGTTTAAGACATATCTTGCGTCAGGATCCTGATATTATTATGATTGGTGAGATCCGCGATGCTGAAACTGCTGAAATTGCTATTCAAGCATCACTGACAGGACATTTGGTGCTAAGTACATTGCACACGAATGATGCTCCGTCCGCGATCACCCGTCTAGTCGATATGAACGTCGAGCCTTACTTGCTATCATCTACTTTAGTGGGAATTTTAGCGCAGCGTTTGGTGCGTAGGATCTGTCCAGATTGCATTGAAGCCTATCATCCCACAGACAGTGAACTGCAGAATCTAGGGATCGATCGGGCGACATTGCCGCACGGGCATATTTTCCATGGCAAAGGATGTGCTGCGTGTTTTGGTTCGGGGTATAAGGGACGACATGGCATTTATGAGCTGATGGTCGTGAACAATGCGCTTAAGAAGCAGATTGTAAAAAGTCCTGATGCTGTGGAGTTGCGCCATCTAGCCCTGGATACGGGCATGATTAGCCTGTTGTTCCATGGTAGTCATTTGGTGCGGCAAGGGATCACGACGGTGGCTGAAGTGATGCGTGTCACGCGCGGACTAGACGATCAGGGGTAAAGTAGGATGCCACTATTTCAATATCAAGGGATGGATGCTCAAGGCAAGCGCAAGAAAGGTCTGATTGAAGCTCAGAATGATAAGGAAGCTAAAGACAAATTGCGCGACATGGGCATCATGGTTATTAAAGTCGCTACCAAAGCCCGTGTTTCCAGTCGGCAGAGCTTGAAGGGGGAGAGCTTATTGACCTTTACGCTGCAGTTGTCACAACTGGTAGGAGCGGGTGTTCCTTTGTATGAAAGTTTGCTGGCGATTGAGGGGCAATGTCGCAATGAACCTTACCACCGCATTGTGTTGAGTCTGTGTGAACAAATTAAAGCGGGAGCTGCGCTCTCGCAAGCTATGGCGACCTATCCCGAAAGTTTCAATAAGTTGTACTGTTCGATGATCGCCGCAGGTGAAGCTATCGGGGCTTTAGATGTCGTGCTTGATAAGCTCTGGCATCTACTTTCGCGCCAGATGAAGCTCAGAGGGGAGGCTATCACTGCCATGGTTTATCCCGGCATTTTGGCTAGCTTTTCCTTTTTGATTATCATTATGTTGTTGGGTTTTGTGGTGCCTTCTATCGAAGGCATTTTTGCGGAACGCAAGCTGAATGGATTTACGCAATTTGTGCTTAATGTCAGTCATTTTTTTAGGGACTATTGGTGGCTTTACATCCCCGCTTTTTTTGGAATTGTTGGCTTTGTGGTGTATCAGATACGCTCGCCAGCGGGGAAACTATGGATTGAGCGCAATGCCTTGAAGGTGCCGCTTATTCGCACTTTGGTTATGCAAACCTCGGTGGCGCGCTTTTGTCGGACGATGGGTACTTTACAGCAAGGGGGCTTGCCCTTTATTGAATCGCTGCGTATCTCGCGTGAGGTGATGCGCAATGTGGTGATTGAAGAAGAGATCAAGAGGGCTGAAGCGCGCATTATTGAGGGAAGCACCATTGGCATTGAGTTAGGGCGTACGAAGTGGTTTCCACCCATGGTAGCGCAGATGTTGGCGGTCGGGGAAGAATCTGGCACTACGATTACAATGTTTAATAAGATCGCTGATATGTATGAGCAAGAGGTGGAAAAGACCTTAGCACGTGTCATGGCATTAGCGCAGCCGGTCATATTGATTGTGATGGGGGCAGTCATTGGGACAGTATTGATGGCCATTCTACTGCCACTTACCGATGTGAGTTCTTTGGCTATATAACTTTCATGTGAGGTTTTTTGATGAAAACGCAAACTTCCCCCATACAAGTTCCCAAAATAGGTGTGATGCCGGCACTAGGCATTGGCACATGGCGGCTGAGTGGACGAGAATGTGAGCAGTCGATCAAGTGGGCTTTAGAATTAGGCTATCGTCATATCGATACAGCAGCTGTTTATGCTAACCATGAAGCGATTGCACCGGCGATCAAAGGGTTTCCGCGTGAGGAGTTATTTGTTGTATCGAAAATCATTTACGAAGATTTGCATCATAACAATGTGCAACAGGCTTGTGAGCGCATATTAAAAGAGTTAGGCACGCCCTATTTGGATGTCTTGTTGATTCACTGGCCCTCCGCGGAGGTGGCGCCTGAAACGACATTAGCGGCTATGATGAAGCTTAAAGAGAAGCAGTTGATACGGCATCTAGGTGTAAGCAATTTTATGATCGCTGATCTTGAGAAGCTCGAAAAAAAGCATTTCCCCATATTAACAAATCAAATTGAACTACACCCTTATCTGCAAGAGGAGTCATTGACACAGTATTGTCAGCAGAATGGGATGATTGTCACAGCCTATCGCCCCATTCAAAAAGGGGAGGTCGACCGCGAGCCTCTGCTGCAGACGATTGGTGCTAAGTATAAGAAAACACCAGTACAAGTCACCTTGCGCTGGTTGTTCCAGCGTAATATTGTGTCTATTCCCAAGGCTTCATCTAAAGAACATCTGCTGGAAAACATCTCTATCTTCGATTTCGTGTTAACACAGGAAGAGATGCAAGCGATTGCGCAGCTCGAAGCTGGCAGACGCTACGTTTGCTAAGTGTAAGTATCCAAAAAATCTTATCGTTATATCGTTACATCGTTTCCATCATTAATCTTGCTGCGAGGTAAAACTAGCCTTGTTGCATAAATGGAGCACACCGTAATTCTTTTATCATAAACAGGACCCTCTCTGTGCCTCTGTGTTTTAAATTTTTTATCTTCAATGGTTTATCGTTATATTGGATTTATGCAACAAGGTCGGTAAAACTCCCTAAGTGCAGAAGTGATTGCGCACTTGCAGCTGGCCAGGGCTACGTTTGCGAAGCCGCGCACTGATAAATTCGTAATCAACTACGGAAATATCTGATAATTTCGTAGTATGCTACGAAATTATCAGTTTTATGGTGGATAAAATCGCATTTTCGTAATAGAATAAGCATAAACAGAGGTGTTTTTATGTTTAAGCGTTTGCTTGACGTGACGAAAAAGCGAAGTTTTTTTCTTTTTGGGGCGCGAAATACGGGTAAAAGCACGTATTTGAAGCGTACCTTTAAAAAAGAAAATACACTATGGTGTGATCTTTTAGACCCTGACGAAGAAGATCGCTTTTCACGAAAGCCTAATACGCTTTACGAAATGGTGAAAGCCGCACCAAAAACGATGACGCATGTTGTGATTGATGAAGTTCAGAAGGTGCCTAAGCTTCTCGATGTGGTGCATCGCTTGATGGGAGAGACGGATCTACTTTTTGTGATGACAGGCTCATCTGCCCGGAAATTGAAGAGGGGTGGGGCGAACTTATTAGCTGGTCGCGCCTTCGTTTATCATATGTTTCCTCTGACAACATTTGAAATCGGTGATCAATTCGACTTAAACTTTACGTTGCATTGGGGGACTTTGCCGGAACTTTTTGCTTTTGATGATGACAAAGAACGCGATCATTTTTTACATGCTTATGCGAATACTTACCTCAAAGAGGAGATTTGGGAGGAACATTTCATTCGCAATCTCAATCCTTTTCGGAAATTTCTAGAAGTGGCCGCGCAGTGCAATGGAAAAATAGTCAATTATTCGAACATTGCGCGCGATGTGGGTGTTGAAGATAAGACCGTAGCTTCATTCTTTTCCCTTCTAGAAGATACATTAATAGGCTTTTTTCTAGAACCCTTTCACAATTCTTTTCGAAAGAGGTTAAGTGAGAGACCTAAATTTTATTTCTTCGATCTGGGGGTTGTGCGCGCACTCTCGCGGCGATTATCGATCCCGCTTATCGAAAGAACACACGCTTATGGGGAGGCGTTTGAACATTTTGTCATTTTGGAAATAATCAGGCTTGCAAGTTATTTTGAGAGCGATTATCGCTTTTCCTATCTTAGAACTCCCAGCGATGTAGAAGTTGATCTCGTTGTTGAGAGGCCCGGGAAGCCGATTCTTTTTATTGAAATAAAAAGTGCAGATGAAATTGAACGAGCTGATTTAAGTGCATTCATTCGGTTAAGCAAAGATTTTGGAGAATGTGAAGCGCTAGTTTTAAGTCGCGATCCCTATCGGAAAAAAATGGATCATGTTGTTGCATTATTCTGGCTTGATGGCATTAAGCTGCTTTTTCAGCAGCACCTTTCCCTCTAATTGGACATGACATGGGTACAGGCAAGCTTTCCTAGCGAGAATTTCTGGTGACCGATTTGATGACTAGTCGGTAATTGTGGTAGCGCTTATAATGTGCGTAACTGAAACAAGACAATAAGGAAAATTTATATGTACGCTCAGTCCATTCAACGTCGTTTTGTTACTCTCATTGAAATGATGATTGTGATGTTCCTCATAGCTCTGATCACAGGAGTTATTGCCTATAACTATCGTGGAAGCCTTGATGAAGGCAAAGCTTTTAAAACAAAAGCGGGCATTGAAAAGGTTAAGACGATCCTTAATCTCGAAGTGGCAAAAGCCCCTCAGTTGCGCGATAGCATTGCAAGCGATTGGCAAAAAATTATTCAAGACTCTCCTTTGGTTCATGATCCAAAGGCACTTCTAAAAGATGGTTGGGGAGAAGACTATCAAGTATACATCGATGATAGTAATGGTGAGATCGATGTCACTTCACGTCGCTTCGAAGAATATAAGAAGAAGAACCAATCGCTCTTTAACGACTAACGAAGTGTTCAATGATATACTGCCGCCGCCTTGTGACATTAATAGAGTTACTCGTGGTTATTTCTATTTTGGCATTGGTAGGCGGTGTCGTGGCGATTGGCATTGGCAAAGCCCTCATTGATCAACGCTTCCGCACCGAAGTGAGCTTAGTTGTCGATCAATTGCGTTTAGCTCAAGATTTGATGCTTATCTTGGGGACAGATGTCCACATGCATGTTGAAGGGTCAAAAGACAATAAAGGCATCGATATATGGTTGGTCTTAGAAACGAAGTTGCCTAACAACCTGCAGCGAGAAGTACTCAAGCGGCATCAACTCAAAACGATTCGGGGCTTCACTTTTAAGGATAAACTCGATGATGCTCAAACTGATGGCTTTGTCGATGTGAAATTTTTATCTGGCGGCATGGTGATGAGTAAAGGAATCATGCGCTTAGATACCTTGGGGGATGCGCAGGGAGCTGATGCGACGGCTAGATTTTTAGAAAGCTACATTTGTTTAGCGGGTTATCCACGTCCCATTGTGAGCACTGATAGCAAGGAGACGGCGGAAGCGACATATACTGCCTATGAGAATGGTGATCTAGATAAGAAATTGACGGACGACACCTATGCCAAGTTACCTGAAAAGTTAAAGCAACCCGAAAAAGCACTGTCTGTCCAAGAAGAAAAGATAGACCCATCCAAGACGAAGTCTCCGCCAAAACAACCCCAAAGTAAGCCACCAAAGGCTGGTGAAAAAAGCTTTACACTGCTTATGGGGTAAGGAAAGAAATGAAATTATATTGCAATAAAGCCCGACCGGTTGTTCTCTTGGAGGTCTTGATTGCTTTTGCTCTTGTGGCCTTGTGTGCCTTGCCGTTGATCTATCCGCATGTTTTCATTTTAAAATCTGAAAGGCAGTTTGTAGCTAGTGTTGAGCTGGATCACTTGGTCAATTTGATCTATGCCGATCGGTTGCAAAAGTTATATTTGAAGGAGATATCTTGGGCGGAGATTGAAGGTGGTAAAGAGATATCGTTGGATGAGGGGCTCTATAAACAACTCGGTTATGAAGGGGAGTTGCCATTTATAGGCACGTATCGCTTTGAAGACGTAAAGCATAAACCACGCACTCCTGGTGAGAAAACAATCTATCTTTTTAAACTCATTTTTACTTTCATACCCAAAAAAACAGATGTTAAAAACGGAAAAGATAAGCTGAGATATAACTACGACATTGTGATTGAACGCAGGCAAAAATGAGAAATTTGAAGAAAAGACCAGCTACTCTGATTGAAGTCGTTATTGCTATGGCCTTGACGGTGATTGTGCTCACGACGCTGACATTTTTCTATCAGCAAGTGACGGTCATCGGCACAGAAATCGACAAAGTGAAAACGCAAGACTTCTACATCCGTTATGTAGAAAATCGCCTGTCGGCAGTATTACCAAGGGTGTTAGCAGAGAGTGATCCTGATTTTGCATTTTTTTCGATGGGCGATGATGGTCTAACAAAGCCAGGAACACAAAATCTCATCTTCACTTTTGACAATGGTGTCAGTCTTGATAAGCTATTCTCAAATCAAGTGGTAGGGCGTCTTTTTGTGGATATGGATGGACGGTTGACATTGGCCTATTGGCCGACACCCAAGCGGTGGGATAAAGCTGAAGCAGCTCCCATGAAAAAGGAAATCTTGCTGGAAAAGGTCGCTACGATGGATTTAGCATTTTTCATCGCACCAGACACTGAGAAACCAGAGGATAAACCCGCCGCTGAAAGTGAAGGAAAGAAGGAAACAACGAAAGGCAAAAAGAAAGCGGAAACAACTAAAGAAGATTCTAAAAAGGAAGAGTCTAAGAAACAGGAGGCTGAAGGGGAAAAAGTCCCAGAGCCTGAGCCTAAGGGCGATTGGCGTGTGCAGCCGTGGCTTAAGGAATATCAGAAGTTACCTGTGATGGTGAAGATTAAGCTCACTTTGGCCGAAGAAAAGAAAGAGATGACCTTTATTTTTCCCTTAGCAAATAGCAAAGCGCATATCATATACGATTAAACACTTGTAAGATGAATTTTTATGAATGTACTGATTTTTGTGATGACAATGTTGATGTTGCTGTCGTTATTGACCTATGCGCGGCTCGAGACATATCGCAATTCACAGATTTTTCAAGTGATATTCAATCGCTATATGGAACAAGAAGAGCGTGGCTATATCAATCTGGCAGCCGATAAGCAGTATATGAAGACAAAGGGATTGGCGAAGAAAAAAGACGGAGCAGAGAAAAAAAAATCCGAACTTCCTGTGGCGGCAACGCCACGCATTAGTCTCGCTGCTTTGGTCGACAAAAAGTTACGCGATGCAAAGCCTGAGGAGTGGAAGCAAACGCAGATAATGCTCAAGAATCTCATTTACACATTGTATGGCGATCAGACTTTTTTCAGACAAGCCATCGATAACCAACCAAGCTTGCTGGATGATTTAATCAATGCCTTAACGAACACGATTGATGACCTCCCTAAAGAAAAGAAAATCAAAAAAGCTTCAGGTTTGGCTACTCTCTCTCTTCCAAACAAAGAACTGGATACAATCCTTTACAAGATGTTGCATGGAGCCCCTTATCTAGATATACCCCCGGCAACTACCGAGGAAACTGTCATAGTCCAATCCAAGGACACGCAAGAGGAAGAAGACCAAGATGATCCTACATTAGAAAAGGAAGCTGATGAATATCGATCGCCGGAAGGTTATTACTCATTACTCGACTTCGTTAATTTATCTTCTATGCCAAAAGTCAGGGTCTTTTTGGCTCCGCGTGAAGTCCTTATGGCTATCTTTCATGAACCAACGATTGTGAATGACATCATCGCTCAACGGCAACAGTATTTTAACCAGGCTCTTGATGGCAAGCCGACGAAGGAGTTATCAGAGACTTTTAAGAATCAGTTCGACCAGCGGCGCGCTCCTGAAATTGATGCAAAGGCGCTTGATTTTAGCGTGACAAAGACGAATCCTCAAAATTATTAAAGAATATCAGCATGCGTTTACCAGATGATTTGAACAGCGCGTTATCCCATGAACTTGCTACCGTACCCCGCTCTGCATTGACAGCGGCATCAGAAGAGCTATCAAAACGCTATCGCAGCGCTGAGAGGGATAAAAAGCCAGTGTTTATGACCACACTAGCCCATCGCCTTGCATACCTTGCCGTGCGTATGCCAGCGACATATGCGGTGGTAAGAACGGTTTTGGAAGAAATCAAACACAGGATACCCGATTTTGCCCCTCATTCACTGTTAGATGTGGGAGCCGGACCAGGCACGGCCACGTGGGCCGCCATCAATACTTTTCCGGAGCTCACGCTTCTTGCATTGCATGAAAAAGACAGTGCCTGGTTGGAGTTGGGAGAGCGCCTTATGCGGAAGTCAGCATGTGCACAGCTAAATGCGGCGAGATGGAGTCAGCGTGATATCACCCAAAATAGCGTGGCGGAAAGACATGATTTGGTCATTATGTCGTATGTGATCGGTGAGTTGCCTCTTGAAAAACTCGGTGAGGTTATTTCACAAACATGGCAGAGCGTTGATCATGTTCTTGTTGTGATTGAACCTGGCACCCCCCATGGATTCGAGCGTATCCGCTTAGCGCGGGAGCTGTTGATTCAAGCTGGAGGATGGCTGGTTGCGCCTTGTCCCCATTGCAAAGCTTGTCCGATGCCAAGCGATGATTGGTGCCACTTTTCCAAACGCCTTGAGCGTTCTTCTATTCATATGTCGGTAAAAGATGTGGGGTTGGGCTATGAAGATGAGAAGTATTCCTATGTAGTTGCTGCCCGGGAGCCTATTGTGCTGCCTGAGGCACGCATTTTGCGTCATCCGCAGATTCATTCAGGGCATGTGGATATGTTTGTGTGCGCTCAAAATGGATTGGAGAAGAGGATCATTTCGCGCCGGCAGGGTGAAGTCTATAAAAAAGCACGTAAGCTAGATTGGGGAGATACGTTATGATCAGCCTTGTAGGGCTACAGAAGAAAAATAGCAGGATGATAGGATGGACAGGATGAAGGAGAAGGGATTCCAAACTTTTTAGTTTGTAGCTGTGTGTGCATTATTGTCCGATTTATTTTTTCAACGCAAAGGGGGCAAAGTTCGCAAAGGCGCAAAGAAAGGCATGCCTCATGCAAACAGGTCTATAGCATAGACAAGATGGGTGCAAGGCGGCAGAGGCATCGTTGCAGCTAAGATGACATGAACCTTTAAACCAATCCCCATGATCGCTATGCCAGCGGTTGTGAGCTGGGCGACACACACAGCAGACAGGCTCTTCACAGTTGAGTTGTGTGTGTCGCCCAGCTCACAACCGCTGGCATAGCGATCATGGGGAGGAGCTTCCAGCGGATTGCTGAGGCAATCCGCTGGAGATTTTTGCTGCCGCGATGGTGCTGCGCATCTTAGTACACTCTGAATGCCCTTGCATCTATCCTATCTATTATGCCACTGTACGATCGGCCTATCCTGTAAAAATCAGACACATTTGGCAATAACAAATTAACCACGCAATTTCTTAGTTGGAAGGTCTCATTTTAGAGTACTTTAGTCTATGCTATAGGCCTGTTTGCATGAGGCATGCCTTTCTTTGCGCCTTTGCGAACTTTGCCCTCCTTTGCGTTGAAAAAATAAATCGGACGATAATGCACGCACGACAGCCCGTTATTAAGTTCGGGATCTCATCCTGCCTATCCTATTATCCTGCTATTCAGATTTGGGCTTTGTTCTGGTGGAGCTGTGCGGTTGTTTTTGAGGTGGTGCCAGCGCTGCTCATTTGATTTGATATGCAGCACTTTGTGCTTCGAGAGCATGACTTTTCCAGGCGCGCCTTTGATGCGCTTTAAGAATTTGACTTGTGTCAGGCAAATTTCACCCTCGTCTTTATCTTTCATTTTACTATAGCGGATAGCCAGTTCAGCAGCCTCTTGAATTGTTTCTGGATCAGGTTCTGTACCTTTAGCACAGCGGATGACAACATGTGAGCCTGGGTAATTGTGTGCATGCAGCCACCAGTCTGACCCATTTGCACATTGGAATGTGAGCCGGTCATTATCTTTAGCACTCTTGCCTACCCATATGGGTACTCCCGTAGATGAGAAGAACTGGTGGTAGGGCTTAGGAGGCTCTGTCTGTTTGCGATGTGGAAGGGTTTTATCTTTATGCCAATCGTAACCATGCCGTTGGCAGAACTGTTCTAGATCTTGCATGGTGGCAATATCGGCCACGACGAGCAAATGATGCTCACATTGGTCGATATTGTTTTGGGCTAACGCTACCTGCCGAGCCGCATGTTCGATGCCACGATGCATCTTTTTCGCTTGCTTAAAGCGTTTGGCTATCTGGGTTTGGATATCGAGGAGTGGATCGAGAGGAATAGCGCGCTCTTGTCCTTCTTGCTCCCAATCGGCGATGGTGATTTCAGCCATCCCTCTATGGATGCGATATTGGTTGGCTTGCAGGAGGAGGCCTTCATGATGTACGGCAGCCCATTGCAAATAATTGTGATAGATGGATTGTAACTCTGTTAGCCTGCGGAGAGATCTTTTGAGCAGTCTTTTAAGTCCGGTAATGACGAGGCGCTTCTTTTGCTGAAAGGCAGCGTCAGCAACTAGCTGGGAATTGACATCAATGGGGGGAAGCTCGTTGAAGGTCATAGCTAAGCTCATCTCTTTGTAGCCCGTAGCCAAGGCTTGCGAGCGCAGCGAAGACCGCCGCAGCTACGGGAATGTTAAGTGGGATGTTCAACCCTGTAGGGGTTCTTCACTTTCAATCTCGTGAGATAAAGAGATGAACCCCTACAGGGTTGATGCTATAATTGATTGTCTCGTAGCTGCGGCGGTCTTCGGTGCGCTCGCAAGCCTCTTAGCTACGGGCTACAAAGAGATGAGCGTCGCCATTAGCTTATCTTATGTCTTATGAATGCAGCGCGAAGGCGTCCTGTTTGAGTGCTTCCAATAAGGCATGCGTGCGATCGGTCTTTTCCCAGGTGAAGTCCTTATCGCTTCTACCAAAGTGCCCACCTGCGGCCGTCTTTCTATAGATCGGACGTTTGAGATCGAGCATTTCAATGATGCCTTTAGGGGAGAGGTTGAACACTTGTGGGACAATATGGCTTAAGACATCATCTTTAATTGTGCCGGTACCGAAAGTATCCACTTTGATGGAGATTGGGAAAGGCACGCCGATGGCATAAGAAACCTGTACTTCACAGCGTTTAGCCAATTTGGCAGCCACGATATTTTTAGCCACATAGCGCGCTGCATAGGCTGCTGAGCGATCTACCTTTGAAGGGTCTTTCCCTGAAAAGGCTCCGCCACCATGTCGTCCCATGCCACCATAGGTGTCGACAATAATTTTTCTGCCTGTCAGTCCGCAATCCCCTACAGGACCCCCAATGACGAAACGTCCAGTGGGGTTGATGTAGAATAAAGTATTTTCGTCGATGAAGTGAGGAGGTACAATTTTGCGTACCATGGCCTTCATATCGCGGCAGATGGTATCGTGATCGACATCTGGAGAATGTTGCGTAGAGATTACCACTGTATGCAGACGTTGCGGCACATGATGTTGGTTGTATTCGATTGTTACTTGTGATTTTGCATCGGGACGTAAGTAGGGAAGCTCATTAGCATGACGAATGCGGCGAAGCTCATGGATGATGCGGTGTGCAAGCATGATAGGCATAGGCATCAACTCTGGTGTTTCATCACAGGCATAGCCAAACATGAGGCCTTGATCGCCAGCGCCTTGCTCCGTATATAGCCCTTGTCCTTCATTGACACCTTGTGCAATATCGGCGGATTGTTTGTTGATAGAAACTAAGATGCCGCATGAGCGATAGTCGAAACCTAAATCGCTATCATCGTAGCCGATGTCTTTGATCGTTTGGCGGGCGATTTCTTGGTAGTTGAGTTGAGCGTTGGTGGTGATTTCCCCTCCGATGATGACAAGTCCGCCACACACCATTGTTTCGCAGGCGACTTTTGAAGCGGAGTCTTCTTTCAAGCAGGCGTCGAGGATGGCATCTGAAATTTGATCGGCAATTTTATCTGGGTGTCCTTCTGCCACGGATTCTGAAGTGAAAAGAAAATTACTCATAAGGGTATCTCTCAATTAATAATTTAAGAGGATAATAATAGTTTCAACAAAATTGTAAGTCAATATAATCCTGCATATGTTCACGGGGTGTACAGTTTTCGTGCCCGCGTGCGTGCCCGTGCCGGTGCCCGAATTAATCTCACGCTATCTTTAGAACTGAAAATCTTTCAACCTTGCCAATCATGTTTTTCTTTTTTTATAAGTACATGTTTTAGCCAGATAATTGTGCTATTTATTTTCTGTTTTATGCTAACGATTTCTTTAAGTTGACGCCATTGCCTGAACATGTACATAATCCTTCTTAATAGGAGGTGATGATGCACAAAGTTTTACTTTTTGGCTTAATGATTGTGTCTCCTCTATGCGTAGTGGCCGAAGTCCCACCGGCTCCATTGTCATTTCATGAGCTTGGGAGTGTGGCCTCGGATGCTCTTGATCAGCAGGTTGTGCAGATCCGCGGCTTTCTTTACACAGCTGATGATGGGCAGCAAATTTTGGCTGCCGAACCCAATTTGAAGAGTTGCTGTGTGGCCAGCGAAGCCAAGATTGGTCAGCAGATCGTGGTGCTGGGAGAGTTACCTAGCCACCAAAGGCAGGCAGTTTTTGTGCAGGGACGATTAATTGTGGAGCGCTCTATGACTCCTAATGGGGCCGCGAAAACACGTTTTCGTTTAGAAAATGCCTCGATCGTCCCAGCAGAAGAGCATGCAGGTGGCAAGCTGGCATTGGGGTTGACGCTGTTAGCGCTTATAGGTGTTGGTGGTTATCTATTGCGCTACAGAGGCAATTTCCGCTAAAAAACTTCACTCTCTGAAAGCAATCACTTTATCAGCATTTTTTTCGTAAAGTCCCATATTTTCGGGCGCGGGCACGGGCGCGGGCACGGCTTTTCTAGCGGGAATTGCTGGTCGCAGGCTGCAACGTCGATAGTTCTACTTTATCTATCGGGAGGCCAAGGAATGATTTCCCTAGAGATTGGAATTTATGTGGATCATCGGAGACAAAGTAATGGTGGGGTTCTTGGTTGCATGTTGATCTGTCGAGATTGGATCCATGCAGGAGTTTGGCCACTTGCTCAGCACAAGCTGCTGCAGAGTCTATGATGGTGATCTGTTCGCCAACTTCCTGTCTAATCAGTTCTTTGAGTAGAGGGTAATGCGTGCATCCTAGAATGAGCGTATCAATGTGTTGGGATTCGAGAGGTTTGAGGTATTCTTGCACGATCAAACGTGCTGCTGGATGGTGTGTAAAATGTTCTTCAACTAGCGGTACGAACAAAGGACAGGCGATGGGAAGGATGTAGGCATGAGGATCGCGTTCTATAATAGCCTTTTGATAAGCTTGTGAGTGTATTGTCCCTTTGGTGCCCAAAACAGCGACGCGTCCATTTTTGGAAGTTTCGATGGCGCGTTGCGCACCCGGATCGATAGCTCCTACGATAGGTAGAGAGTAGGTTTGTTGTAGACTATCCAGAGCATGCGCTGTAGCGGTACTGCAAGCGATAATCAACATTTTAATATTTTTTTCGAGTAGAAAGTTAGCGTTTTCTAGCGAATAGCGGATGATGGTTGCTGGACTTTTATCGCCGTAGGGTAGACGGGCGGTATCGCCAAAGTACACGATATGCTCGTTTGGCAGCAAACGAAGGAGTTGTTGCATCACTGTTAAGCCGCCAAGACCGGAATCGAACATACCTATGGAGGCGCTAGCTGTATGCATTATTTTTCGGGTAGTTGCAGTATCTTGCCAACGACGATGCGATCGTTCGTCAGACCATTAAGTTCTTTAAGGGCTTGCACGGTAGTATTGTTATTGCGAGCGATTTTCTCTAGGCTATCGCCTGGTTTGATGCGGTAAGCGCGGTCGCTATTGATAGAAGTGTTGGCTGAGGGGGATGTGATGTTGTTACTGCTGCTCGCTGTGGGTGTAGTGACAATATTTTTTGAGGGGGCTGGTTCGTTGGGTTGTAAGGCATCCATGATGGAGCGCATAGCAGCTTGCAGATGTTCGATATTTTGATTTTGCAGGTCGACAATTTTTTCGAGTTCAGCGATTTTCTGTTTGTATTGTGCTAAAGAGGATGTTGTCTCGTTGGCATGTGCTTTGAAAAGGCGTAGGTCTGCGACGAGGCCTTTGGTAGCTGTTTCTAGGTTAGATATTTTATCTTCGATATTTTCCGTGCTTCCTTTGAGCTGTTCTTTATGGGCTTTGCTTGTATCGCTAATTTGATCGCGCACACCTTCGATGATGGCATCTAAGTTGTTGAGCTTTTCATCGAACATGCGAATTTCGGATTCGTGATTGCGCATTTCGTGGCGTATGCTTTCGAGGGAAGTGCGCACTTCATTGATGGCTTGGGTATTTTCTTGGAGGTAGTAATTATTGTTGTTGCTATTGCGTGCAGGAGCGCTGTGGGCAGTCGTGTGGACAAAAACTGTAATGAAAGCAAGTAAGGCGGTCCTTACTTGCTTTTTGGTGCAAATGGAAAACATCGTATTAAACTACCCTGCTTGGCTCTTAATAGCGTTGATAGACTTTAAATTCCGCACGGCGGTTTTGGGCCCAAGAATCTTCGTTGTGATCGTAGAATAAGGGTTGCTCTTTGCCATACGAGATGGTGAAGATGTTATCTGGGCTAACCCCTTCTTGGATCAATTGATTGCGCACGGCATTGCTGCGGCGAGAGCCAAGGGCTAGGTTGTAGGCTTCGGGCCCTCTTTCATCACAGTGGCCAGCAATGAAGACGCAAACGCCTGGGTTGCTGCGCATGTAGCTTGCAACGGAATGTAACGTATTTACATTGTCCTGTCCTTTAACCAAGTTGCTGTTGTATTCGAAGGTGATGTTGCGGAACACTGCAGACCATGCAGGGTTGGTGCTAGGATCTTGGAAGGCATTGATGCCAGGGATGGAACTTCCTGGGTCGCCAGGGGTTTCACGAGGCTGTTGGCTCACGTAATCGGCCATGGCCACTTGATCGTCATAGCTTTGATCGCTCAAAGGTACGAATTCACTACCCATTGAAGGGGCGTTGTAGCTGTTTGCGTAGTATGCATCTTCGGCGGGCATGAAGTCGGAGGGGTACTGTACGGCACGTGAGTCGCCATGTTTGCCGCCCATGGTGCGCAAACCTCGTGACATGTGTCTGCCGGCGGATTTACTATCCTCCCACACTTCATCAGAGCCGCGTTGACAGGATGTTATCGATAGCCCTAAACAGGCAATGCAAATCATCAGAAATAATTGTTTTGTTCCCATAAGAATGCCCCCTCGCTGTAACTTAAATATGGCTGGTTTAGCCAGAAAAATATATGAGGACTGGATATTAGCATAACATTATCTATGGGAAAAGAGAAAATTGCGCAAAACAACAAGATAAACAAAATCTTTTTTTAAGACTTCTTAATTTAAACTTCACAATTATCGTGCATGATTGATCTCTGCTTAATGAGTCAGGTGATTAATCGTAAATATATTTTATAAACAGAGACACAGTGTTCACAGAGAAGAATTTTAATCAACCAGCGTCTCAATTTTATTGGGAAAATAGATCTTCAATCTCATAGAACCCCTCCGTGAACTCTGTGTCTCTGTGTTTCAATAAGTTGTTTTATTGAGACATCTGGAGTGTCTTATATTAGTAATTGTTGTTTTTGTGTCAAAGCGGTATAATAGTTTAGTTTAAGTTTTAAAAAGGCTTTTTGTTTTATGGTTTCTAACCTTTCTTTTTTTACGCAATTTTGGACAACTCCCGTACTTTCCGCGCAAGAGATGAGGGTGCAGTCGGCGCTAGCGGCGTGTCAGTATGGAAATATGGTCCAACTTCAAGCCAATATCAACGATAATGAAGGCGACTGGCTTAATCAACCGGTAAATGGGCAATTGCTCTTGCATGTAGCTGTTAAAAATGGACATATGGAGCTGGTGAAGTGCCTACTCGACATGGGCGCTAAGCCGGATATTAGAGACAGTCATGGTTTATCGGCGATAGATTATGCTACTTTAACGCCGATGGGAGAAAAAATTCTTCCCGCATTGCTGGCGTTGCTCATTGGGCGTAATATTGAAGAATTATCGAAAACGGTGTTGTCCGATCCAAGTAAAAGGGGGGACATCGAGCAGAGTCAAAAGCAAATTTATACTACCTGCGCTAAATTTTTGCCGGCAGTACGCGATATCTTGACGCAGTTAATTGGCGATGGTTCGCAGCGCATGTGCATCCCACCTGAAGATCTTAAAACCCCTATTGATGAAGAAGGAAATACCATTTTGCATCTGCTTGCCGGCATGGTCAATGGGGATGTGCTGAAGTATGTGCTGCCTGATGATTTTGTGGATTTTGATGCCATTGTCAATAAGGCAGGTCAAAGCCCCTTACACTTTGCTTGTGCTCTTGAGTCTGGCTGCATCCAATATCTTATTGGCAACAAAGCCGATTTCAACAAAGAGGATTTGGCTGGTATCTCACCACTAGCTTTGATAGGAGCTACGGCCATGCAGCGCGATCCGTTAAACGCGGGTGGACTGCAAAAAGCCATGGCGGGATTAATCTTGGCTAAATGGGTGAGTGACTATGCATTGCAGGGCACCCAGGTGGGGAGTATCATGCGCTTCCTCACAGGTTTCATGAATTGGGGATTGGCGGCTACAGAGGGGAGCACCTTTTTCAATCATTATGGCTTGAGAGGGCTTACTGACTACCGCAGCATAATGGTCATCGCGGCCTCTTCAGGCTATTTGGGAGAACAAGTGCAGCAGGCTGCATTGATCTTAAAAATTGGCACGATAGCACTTAGTGCCTTGCAGGGACTAAAGAAGACATGGGAGTGGAGCAGTTTCAATCCTCGGAAAGCGTTATCAAAGGCGGTCGTCCATGGCATCACTTTGGGGTATGCTGTAACAGAGGGACAGCAGCTGGCCAATCGCATTGCTAAATACTGGGATGATCAGCATAGGATAGGCAAGGCGATCCCTTGGAAGGGAAAGTTCGATGAAGCTGAGAAAGAAGCGGCTAAGTGTGAGAGCTTGAGTGGACCAGAAGGCTGTGGCTCTGCCAATGAGTTGCAAAGCGCCTGTGCTGAGTTGATTAAAGATTGTAAGACTAAATGGACATTGCATGCGCAGGCTTATAATGACAAAATAAAACTAATTTTCGATAAGCCGCATCATACCCCTTCATTTTTAGATCAATGCTTTCCTCAAGCTGCTGAGCAGCGCGAAATAAGTCGCGCTAAGGAGATTCTTGGGCCACAGGGTGGTTTCAATCAAACTCAATTTGATTTGAATCCTGAAAACTATTTAAATCGCGTATTTCGTCCGATTGCATTGCGCAATCACCCCGATAAATGTCACACAGATATGTGCCAGCAGACATTTGAAGCCGCCAAGGCTGCCAAGGAAACGTTGTTGTGGCATGAAGCTATTAAATTGAGTCCAGAGGCCTTACAACGCATTGCACAAGATGTGCAAGATAAAATGTTGGAGCAAGAATATACAAAGGATTGATTAAGTATGATGTCCCATGCGTTGATTGATATGTTGATCTTAAAAGCTCCCCACTTGGTGGAAGCACCTGCGGATCACCCTAAAGGTATTGGGGTAATTTTTGATATGGATGGGGTGTTGGTTAATAGTGAAGAAGCGCATTTTATGAGCTGGCAACAGGCATTGCGGAAATGTGGCGTGGTGGATTTTCAGGAGGATGAGTATTTTGAGTATGTGGGGCATGCCGCGGCCTACAATGCGCAAGCTTTAGCCGCTCGCTATGCGGTTGGTGCTTCTACCGCTATTCTGCATGCAAAAACTGAGCACTATAACGAATTGCATCAACGAGGTTTACCTCCAGTGGAGGGGGTTGTGGCCTTTGTGCAAGCCCTATCTACCATGAAGCAGTCGCATAGCATTAAGTTGGGCGTGGCATCGTCAGCCAAGCGGCATGATATTCTTTTTACTTTAAAGAAGATCGGTTTGAATGATGCCTTTGATGTTGTCGTTTCGGGTGCGGACGATTTAGCCAGCTACCATGATCCTGAAGGCACGAATAAGCCTAAACCTTATGTCTATCTCGAGGCAGCCAGGCAGCTAGGACTTCCCCCTGCGCGCTGCATTGCCTTTGAAGATAGCAGCATCGGAGTGGCTGCCGCCGCCGCGGCAGGTGTCTACACCTATGCTGTACCCCACAAATATACGTGTCGACACGATTTCTCCAAAGCCAACCGCGTGCTTCCTTCCTTTTTAGCCTAAGCTACAATTTTGCCTAAGCTACAATTTCTAGCTGCGCGGTTCCCAGCTTGGGAAGCGCTTTTCGCCTATGCCGGAGGTGATTTGGACCGCATCGCTTTGGTTGAGGTTGATTAAATAAAGCTCACAGGCGTTGGCATCGCTCGAATTGAAAACCAGATGCAAGCTATTGGGTGCCCAGCTAGGATTCTCTTTATTGTTGGTTCCTTGGGTGAGCTGCCTTTCTTCCTTAGTATTCAGATCGTAAATCCAAATTTGACGTGTCCCTTGAGTGATTGAACAATAGGCGATTTTTGTGCCATCGGGCGACCAGGCTGGGGCTGTATTTTCTCTATTGCGCTTCGTCAGCAAGGTGGCTTTGATGTCCTTTAGGCTAGTTCCAGGGGCAGGCACCTTCATTACGTAGATGCGTGGGGCACCGTCTTTATTCGAAACAAAGGCGATTTGTGAGCCATCCGGACTAAATGTCGGCGTTCCCTGGGTGGCTTGATGGGTGGAGAAAATTTGGTAGGGTTTGCCTGTGGCACCCACTTCTGGATTGAAAGGTAGAATAAACAAATCGGGATTGCCGGTGACATCGCTGATGAAGGCGAGTTTATCGCGCTGACGCGATAGGGTCGGCATGAGCTGGTTCCCCTTCATCAGTGTTAGGCGCTGCGGTGCGGCCCCTTCCGTGAGAGATTGGTAGTAGATTTTGGGTTGTCCGGTGTTATAGGAGACAAAGAAAAAGCTGCCTGCGGCATACCCATTTTTAGGAGGGACGTAGAAGGGTGCGATGCTGTAGCCGCTGTTTTTGGTCAGTTGGCGTCGATTTTCCCCATCATAATCTGCCTCCCATATCTCGGAGTTCCATTGGGTGCCTTGTTTGCTTTTTATGGTGTATAATATACGGGTAGAGGCGATGCCATCTTTATTGAAAAGAGCTTTATGAATGATGTCTGCTAGTTGATGGATTTGGCGTCGATCGCGTTTTAGATCACCTGTAAGCGGCAGTGCGTCGATGCTTTTGGCATTGTCGGCATTGGAGGCAAAGAGGCGCACATTTAGCTTGCCATCGCGCACGCGCACTTTAACCAGATAGAAGGCATTAAGCGCTTTCCAATCAGCTGGAGTTGGGGCTTGTTCCAAAGAGGTGGCATTTGATTGCTTTTCCCGTTCGTTGGTGGGCTGTAGAATAAATGTCATGCCATTGTGATCGAGATCAAATTGCAGGACTTTTTCAAGTTTTGCACAATATGAGCTATCGAGGTTGGCATTTTCGCAGATGAAATGGCTTAAGTAGATAGGCAGGCGTTGTGTTTCTGTCGCCAGCCGCACGAGGATGGGGTCGTCATCAGCCATGGCTGTTTGCATATGCCCTATAAGCAGCAAGGTGATGATCGTCATTAAAAAGCGATGGGCGATTATTTTCATAGATGGTGTTTCCTTACAACTCATTGCTCAAGGTGACTGTGAAGGTATATTGTGGTTCTCGGCCAAAATTTGTCCCAAAGGCTGGGAACGTGAGACTAGGTAACGTTTTTTCAATATGGTTGCGGTTGGTGTTGCTTTCAGCACTCACCACTACTACTTTAGCAACTTTGCCTGAACGTTCCAAGGTTAATCTGATTTTCACGGTGCCATATTCAGGGAGTTTTAGTAAAAGCTTTAAGCGGCTGGCCAATTCATCGCGATAACCAATTTCTCGATCAGTAAGGGGCGTGGCATTGCTACCGTTGATGCCATCGATTTGCAATGAGGTGATGGCACTAGGGATGGGTGCCGTTTGTAGCGCCGGCAGCTTGCTCGTTTGCATTTTATCCCGGGTTTGTCCCACTTGGGCCATTCTTTCTTGTGCTTGTGAGATGAGTTGTTGTTGGCGCGCCTTTTGGGCGGCTTGTTTTTCAGCTTCGATTTTGCGCTGCTCTTCCGCTGCTGCTTTTTGGGCGGCTTCTTTTTCTGCCTTTTCCATCTTGAGTTTCTCGGCGGCGAGTTGCTCCGCTTTTGAAGTGTCTTTCACTGGTGGTGGGTTTTTGACAGATGGTGGCGGTGGTGTGGGTTTTGGCACTGCTGGCTTAGGGGGTGGTGTTTTTTTTACCGGTGGAGGGGGTGGTTTTGTCGGTTTGGGAGGTAGTTTTTTAGCATCGGTTTTTTTTTCTGGTGCTGGCTTTTTAGCCTCAGTTTTGGGTGGCAGCTTGGTGTCTTTGGGTTTTATTGCTGCGGGAGGTGGGGTAGTAGGCTGTTTGGGAGTGGGTGTTGGGGTTGGAATAGGAGGTTTGGATTTCACCTCTTCGATAGGGGGAAGTGTTTTGACTGGCGGTGCCGGTTGTTCTAGGGGTGGCTTGGGAGAGACCTTTTCAACGGGTGGCTTGGGAGAGACCTTTTCAACGCTCGCTTTGGGGTTATCCAAGACGAGTTCTGGAGGTGCATCGCTAGCGGCGATTTCGCGGATGACAGTGGATGCAGCAGGCGGCGCCGCTGGGGAAAGAGAGACAGTCTGCACGACCAGGCGGCGGGGAGTGGGGGGCGGCAGGGGTTTAGAAAAAGGGGACATCCATGCTGTCCATCCGATCAATAGGAGGTGGAGCAAGATCACGACGCCAATGATAGGTAGCAGGGATTTGTCCTTAGAGTCAAATGTGGAAAGTATGCTTTGCGACATGATTTAGCCGGTTTTGGACATAATTAGGCTGGTTTTAGTACGACATCCATTTGTTGGAAGCCAGCAGCTTCGGCGGCATTTTTAATAGCTTGATAGGTGCCGAAATTAGCATTTTTATCATGAAAAAGTTGCGGTTTAGCGTTGGGGTAGCGCACTTTGGCCTGTTTGAGGTAGTCGGCAAGTTGGCTAAATGTTACCGCGCGCCCTTCGATGAGAATGGTGTTGTCCTGGCGCACATGGATGGCGATGGGGCTGGCCTCTTGCACCGAGATTGATTTTTCTTGCGGTGCATATGAGGTATCCGCCAGCTCAACACGGTCGAGCTCTAACATCGGAGCGACTACGATGAACATAATCAAGATGACGAAAACCACATCAATCAAGGGGGTGAGGTTGACAGCAGGCTCTTCGATAGCGGAATTGTTTGACCAGTGGAAAGCGCGTCGACTCATTGCACATCAACCTTGCGATAGTACATTTCTACTGACGCTAATAATTCATTGGAAAAAGCTTCCATGTCGGTTTGAAAATCGCGCACTGAATTTTTTAAATAATTGTATCCAATCAAGGCGGGAATGGCATCGATCAGTCCCAAGACGGTCGTCGCCAAGGCGAGTGAGATCCCGCCAAGCACCATGCTATGCGCGCTGCCACCCGACTGGGTTTGCAAATCGGCAAAAGTGGTTAAAATTCCCCATACCGTACCGAGTAGACCTAAAAAAGGCGCTAAACTTACAATGGTGGAGAGCATAAAGAGATTTTTTTCGAGGGATTTGACTTGATTTGCCATGGTCATCATCAAATAGGATTGGATAAAATCGATGTCTGTCGGTGACATATAGGACACCGTTTCGGCGCTAGGGGTGGCATTTGATTGCTGGCTGAAGTGGCGATTTTTCTTTAGAATATCGACTGTTTGTTTTTTTAAGACGACGTATAAATCCATGAAGGGATTAGGGCGTTTGCGGCGCATTGTTTGGTCGCATTCGAGGCCAAGTGGGTTCATGCGTTGGAGTTCGAAAGTTTGATAAAATTGGGTGGCATGTTTGCGTGCTAAATGAATGATCCATCCGCGGTGGGCGATCAAAATCCAACTACAGATGGAGAGCAGGACGAGTCCGATGAAGATCAATTTGCCTAAAAAATCGGATTCTAGGTAGGCATCAAGGAATGGATTGGAGGCTAAATAAATTTTGTTTACAAACATTACCGAAACCTATATAATTATATACACTTTTATTTAAAAAATCTGTGCATGACTAAGGAGCTTGAAGTTTTAGAAGGGAATACATTTTATTTATTTGTCATAGAGCAGCCTTCGGCAAAGAGATAACGGATTTAGAGCCTATTTGTCAAGCTTATATGCGTGAAAAAAGGATAAAATGAGGTTGTCAGCGATATACACAAACAAGTTCAAAAATTGGTTTTTGGCAAAGAGAAAGCTCCCGCGATTGATCTATCAAAAACGAGCCCATATTATAATATTGGCCTGTTTTTGATAGCTCAATCCCGGGGCTTTCTCAAAGCCAAAAATCCAATTTTTGAGCTTGTTTGTGTATAAGCATTTGCATATAAAGAAGCAAAATGTAAACAATAGTGGATTATTAACATTCTTCGTCTCGCTGCTCGATAGTATCATATTATTTGCGACGCGAAACTTAAAAAGGATATTGCGCATGCTACAGGCATTACGCTTGGTATTTTGTTTATTGTGTTTTGGATTTATAACATCTTCGCAGGCCTTAGTGCATGCTGACACCTTAGATGAAGCATTTGTGGCTCCCGCTGCGATGCATCAAGATCCGGTGTCTGTGCAGCTGGTTAGTGAGGATAAGACGATTTTACCAGGAGCTCCTTTTTGGGTGGCTATCAATATGAAGATGGATCCTACGTGGCATGCCTATTGGAAAAATCCTGGCGATGCGGGCATGGCCCCAGCTGTTGAGTGGCATTTACCTGAAGGATTTTCCGCTGGGACTTTGCAATGGCCCACGCCTAAGCGCTTGGAGTTATCCTCGATTGTGGGCTTTGGCTATGAAGATGAAGTCACCTTTTTGACGCTCATTACGCCGCCTGCGTCTTTGGCTGAAGGGCAAATCCCTCTGAGTTTAGATATTCATTGGCTCGTCTGTTCCGATAGTGCTTGTTTACCTGGCGAATCGCAGGCCTCATTGGAAATCGCGGTTAAACAACAACCTCCGGTGAAAGATCCTCAGCAAATAGCATTTTTTGCACAAGCGCGTGCGCTTTTGCCGCAAAAAAATGCGACCTTGAGTGCGCAACGCAAAGAAGATTTAGTCGAGCTCTCTTTTGCTGAGCATAGCTTTATCAAAAAAGCTGATTTCTATCCTGAGCATCAAGAGGCGATTGATTATACCACTCCTCCGCTCTTTGAAACGCAACCGAATCTTCAGTATCAACATACGATCGTGCTAAAGGAAATCACTCCTGGAACTGCTTTAAAAGGAATTCTCGTGTTGGAAACTGCTAATGGCACGCATGCCTATGATGTCGATCTAGCCATTGCTGCTACCAAAGATAATGGTGACGTGGCTATCAATACAAATGCTGACGATTATGCCTTGGTTACGTTGTCTAAAAATGATCAAGCAACGAATGATTTTGACTTTCAGGGTGGCTTATCGCTGGCGTTGGGGTTAGCTTTCATTGGCGGCCTTATTCTTAACCTCATGCCCTGTGTTTTACCTGTGATCTCTTTTAAAGTGTTGGGATTCATTAAATTAGCTGGTCAAAGTCGGCGCCTAATTCTCCAGCACGGATTGGCCTTTGCTGGCGGCGTGTTGTTATCGTTTTGGGTGCTAGCTGCCGTATTGCTGGCATTGCAGGCTTATGGGCGTGCTGTAGGATGGGGATTTCAGCTGCAAGAACCTATTTTCGTGGCGATTTTAGCCGCTATGCTGTTCATTTTTGCTTTGAGTTTATTCGGTCTGTTTGAAATCGGCACGTCGCTGATCTCTGTGGCTGGCCAAGCGCAGCAAAAAAGCAGTCAACGCAATGCTTTAGTCGGTTCGTTCTTCAGCGGAGTTCTGGCTACAGCCGTGGCTACACCATGTACAGGGCCCTTTTTAGGGTCAGCCGTAGGTTTTGCTGTGACCTTGCCGGCTATTGAAGCCTTGTTGATATTTACCTCAATTGGATTGGGCATGTCGTTCCCATATTTATTGCTAGCGGCCTTTCCTGCCCTGCTGAAATACATGCCTAAACCTGGAGCTTGGATGGTGACATTCAAGGAGTTGATGGGCTTCTTGCTGATGGCAAGCGTGCTTTGGTTGGTATGGGTCTTTAGTGCTCAGACCGATGTGATGGCATTATCACTATTGTTGGTAGCCTTTTTCTTGCTAGCCTTGGCTGGTTGGATTTATGGGAAGTGGGGCTCGCCGATGCGTGGCAAGGTGACGCGTGCCATTGGACGTTTATGTACGCTTGGACTGTTTGTGGCCGGCAGCTATCTCATAGTGTTGTCAGCATCAACATCTGAAGAGGAAAGCCAGCGTGCCTTGAAAGGCACATCCTCGACGTTAGAAGCGGATGCGGCGCAAGAATGGGAAGTGTTTTCTCCTGAGAGAGTAGCCCAGCTGCGTGAGCAAGGCATTCCTGTGTTTATCGATTTTACTTCTAAGTGGTGCCTGATTTGTCAAGCCAACCATATGGTGTTGTCAACGGATGAAGTGATCGAGCAATTCGTAGCGAAGGGTGTGGTGAAAATGAAGGCCGATTGGACCAAACGCAGCGAGGTGATTACAGCTGAATTGCGCAAGTTTGGACGCAATAGTGTGCCTTTATATATTTTGTATGGGGCCGATGGAGAAGCTGCGCCGCAAATTTTGCCCCAAGTGCTGACGCCTGACGTCGTGTTAACCGCCTTGAAACAAGTGGCATCCAAGTAGGCTTTTAATCATGTTTATCGACTCCCACGCGCATATCACTGCCAATAGCGTTTTTGCGCATGTTGACTCACTTCTTGAACGCGCTCAGGTCGCAGGGGTGGAGTCCGTGATCAATATTTGCACTGACGTGGCAACCTTACAGCGCGGTGTGGAATTGGTAAAGAAATATCCATGGGTGCATAATGTGGCAGCCACCACGCCCCACGATGTGGAAAAAGAAGGGGAAGCTGTATTTCCGATCATGGAAGCTCATGCGCGGCAAGGGGCTTTGGTGGCTGTGGGTGAGACCGGCTTAGATTATTTTCATCACCATTCCCCGGTAGAATTGCAGAAACATTTTTTGCGTCGTTATTTGACGTTAGCCCTGGCATGTCGATTGCCTGTGGTGATCCATTGCCGCGAGGCCTTTGCCGACCTCTTTGCGATTCTCGATAGTGATTATGTGGTCGATGGGCAGTTGGCACCGGGCGTGTTGCATTGTTTTACCGGCACTGAAGCCGAAGCTGAAGGGGTATTAGCACGTGGGTGGTATCTGTCGCTCAGCGGGATTGTCACCTTTAAAAAGAGCGAGACGCTGCGTGTGGTCGCCAAGATGGTGCCTTTAGACCGCTTGTTGATCGAAACGGACACCCCTTATTTGGCCCCACAAAGTAGGCGCGGCAGCCAAAATGAACCGGCCTTTTTACCTGAAACTGCTGCCGTCATTGCAGCAGCCAAAGGCCTCACACTAGAAGAAGTAGCCCAAGCTACCACTGCCAATGCACGTAGACTCTTTAATTTGTTTTAAGGAAGCGTATAGATATGAAAACTCCCATTCGAGCCATGGCTCTTAGTCTATTTTCTTTAAGTCTCTGTTGTATGGACCACGCTATGTGTGCGGAAGGTCCGGCTGTGCCCATGCCCTTAGCCATTAAAGATCCGGCGGCTTTGCTCGATACTGAAATTGCCCGCCTTGACACGCTCATTAAAGCCACGCAGCAGAGCTTGGATGGGGAAAAAAAAGTGCGCGACTTAATCGTCGAGTATAAGAAAATCCAAGATCAATATTTGAAAAATACTAAAGATAACGATTTGCTGTTCAGTCTGGTAAAAAGTGCCCATCGCACCTTAAAAGCCATTAAAGACAATCATTTAACCCAAACTTTTGATCCCGAATTTATTGATGAGCTGACGGTGTTATCGCAAGCAGTCAACAAACGGGGCATCCCCAAGCCATAAATATATGTTAGAACCGATCCATTATATCGATAGAATATCCGGCAAGCGCTGTTTAGAGCTCGTTTATGGGGCAAGAGCCTTGCAATTGTTGTATGGCAATGGCTGGTTGAGTAAGCTTATCGGAACCCCCTTGGCTTATCTGTTGGCACGTATTCCTTTCGTTTCGGCCTTTTATGGGTATTTGCAAAATCGTCCAGCCAGCCGCAAAAAGATTGCCCCCTTTCTGAAGACGTTTAAGGTGGATATTTCCGAATTCGCGCAAGATCCAGCTTCTTATACCTCCTTCAATGACTTCTTCACGCGTAAACTGAAGCCTAGTGCGCGTCCTATTGTCCAAGATCCTAAAGTGGCCATTATCCCAGCAGATGGACGCTATTTGTTCTATCCACGCATCGACCAAGCTGATGGTTTTGCAGTGAAAGGAGAGAAATTCAATTTAGCGACGCTGTTGGAAGATCAAGCTTTGGCTGCCCAATATGCGGAAGGGTCGATGGTGATTGCCCGCCTTTGTCCGACCGACTATCATCGTTATCATTTCCCTTGCGATTGCTTGTCGAGCGATACGCAGTTGATTAATGGTTGGCTATTTTCGGTCAATCCGGCGGCGATCAAAAAGGATATCCATATCTTTACGCAAAACAAGCGCACCCTATGTACTTTGGAAAGTGAGCGTTTTGGCAAGGTGCTCTTCTTGGAGGTGGGAGCCACATTTGTGGGAGCCATTCACCAGACGTATACCCCAGGTGTAGCTACTACTAAGGGTGCAGAGAAGGGGTATTTCTCTTTTGGAGCTTCGTCATTGATTGTGATTTTCCCCCCGGGAAAAATAGAGTTTGATCGCGATCTCGTTGCAGCCAGCGCCCAGCGGCTAGAGATCAAATGCCTCATGGGGCAATCCATGGGCACCGCGCTTTAAGCACTATGGGTTAGGTAGGATAGATTTTTTTTCCAGGATGTAGAGATTTTAAAAATTCCTCACAAGGGAGTATCAAAATGCCTTTTTCAAATCTTCTTTTTACCCCTCGATAAAGGAGCAACGGTTTTGCCTCAGGATATTCCTCGCAAAATGCAGAGAGTCCATGCAAATCTTTTGGGGAAATTGAAGCGCTATTTTTCACTTCGATTGCACAAAATTCATTCGGACCATATACGATAAAATCCACTTCAAGCTTGGTACGAGTGCGCCAAAAGGAAAGTTGATAACTTTCCTGTTGCAAATCTATCCAGGCACGGAGATGCTGTGCTACAATCCCTTCAAGGCTAGCTCCATTAATTTCTTCTGGTCTATCAATAGGTCCTTTAGGTCTAACGGCATGATAGATCCCAGAATCGAACAAATAAAATTTAGGCTGTTTTGTTACTTCTCGTTTTGCTCGTTTAACAAAAACTGGCAGCGTAAATGCAAGCAACATATCGACTAAGATTTGTAGGTAAGTATCTACTGTAGTTCTACTGACATCACACTCGCGTGCAATATTGCTTGTATTGAGCAGGCTTCCGTGAGAAAAACTGATTGTCTCAAGGAAGCGGGCATAATTATGGATATTACGTACCATGCCTTCTGCTTGTATTTCTTCCTTTAAATAGAGGCCACAATAGTTTTTCAAAACCAGTTCTGGGCTTTCCGAATCCCAGACTAGAGGAAGAAGTCCTGTGGTAAGAGCTTTTTCTAAAGAAAAAAACTCCTTCAATTCGGAGGCGATAAAGGGATGCATATGACACATAAAGGCCCTGCCTCCTAATAAGTCTACGCCTTCCCTTTTGAGTTTTCGTGCACTAGATCCGGTTAGAATAAATTGATAGTCAAGTTTTTCCTCAATAATCGCATGGACAAGCGAAAGCAATTCAGGGATTTTTTGGATTTCGTCTATTACAATCCGTTTTTTTTGAGGAAACGATTTTAAGGTTTCTCTCAGCCGTTCCGGTTTTGCTCCGTAGAATCTGACATTATCAGGCTCAAGTAAATCGATCCATAACGCATCTGGAAATTGTTCCTTTAACCAAGTGCTTTTTCCTGTGCCTCTAGGGCCTAAAAGAAAAAAGCTCTGTTTCGGGGCTGTTAAGAAACGAGAAATAGAGGGAATATTGTGCATTATTGTAAGTCCAACTTGCGTTTTTTCACATAAATTATCGGATTAACTTTCATTTTGCAATGATTTTTCGTAAATATAGGATAGGAAATTCAAGCTATTCTGATAAGCTTTCCCCGGGAAAGCTGATCAGCAGAAAAAATAGGCAGGCAATATTAGTGAATATTACCAAGGAATGATAGGCTAATGGCCCCAAAAAGGCCCTAAAATCTGGGGCGTTTTAATTACGGAATTACCTCTGAAGCCCGCCAAAACTGTGGGGGATATAAAACAAATATAGAGCTCCAACGGAGCGACCAGGTGTTCTTCCATGACATGACCACAGCACACCTGGTCGCTCCGTTGGAGCTCAGATCCTTTTTTGTGCGACCCACAGTTTGCGCCGGCAGCGCTACACTGGGGGCTTTACACCTGTTTGCTCCGTTGGAGCTCTTTAAATCTCTTCATAATAAGTTACTTAACCCTTATGTTAACGACATTGGTCTCAAGCTAAGCTACAGAGCCTTTCGCTTCACTTAGGCTATTCTATTTTAAAGGTTCTCTTACGGTTCTTTTCAAAAATTAATAGTGACAAATAAAAAATGTACTATGTTATTCTTACATCAATCTTTAAAAATGAACCATAGGAAGTTTTTTTATGTTGCGCTATGTTGGGAAACTTCTGCCTTTTTGTGTAGCCTCTTTACCGCTGTTGGCTACTTCCAATACTTTTATCACCATGGGCCCAGCCCCTAGCTTAAACACTCAAGAAGGTGGACATAACTCTGATGCAGGCAGTGTAAACCCTATCGCTGTTCACCCTACCGATCCCAATACCTATTTTATTACCAGTGTCAATGGCGGCATCTGGCGCACTAAAGATGGTGGAACTAGCTGGATCCCGCTTACAGACCACCAAAACACCCTGTCTATCGGCAGTATTGCTTATGATCTGGATGATCCTTCCCATACCACTCTTGTGGCGGGCACAGGCATCTCTAGCAACGGAGGCATAGGCTATCTCAACTTAGGCGCCACATACAGCCGCGGAAACGCTCCCAGAGGATTGTTATACACCCAGAATAGCGGAGATACCTGGAATACTTTAAGTAGTCCCACTTTGAATCTCATGAGCATCCCAAACGTCATTTCACGTGGACTCAATCCCCATATCAGTGGCTCTTTATTCGTGGGTACTTTTGAATCCACACAACCTGATATTTTAACTGCGCCTAATTCATCCATCTATGGTCTCTACAAAAGTACAGATGGTGGTGCTACCTTTAACCTAGAAGCCACTGGTGGTCCGAATCAATTGGGACCAGGGCCTGTCACCTCTTTGGCCACTAAGCTGAGCGATCCCAATACCATCTATGCCGCTGTCACGAATGCAGGAAGTCCTTCTGCAAACGCGTCAGCTGCCTTATATAAAAATATCGATGGCACGGGGTCGACATGGACCCCTGTTTTTGATCAGACAACAGTGCCTATTGGAGGTGCAAATCCCATTAATACTATTGATCAATGGGTGATCAAAACTGTGACAGGTCCCAATGATGCGTTAGCTGTGGCTTTAGTAAAAGTACCAACTACGTTAGATCCAAACATTCAGGATGCTGTCGACAGTGTTTTTTTATCGCATGATGGAGGTGCCAGTTGGACAGCCTTGCCCATGCCTACAGTCAGTGTTAATCCCACGGGCCAGGGGGTGATTAATTCAGATATTGAGATCGACCCCTTAAATACAAATCGAGTTTATCTAGTGGGTACCTATGATCCTAGTGCCCCAGTTAATGCCCTCTCAGCCTATATCCTCCAACCTGCTACCTCTGCAGAATCGTTTGCTCTCCCTTCTGATGGCACGGTATGCCACCCAGACGCGCGCTGTTTAGTCTTTGATGCTGCAGGTCGCCTTATTGTCGGCTCTGATGGAGGACTTGATGTACGTACAGATCCAAGTAGTCCCAGTGGATCGTGGTCCAGCATCAATGGCAATTTGTCTCTTTGGCAGCCATATGCCACAGCTTTTGATGCCAACAATCACATCATTATTTCTGCTGGACAAGATACTGGCACAGCCGTTCAACAAGCACCGTATCAAACCAACGTCTATCAGACTTTTCCAAATACGGGCGATGGCATCAATGCCACAGTTAACGATGAGGGTGATACTAGTTATTTTTATAATTCCACTTTCAATTTACTCAGTTTAGCGCGAGCAACGACAGATTCCCTTGATTATCTAACGTTAACGATCAATGGAAACCCGTTCGATCATAATACAGACGCTTGGTTTTCTAGTCAGCTTGTGTTAAACAAAATGGACCCAACAAAGATCGCCTTTGGTGGCCAGAGCAGTGTATTTCTTGGGCAAGATGATCTGGTAAATACCACGATAGATGTAACACCAATCGGACCTGTGTCACCTGCTATTGTTCAAGCTGGACCAATGGCCTATGGCACACAAGATAGTCCTAACGCCCTGTTGGTTGCAGCTCAAGGCACCAACCCTATCACAGGTAATACACTCTTCTTTACATCGGACGCCAGCACCACCAACCTGGCTGCGCTGCCAGCTTATGCGGTGCAGGGAGGGAATCCTCCCTCTTCCGTGGTCTTTGATGGCAGAACACAAAACCATTTCTATGTCGCTGATACATTTACCCTCTTCGGCACTACCGATATGGGAAACAATTTTACAAATTTTGCTTCTCATTTAATGCCTCTCGAAATACGGTTCCCTTCTGGCGTCGAATTTCTCTCCAATAATGGCGTCAATGCTCTTTTTGTAGGGGGAATCAACAATGTTGGCACTAATAGTCCATTAGCTGTTGCAGATGCAGATGACGCAGGCAATTTATCAGGCTGGCGTTTGTTTGGTCAGTCCACCGGTAGTGACTCCACGTTGCCCAATACCTTTGCTGCCAACATTCAATATAACAATAAGTCTGATACATTGTTGGTGGGCTTATTTGGCCGAGGCAACTGGCTGATGTTCGACGTGACCAGCAACTTCCCTTCAGCGCAAGCGCTGTGGTTTGGTAAGGCAGACAACGATTCTGAGCCAAGTCTTAGTGTGCTGAACAATGGAAACTACGCTAATCGCTCATTAGAGAAATTTGGGAAAGGTACTTTAACCATCACAGGACCTGCCACATACACTGGTTTAACCACAGTATTAGGAGGTACATTATCATTAATTAACAGCACTAGCTTGATCCCTGGCGATGTTGACGTCAAAAAAGGGCGATTAAAAGGGATTGGTCAAGTCGGTGGAAGAGTGACCATCGACAGTGGAAGCACAATTTCGCCAGGGAATTCCATAGGCACACTGACAGTGGGTTCTTTGGTTTTAAATTCAGGGTCATTCACTAATATTGAGGTCAACCGCACCGTTTCTTCCCAGATCCACGTATTGGGGAGCGCAGATTTAGATGGACAAGTCGTTGTCGATCAAGTTCCTGGTAACTATTTTACACAAACATGGGACATCCTGGCAGCTGATGGCGGGATATCGGGTAGTTTCGATCCGACTGTCGGTGGGGGCCTGCCGGGTTTTAGCTTTAGCCTGCGTTATTTCCCCGACCTCGTGCAGCTGGTCTATATCAGGAAAATCATCACCAGTGGGCTGACAGGCAACAACTTGACATATGCCAATTATTTAAACACTGATGCACCACTTTCAGAAGCTGCTAAGCGGCTAAGTGTGCTCTCGGGTGATGTGCTAGAAGATGCCCTGGAAGTCTCGGCCCCGACTAGGAATGCAATTTCGAGATTTGTTATCGATAACACCATGTTTGCTTATAGCGATATGCTCGACAGCCATTTGGCTTTAGCTCATCTCAACCACAACAGCTGTGGTCAGCCAGCCTGTGGCTGCAGCGACTTCTGGATGGATGGCTTTGCCGACTTTGCCCACCAAGAAGGTCAGGATCAAACCCCTGGCTTTACCTTCGAAAGCGAAGGTATCTTTGTCGGCTATGACAAATATATCGCCAAAGACACTCTCGTTGGTATAACAACAGGCTATAGTCATAGTCACTACCATGAAGACAGCCACTTTGGCAAAGGCGATGTCAATGCGTATATTTTGAGTCCCTATGGGATTATCTATTACTGCGATGCCTTCATAGAAGGCGCTTTAACCTGGTCTTACAATTGGATCAAAAACAAGCGCCATATTGAATTTCAAAACTATGATGCCACTGCTTCCAGCACCCATCATAGCAACCAGCTGATGCCACACCTAGCTTTTGGTTATGATTGGAATTCGTGCTATGGCGTTTTCGAGCCCTTCGCGGAACTCGACTGGGTGATCAACTGGGATCAAGGCTTCAAAGAGCATGGCAGTGACGACTTTGATTTCCACCAAAAGAGTTCTACCTCATCCATATTGCGCAGCAAAGTGGGTCTTAGCGTGTACGAAACATGGGATTGTAGGGATCAATATGGTTGTGGTACTACCTATACGCTTAAAGGCACAGCAGCTTATGTCAAGAAGTCATGGTTCGGCGTAGGCAAGGTGAAAACTGCCTTGGTCCATAATTCGAAGTATTTTACGTTGGAAACCTTTAAGCAAGATCAGAATCTGTTTACCTTTGGGTTAACAGGATTATTTAATGGGACTGGTGGTTGGTACGGTTCTATTTCCTATGATGGGGAATTTGGCAGCAACTATGTGTCTAATGACGTACAGCTCCAGATCGGAAAGTATTTCTAATTAGAGTACCGCCCTATTTGAACGCGAAGGTCGCGAAGCAAGCGAAGGCGGCCTTCGCGTTCAAGTAGGGCGGTACTCTAATTTGTGTTGAGCCTCAATACGTTCCTACATTAAAAGCATTTTCCGACACCGATACCGCCGACAAAGGGGTTAAGATGCATGCTCGAATGTGCTTTGAGAGCTCCTGTAAACTTTATATGATTAGAATACATTGAAATATACTTTATATCGAGGTTTACAAACCATCCATCGCCCATTAAAACGTCCATGCCTGCTTGCGCTGCCACTCCTAAGCAGGGATTAAGCTTGAATTTAACACCTGGGAGTTTGCATTTTTCACCATAAAACCAGGTGTAGGTGGCACCAACACCCAGATAAGGTTGAAAGCGACAGCAGGGGAAAAAATGATATTGTAGCAATAATGTCGGAGGGAAAATCCAGGTATGACCGATTTTACTCCCTCCTATAGCTCCACCTACAACAAGGTTGAAGAGTTCTGCCAGCGTGGCGCTTAAAGATATTTCAGAGTTTAGGCGTATATTAAAGCGCGCGGTGCTCAACGATAATTCAGTGGAGATATTTTGGGTCCACATGTAGCTGAAATTAACTTCTGGGGCTAAAAAACTATCGGCATTCAATCTAAATGGCAGAGGCGAAGGGGGAGGGGTTAATGATGTCGATACCTTTGCCCCTTTGTTATTAGTAATCATGCCGATGCCTTTGACACGAACTAACCAGTCCCCAGCTTCGAAGGCTGCCACCCTCGTGTGGCTTAGTCCTAGAAATAGGAAAGTAAAGACCGCAATTTGAATATAGGCTTTAATTTGACACTTGGTCCAATCACACATAGCAACATCCATTATTGAGCACGCATTTTTTTTGTAAGATACAGAAGCTTGGGATCAGAAACAAGGCAAAAAATCCTATCGTTATATCGTTATATCGTTTCCATCGTTGATATTGCTGAGAGGTAAAATTTTCCTGACTTCTGGCAAAAAATATGCTCAAATCCCGACGGTTTGCATTTTTTTTCCCAGCCTCGAAGTCCGCAGCTTTTGTATAAAATTGCGTTTGCTGTTTACAAAAAAGCTGACTACTCATAAAAAAACATGTAATACTTTTGATTTGATATTTTCTTATATTGGTTTTTATATTTATGAATTTTTTGTGTCGCGTTCAAATAATACTTCTTATAGTTTCCACAACGTTATTTTGTACAACTTCTGCGCAAGAGGCAGAAGAGAATAGTCAATGCTTTGCAACTTGTAGACAGGCAGTAGGAGCATTGTTAGATGAATACTACAAGCCAGACCCGCACCAAACCAAATTTCCCGATCATTTATCTCCGCCAAAAAAGGTTGCTCAATCGCCACAGACACTAATAATAAGTAGGGCTTTAGCAGGACTTGCGCTGGTTTTTTATCCAGAGGGTGTTGATCTCATCGAGAGATCTGCCTCAGCAGGACCACGAATTATAACTATTGGCATTGTGAAAGAAGGCGATTCTCGACTCTTCGGAGAATATTTTGAAATGCTGCAGCTGGAATTAGCGGCTTTAAAGATTGCTGACTTTGATATTAAATTCAAGGATGTCCCCTCATTTAATGCCAATTATAAATTAGACCGCCTCAAACAGGTCATTCTTAATGCTCTAAATGATCCTGAAGTGGATATCATTTTAACTCCGAGTTTGCTTATCACCGAATTAATGACCTCTTCTACGATAAAATTAAATAAGCCGGTCGTTAGCGCCTTCGTTCAAAAGGAGACTGTTTTAGCAGCCGCCTTTAGCAAAAATGATAGATCGACGGTTCCTAATCTGTCGTTTGTGGCTATTCCAGAGGGGCTGACCAATGATTTAAGTGCCTTTAAAGAGCTTGTGCCGTTTTCCCGCCTACACATGCTAGTGGATGAAATTGTCATGAGGGCAGATCCCGAGCTGGCTGACTATACAATACGATTATTAGAAAAACAGATGGGATTTCCCATTACAGTTATACCTGTGAGTTTTGCTGAGCAGGCATTGGCCAGTTTAGGTCCTGAAGTAGAAGCGGTCTATTTTACCACATTGTCAGAGATGCACGAAGATGAACATCAAAAGCTTATAGATGGCGTTAATTTCAAGAAAATTCCTTCTTTTTCTCTTTTAGGCCATACGGATGTAAAAAAAGGGGTGCTAGCGGGTTTATCTCCAAAACTAATTCAACGCATCGCTAGAAGGGCAGCACTAAATCTTCAGCAAATCATATTAGGGGAATCCCCAAATCAACTCAGTGTTTTTCTGACTTTAGATGGGCGGCTGCAAATCAATCTTTTAACGGCGCAACAAATTGGATTCGAACCAACAATTGATGTTCTACAAAGTGCTTTGTTGATTAATGAGGACAAGGTAGCCCCTGGGATGGCTTTAACAATGAGTGATGCTATTACTATTGCTCTAGAATATAATCCCAATATAGCAGTCAGTGAAGCCGATTTGGCAAGCATCATGGAAAACCCGGAAAAAATCTTTAGCGCTATGTGTCCTCAATTCAATCTTACTGCTCTTTATGTGGATACAGACGATACCCATGCCATATTGCCGCCTGGGAAGCAAGCTTTTGTGGGATTTGAACTCACGCAAATGCTGTTTGATGATGATCTTATCACTGGGTATTATATTGCCGGAAAAACCGTTGAAAAGAAGGAATATGATGACTATCAAGTGAAATTAGATGTCATTGAAACGGTGTCTTCCCGTTTTTTGGATGTTAATTATGTGCGCGAGTTATTGCGCATTGAAAAGAAAAATCTAGAACTTACAAGAGATAACCTAGCTCTTGCTAAGTTGAGATATACAATCGGATCTACGGGCAAAGAAGATATTTATCGATGGGAAGCAGAAGAGGCTTTGCGCCGATCTGCTGTCATTGAACAACAGTCCCTCATTAAGCGGGCCTTGGCTGCCCTCGATCAAACAATGGGTATTGATGAACGCATAGATTGGATCCCTCAACCCGTGTCTTTCAATGATGAAATCATCGATTTTTTCTATTCTAATGTGCAGTCCCAAATCAAAACACAATCACGAATGAATGGCTTTATTGACTTCAGCGTTGATTTCGCTAAAGAGATTGATCCGGTCTTAATGGCCATCGATAGTTTGATTCAAGCTCAATTTTTGCAGATTTCTCGCAATAATAGGTACAATTACACTCCTAAGGTGTATGCAGATTTGAAATATGGCTATGAGCTCCATCGCTATGGAGTCCTTGAAAAAGTCTTAAACATCTCTCGCAACCAATGGATTTTTACCGTTTCTATGCAGATTCCCTTTTATGATGGAAATGGAATTACCCATCGAATTAGGCAGGGGTGGGCCGACTTAGAAAAGCTTATCCAGACACGTCGCCAGGCTTCCGACTTGATCGAGCAGCGCGTATTGGATAGCATTTATCGACTCCAATCCTCGTATCCGCGCATCGCTTTGGCGAAAAATGGATTGGAAAAAGCTCAGTTGAACCTGCAAATTGTCACCAATCGCTATTCAGGTGGAGGGGTAAGTATCGTGGATCTCCTTGATGCTCAGAATCAAGCATTAGAGCAGGAGAAACAACTTGCTGCTTCTTATATACAATATTATAAGGATATTATTGCGTATCAACGAAGCATCTCTTGGTTTGAATTTTTACAATCAGATGAGGAAAAAAGGATGTGGCTTAATCAAGTAAGAAACTATATGGGTGGGTAATATGATGTATCGAATCCGAAATACCGCTTGTAGTTTGTGTTCTTTATTTGTGTTGTTTTCTTCTTGTTCGGACAACAAACCTGCTTTTGCGGGTCGAGAAGAACAAACGCCTAGGCCAGTTTATACAATGGAAGTGCCTTCTCCACAATCTTATCGTCCTCTTTCATTTTCGGGCATTTCCAAACCGTTGAATGAGATTGTATTAAGTTTTCGTGTCAGTGGGAAATTGACGGAGCTTCCTATTAAACTCGGAATGCAGCTCGAGGCTGGTGCTCTGATAGGACAGTTGGATACTTCAGATTATAAGCTTGATGTGCAAAAGTCAAAAGTGGTCTTAGAACAAGCCAAAAGTCAATTAGAAACAGCGAAAGCCAACTACGAACGGACTCGTCTACTGTATGAGGCGGCAGACGTTAGTCAAAGCTTACTAGAGCAACAGTTAGCTACCTACACTACAGCCAAAGCACAGCTAGAAAACGCTAAAACCGCTTTGCAAGCAAGCGAAAGACAACTGTCATATTGCACTCTTACAGCGCCTGTCTCAGGCGTTATCACAATGGTGTTTGTCACAAACTTTCAAGCCATTCCAGCTGGACAACCGATTGCTAAGATGGAGTCTGGAAATAATCTGATGATGGAAATTGGACTTCCAGAAGCTTTAATCGGTGATATTCATCTTAATGACACAGCAAGTGTTGTCTTCGATGCATTCCATACGAAAACCTACTCGGCAGTTGTTTCTCAAATAGGTATTACTATTTCGCCAGCTTCCACTTATCCGGTGGAATTGACCGTTACAGACCAAGATGAAAATCTCCGTCCAGGAATGTCTGGAGAAGCTACATTGCGTTTTAAACAGCACTCATCAACGATAACCATTCCTCTTTCCGCGATTGTTTCAACTGTTGATGGTAAACATTTTGTTTGGATCTACCGTGAAAAGACCCATGATGTCACCCAGCGCTTTGTAGAGATGGGCCCGGCAGTTAAAGAGGGAGTGGAAATTAAATCTGGATTGAATCCTGGCGAAACCATCGTCTTCAAAGGGGTTAACTATTTGCGTGAAGGGATGAAAGTCAATAAGATAAATGAATAAAAATCTTTACTGAGCAAACCAATGAATACTGGCGCATGGTGCCTTAAAAATAAGCAGACAGCGATAATCATCTTTGCTTTTGTCTTTATTTTGGGAATTATTTCATTTTATAAAATCCCACGTTTGTCGGAGCCTAATTTTGAAATCCATGCGGCTACCATCGTCACAGTACTTCCTGGGGCATCACCTTTTCGTGTGGAGCAACTAGTCACAGATAAAATTGAAAGTGCTTTACGCGATATTGCTGAAATTCAAAATATCGAATCGAATTCGGTAGCAGGGGCCTCGATCATCACTGTATCGGTGTATGACAAATACGTCAATTTGAAGCCCATCTGGATCAAACTACGAAACAAAATAGCAGATGTGAGGTCTTCACTTCCTAAAGAAGCCTTTCCGCCAATCATCAATGATGAATTTAGTGATGTTTATAGCATCTTGATAGCTTTGCGTGGAGATGGATACTCTTATCGCGATTTGGAGCTGATCGCAAATGATGTACGGCAAAAGCTATTTCTCATTCCTTCTGTCGGCAAGGTCGTGGTGAATGGTGTGCAACAAGAAAAGATTTATGTTGAATTTTCCAATTCACGCCTCTCCGCTTTTGGTTTTTCCCCCTTTTCCATTGCCAATGTGTTGACCAACCAAAACACTATTGCTTCTAGTGGGAATATTTTGACGGGTGATGACCAGATTATTTTAGAAACCACCGGTGAATTCCAATCTATAGACGCGCTACGACAAATGGAAATTCAGATTCCTGGTCGCCCAGAAAGTGTGCGTTTGGGAAATCTGACCAAAGTGACCCAAGGGTATGAAGACCCTCCTGGACCGATGGCGCGTTTCAATGGTTCACCTGCACTAGTTTTAGGGATAAGTGTGGAGCAGGGGGGAAATATCCTTGAAATGGGAGAAAAAATTTCACAGCTCGTTGACGAATTGAATTCCACTTTTCCTGCAGGTGTAGATCTTAGTTTTCTCGCTTATCAGCCCACAATTATCAAGAAAAGCATAGCAGACTTTATGCGTAATCTATGGGAAGCTATGGGCTTTGTTTTTGTGGTGATGCTGCTTTTTGCAGGCTTACGTTCAGGCGTTATTACAGGATTATTGATCCCAATATCTCTGTGCGCTTGCCTGATCTTTTTGCCATTATTCCATGTCGATCTAGAACAGGTTTCAATTGCCGCCATGATCATTGCTTTAGGTATTTTAGTGGATAATGGTGTGGTTGTGTGTGAAAGCATGTTAGTGCGCTTCAATTCTGGAATAGAAAAAGCTACAGCTGTAAAACAGGCTGTGCATGAATTGTGGGCACCTTTATTGGTAGCTTCCCTTTGCACCATTTTTGCTTTTCTCCCAATCCCATTAGCACATTCTGCTGTGGGAGACCTCACCTATTCGCTTTTTGTGGTGTTGACATTGTCTTTGCTGTTCTCATGGATATTTGCCATGTCCTTTATTCCATTTCTTTGCTACTACTTCCTGAAGCCGAAAATGGAAAAACAAACATTTTCATCTTTTTTCTACATCCACTATCGGAAGATACTATTATGGGCTTTACAGAACCGCGTCCTGTTCGTCGGTGGGATGGCATTGATGTTAGTGATTTCAATTTGGGGATTTAAATTTATTCCAAAGTCCTTTTTTCCTCCCGACGAGGATCCTGTCTTCATGGTGGAATTATGGATGCCTCAGGGGACTAATATCATTAAAACGAGTGAGATTTCAAAGAAATTAGAAACGTTTTTACTGAAACAATCCGAGGTTAAATCTGTTGGAGCGTTTATTGGTGATGGGGGGCCGCGCTGGCAGTTAACGGTAAATCCGGGTACAAAAGCTTCCAACTATGCTTTCTTTATCGTGAATACCATCAGTGCTGATTCCGTTGGTCATCTTTTTAAGGTAACCAATCAGTTCATGGAAGAGCAATTCCCCGATCTACGCTATCTTTTAAAGAAAATTCCTCATGGTGCCCCTGTCGAGGCCCCTATTCAGATCCGTATGATCGGCAATAACATTGAAAACTTATATAAGGCGCGGAATTTGATTGAACCTCTGATGAAAGAAACGAAGGGATTGATTAATATTCGTGATGATTGGAACGAATGGATCAAAAAGTTGGTCATTGATGTACAACAAAGGCAAACAAAACATGCTGGTTTAACGAGTAACGATATTGCTTTGTCGTTGCAAACCCAGTTTGCGGGCTATGAACCAACGCAACTGAGAAAAGGCAGTGAATTAATTCCGATTGTCTTACGCTCCGATAGTTATGATCGAAATAATATTGGTAATATCCAAGGTCTGAATATATATTCTCTGAATGACCAACGTAGTGTGCCATTAAGTGAATTAGCCAAGGTAAACCTCGTATGGCAACCGAGTGTTATTCGAAGATTCGATCAACAGCGGGGAATTACACTCGATGCAGAGTTGCAAGGACGCACTTCGGGAGATGTAATGGAGGAGCTCGATAAAAAAATCAAAGAGGTCATAAAAAGCAAAGACTGGCCTAATGACGTCCGTGTGGATTATAGAGGCGAAAGCAGGCAAGCCAAGATGGCTCAAGACTCGATTTTTTCTGGTATCCCTATTTCTGCTGCCCTGTTAGTCATGACTTTAGTGGCTCAATTCAATTCGGTGCGGAATGTACTTATTATTCTATTGACAGTGCCATTGATCATGATCGGTATCACTCCTGGATTATTGCTCACACATGCCCAATTCGGATTTATGGCCTTGCTAGGGTTAATTAGCTTGAACGGCATTGTGGTAAACCATGCCATTATGATGCTGGATCGCATGAATATAGAGTTATCCTATGGACATGGTTTGGAAGATGCTATCATGATTTCGGCTCAACGCAGGTTTCGTCCCATCCTCGCTACTGCTGTGACAACATCTGTCGGATTAATCCCCTTGTCATTAGAAGGTGGGGAAATGTGGCGTCCCATGGCGAACACGATCATTTTCGGCGTGAGCTTTTCAACCGTTCTTACTCTGGTTTTATGCCCTGTGTTGTACTCTTGTTTTTACAGAGCTAAATTCAAGGATTATGTGTGGCGTCCAGAGCTATTGCTCAAGAACGAATAGAGAAAGAAGCGCTATAGATAAGCGAGTTCTTTTGGTTGACCAAATTGTATTGTTGTCGTCATGATCGGGGGACAATTTACCATTTAGGAGCAACTGATGTCACTTTCTTCCATAGACTCTGTCTTTTTTCATGCTGAAAGCTCTTATGGGGTGGGTTTGAATACTCCTCCTATTAGCCAGAGAGAATCACAAGCTCGAATTGAGAGTGCCGCCCCCTCTGTCAGTGCCACAGAAGAGCTTGCACACAATTATCCTTTCAACGCACCACAGGAAGACATCAAACTAAAGCTTACAGAGTCTGATGGCTCGACCTATGAAGGTTTTATGCGAGGTGGGATGAAAAACGGCTTGGGCACGCTGCGTTATGCCAATGGAGATTGTTACACCGGCAATTTTAAAGATGGCAAGCGCAGTGGACTTGGTGAACTTAGAATGGTGGGTGAACAAAAAGACGGGACGTATTACTGGTATCGTGGCTATTGGCTGGATGGTCTACAACACTATCGTCTAGGCATTCTTGAAAAAGAAACTGTGAATGTACGAGGCAAAACGCTGATTACCATGATCTATAGAGGAAACTGGGAAAGGGGCAGAATGACGGGTCAGGGCACCTATTACTACTCAGATGATGGGGACGCAGGCCCTAGATATGTGGGGCAACTGTTAGATGGTAAACCCCATGGCGAAGGCACGCGATACTATAGTCACAATGCCTTGTTAAATGTTTATCAAGGCTCTTGGCACGATGGCTTACGCTCTGGAAACGGAAAGATGACGTTTGCTAACGGAGATGTTTACGAGGGGGCCTGGAAAAATGACCAGCCTAACGGACACGGTGAAATGCAATACCAAGATGGTACAAGTTATGAGGGGGCTTGGTTGGATGGCAAGCGTGTGGGGCAAGGGATACTCACGCTAGCGAATGGAATGATCAGCCAAGGTGTGTGGGTTGACGATAAGCTGTCAGCTAGTCATCATCAAAAGGCGTGCGGGGGATGCGAAATCTGCTAAGTGGCAGAGAGACTGAGGACTCAGCCTGGATGAACGCGAAGAGCGCGAAGCAAGCGAAGACAACGCGAAGATTTTTTGTTCGGTAGTTGGCTTTTGCAATCGTCTCAAGTGGACGAAATTGACTATTGACAAAGGTTCATCACACAAATGAGTTGTAGCCTCTTCGTTCATTTATTAAAATATTTTATTCCTTGAATAGCTTCTAATTAGGGGATTCAAGTTGAGTCAATAAGCTTTTCCTAGGAAAGTCTATAAAAAAATAACTTGAAATAATATCCCTAAAAAAATCGCTCGCGTTGTATAATTAAATTATTAATACATTGCTTCATGCGAATTGTTTTATTGGGTGAGGATTTTTATGAGACTTGCTGAATTAGATAATAAAGCAGATGAAATGGGCATGAAATTCTTGCAAGCTCTAGAGAGCAAAGGCATTGAAGGTTTCTTTGCCGAGAATGATGCCCTTAAAAAAACATTAGAAATCACCGACGCCGATATCAAGGAATTAGAATATGAGAGCTATAACTATTGTCAGTATAAAGAATGGCCACAAGCAGCCAATGCCTTAGTTTATTTAGTGCTTTTTGAGCCCCAACAAACGCAATATTATCTGCGCCTAGGATCCGTGCTCATGGAATTAGGTGCTTTTGAAGGCGCCATCATTATTCTCGACATAGCGGCGAGTTTGCAATCGACGGACCCTAGACCCCATCTTTATATTGGCAGCTGCTTTTTAGAATTGGGCAACAATGAAAAGGCCATGGAAGCGTTCGACACTTGCATTGATCTAGCCACCCATTCTGCCTATGTTAACCAGGAATACGAAGAAATCAAGGCGCTCGCTTTAGAAGCCAAAAAGGTGATTTAAGGAGATTTTATGAGCGGACCTAATTTTGGATATGGTGATATTGTAAGAGCGAGGAATGACCTGAGTGAGATGGGTAGCATCTCAAATACCGAACCATTAAAAGACAGAATTTGTGCTAAAATTAGTGAACATGCCCACACATTAAATAATCCTGATAACCAAATCAATCGCGCTGATACGAAAGAAGAGATCGTGCTTAAACGTTCCCAATACGCCAAAACATTTGGCTTTTCGTACTTCTCGGAGCGTGTTTCGAGTGCTGATAAAATGAGTGGGCCCGAACGCGCCGCAAATCTTTGTGGTTGGCTTGTGACAGGCTTGCTGCATCTAGCAACAAAATATGGGACATTAGGATGTGTCCCCTGGTTAGTGGGCACAATTGCAGGGGCTTTGTCTAATAAGACGCTTAGCGAAGAGGGGGACACAGTCAGAAAGGCAGCTAACAAAGAACTCGTGCAAGATGCGTTAAATGACTTGAACCGCGATCTCGAGAGCCAATTTGGAAATGACGCAGTGTCCATCTATAAAAAGAAAAGTTTCTTGGATGAAACTCATGAGGTGCATGACGATCTATCGTCTAAAGACCGTTTAGCGATCAGCAAGCAACTTAGAAAGTTTAAACAAGAGGCGCTGGCCCGCCAACCTTCATTAGAAGGCAAAGAATCGATGCAAATACTAGAGACTCATATCAAACGCTTAGCAGAAGGCCTTAAATAAGGCTTATCACAAATTAGAGTAGTGCGCTATTTGAACGCGAAGGTCGCGAAGTAAGCGAAGATATCGCGAAGAAAGTTTTTATTTAAATACATGCTCAAGACATATCCTCTGTTATCATCTTTAATCATTCTCTCCTTGAAATTAATCAATAACCCTGCTGAAAATCTTGTTAATTTTAAATAAAAAAATTGAGCTTCATGAATTTGTAAAAGCATATCCATAGAAGAAAAATCTTCGCGTTGCCTTCGCTTGCTTCGCGACCTTCGCGTTCAAAAGGTGTGGTACTATAATTTGTGATGCCCCTTAAATAAGGACACTTACAGCCCTTACTTTTTCCCCATATGTTTGCCAAGTAGACCCGTCATTTTGAACATATCCACTGGTTCAGTGGTGCCAAAGACTTTTGCCAGCTTTTTATCTGGACGAATCAGGCGTTTGTTTTGAGTGTCTTGCAATTCATGCGTACGGATGTAATCCCAGATTTTCTTTAAAACCTCGCCCCGTGGCATGGTATCGCCACCCACCACGGCCGCTAGCTCGGCGGTGAGGTGGACGTCGGGCATAGTTCGCGTCTTTTTAGGCGTAGTCGCCTTCTTCTCTTTGGTTTTGGCTGTTTTAGCTGTTTTGGTCGCCGCTTTGGTGGTTTTAGTCTCCCCTTTGGTGGCTGCCGCGCGCCCTTTTTTGGGCTTTTTGACGTATGCCGTGCGTGGGTGGTTGGGGTATTTGGTGTCGAGTTGGGCAATATCGTTGACGATGACATCACATTCAGGGAAGGTGGAACAAGAGAAGAAGGTTTTGCCAAAGCGCGATTTGCGCCCTACGAGATGTCCAGGACAACCAATGGCGGGACACGCTGGGGCATCATTTGGATCCAGGACCGTTTCCCCTTTTTTCGGAATGTTGATGATTCCCTTGCAATTAGGGTAATTGGTGCAACCTAAAAAGGCACCAAAGCGGCCGTGACGCAATTTCATAGGGCTTTGACAGACAGGACAAGCTTGTTCCCAATTGAAGTCGGCGGCATAGTCTTCCTTATTGAATTCTAGTTCTTCAACAGGTGCTGAAAAAGTGCAGTCTGGATAGCGTGAGCAGCCATAGAAGTATTTCGATTTGAACCAGATTTTTTGCAGCTTAGAGCCGCATGTAGGGCAATCGCGGTCGGTCATGATCTTGGGGACGAACCCTTCTTTTTCGGCTAGTTCCAAGGTGGGTATGAATTTAGTCCAGAAATCGCGCAGCAGTTCCACCCAATCTTTGCGATTTTCGGCCACCAATTCTAAGTCATCTTCCATATGGGCGGTAAAGCCAATGTTCATGATCTCTTGGAAGTTATTTTCAAGTAGCAAAGTGATCACGCAACCCAGTTCGGTAGGTTTTAGGCGGCCACTTTCTTTGACGGTATAATCGCGACTTTGGATCTTATTCATGATGGTGGCATAGGTGGAGGGGCGCCCAATACCTGATTTTTCGAGTTCTTTAACCAAAGAAGCTTCGGTGTAGCGTGGGGGAGGACGGGTGAACGCTTGATCGGCGGTGACATCGATCAAATTCAGTTGCATCCCCTCTTCCAGGTTGGGTAGCATGCGATTTTCATCGTCTTTGTGATCATCGTCATTTCTTTCTTCATAGACAGCCAAGAAACCCTGGAATTTCATTTGTGAGCCCGTAGCGCGCACGATGATCCCCTGATCACCACCGCCGATATCTGCAGAAACGGTGTCATACACGGCTGGCATCATTTGTGAGGCCAGAAAGCGCCTCCAGATCAGCTGATAGAGCATGAACTGGTCCCGTGACAGATATTTTTGGATTTCTTCTGGCGGGTGACGCAAGGTGGTGGGGCGTATCCCTTCGTGAGCATCTTGGGCAGCCTTTTGCGTGGCGTAGATTTTAGGCTGTGGTGGGAGAAATTCGTTGCCGTATGTGGCCAAGATATATTGACGTGCCTCTTCAATTGCTTCAGGAACGACGCGAACAGAGTCGGTACGCATATAGGTGATTAAGCCTTCAGCGCCATCATTGCCTAAATCGACCCCTTCATAGAGAGATTGGGCGATATTCATCGTTTTGGCCGAGGAGAAGCCATGGTGGCGGCTTGCCTCTTGCTGCAGCGTCGAGGTGATGAAGGGAGGCACGGGATTGCGGCGCTTTTCCTTTTTTTCTACCGACAGCACTTGATAGGGAGGGCGCTGCATGCGTTGTAGGATCTTTTCAGCGGCCTCTTTATTGTTGATGATGGTGGTGTCTTTGCCTTCGGTGGGTTCCTTTTCGAGGCGCTTTTCATCCACAGAGTGGAGCGAGGCGTTAAAATGGCGCTCTTCATGAGTTGTTTTAAGTACCGCGGCCAAGTTCCAATATTCCACCGGTTTGAATGCGGCGATTTCCTTTTCGCGGTCGACCACAAGTTTTAGCGCCACAGATTGCACTCTACCGGCCGAGACGGCACCTGCTTTGCCGCGATGGATGCGTCGATTGAGCAAAGGGGAAATTTTGTAGCCCACCATGCGATCGAGCAGGCGGCGCGCTTGTTGCGCGTGGACTAATGCCGTGTCGATTTCGCGCGGCTCATTGAGGGCTTTTAAGACCGCATCTTTGGTGATGGAGTTGAAAGCCACGCGTTTGATGTTGGTCTTGGGAGGGAGAATTTCGCTGATATGCCAGGCTATCGCCTCCCCTTCGCGGTCGGGGTCGGGGGAGAGGTAGACCGTGTCGCATTGTTTGGCGGCTTTCTTGAGGCGGGCGATGACTTGTTCTTTATCGGGCATGACCACGTATTTGGGAGTAAAGTCATGTTCGACGTCGATGCCGAATTCTTTAGGAGGCAGATCGCGGATGTGGCCGACAGAGGATTCGATGAGGAATTCGGACCCCAGAAATTTCTGCAAAGTTTTGATTTTAGTCGGTGACTCGACGATGATTAGCGATTTACCCATCTAAATATTTCTCCTTAAAAACCCATCCATTATAGCGATTATGGTGTTTTCTGATAGTCAATTTTTCTTATAAATTTTACCAGGAAACTCTTTCACAATTTTTTTTAGGATGAGGCTCATTAAAATCCTTTGCACTTGTTGTATCGGCTGAGCTGTCAGTATAGCTAGCTCGTCAATATTAATTTCGTGGCTGGGCATCCTTTCCCATAACGTATGCTCTTCCTTATCCAACGGCACGCGCTGGGGCGACGCTTTTGGGACCGCAGCCATGGAAAATAGATCGCTATAGTGAGCGATGATATCTTCTGCATTCTCTACTAAATAGGCTTTGCCACTTTTAATTAGCAAATGATTCCCGCGAAAGTTTTCGTTATCTACCCGGCCAGGTAGTGCAAACAGTTTACGCTTATAGAGATGTGATTTTTCCATGGTGATCATAGCGCCGCTCTTCACAGGCGCTTCGATTAAAAGGGTACCTAAAGTCAGTCCACTTACGATCCGATTGCGCTGAGGAAAATTTTGTCGATCAGGCGGTGTTTCCATGGGGAACTCGCTGATTAAGGCTCCCTGCTGGGCAATCTCATGGGCCAGAGATTGATTTTCCTGAGGGTAGATGCGCGCTAACCCCGAACCGATGACAGCTAAAGTGCGCCCTGTGCGTAATGCCCCACGGTGGGCGGCAGTATCGATGCCGCGGGCTAAGCCACTCACAACAGTAAAGCCATGGGAGGCTAATGTGCTGCTGATTGCTTCGGCCATTTCGGCACCATAGATGCTTGCCTGGCGGGTGCCGACTACGGCGATGCTGCGCTGATCTTGGGGTTTGAGTTCACCACGCACGTAAAGCAGGGCAGGGTGGTCGGCATTCTCCAGCAAGGCTTTGGGGAAATGGGGACTTGTAAAGGGAATCAGCTGTGCCCCTAGGCGGGCTGCGAGTTCAAGATCGCGTTGCCAGGCGCTGTTGGTGCGCCATTGATTCCAATGGGGGATAGCGCGCTCAAAACCAGGCAATAGGCGCAGTTGTGCTTCAGTCAATTGTAATGCGGCGCATGCGGATCCACAGTGTTGCAGCAGCAACCGTATTTTGGTGGCACCAATGTGAGGGAGCGAGGCTAAAATGGCAAAAGCTTCTAATTCATTCACCTGATAAACCTCTTGCGTGAGTGCAAAGTAGCATGGCTGGTTGGGCCAGCATAAAGAAGTAATTTTTAAAAAACAAGTCTGAAGGCATTTTTTGGGCTTATCACACATTGGATTACTGCCCTGTTTGAACGCGAAGGTCGCGAAGCAAGCGAAGAAAACGCGAAGAAAGTGGTTATTAATTGAAATGCTTGTTGCTTGATAAACAGGTCGCTACATGTGAATAAAATCTTTAATAATAAAAAAATCTTCGCGTTGTCTTCGCTTGCTTCGCGATCTTCGCGTTCAAATAGGATTGGACGTGGTTAATTAATTATAGAGTTGGTGAGATGAAAAAAAACAAACTAATTGTTTGACATAAAATATAAATTTATATTATTATTAATATATTAATTAATTAACAAAGGAGTCTTTAATGATGAACCTAACTGAAAGCATGATGCCAATGTCAATCATGAATACCACATTAAATGGTATGGCGGCAGTGGGCAATGCCACCGCACGCACAGCAGGTGGGCTTGTTTGCAAAGTTGGTTCCAGCGCTCTTAATGCGACAGCAGATGTGGCTAAAGGGGCTGTGGTGAATGCAACGAAATTTGCTTTGGGCATTAACAATATGGAAAATGCCTGTCGCGCACTCACCAATAGCACGGTCTATAAAAAACAGATGATCGATGGGATTGAATACCATACTCAAATGAATGTATCCTTCGTTGACAGAGCTTCGTTTGCGATGCAACAAACATGGAATGCTACGGGTAAGTTGCTGTTTTGTGCGGCCCTGCCAACGGGCTTGGTAAGCAAAGTGGGCACAAACCTGGGATGGCTGGAGCCTGCCCAAGGATTGTCTTTAAGAAATCTCTCAGAGGGCACATTGACGGTTACTAAGGAAACAGTGTCTTTGGCAGTGAATGCAACCATAGATGCTGCGAGCTATACAGTTGAGAAAGCGTGGGAACACCCAACGATCGCTAATGTGGTAGTTGGCACCATCGTCGGTGTGGGCTTGGTGATCTCGGCTGTTAAAGATTTTACTTCGGTGCCAACCGTTAAAGTTAAAGCTACTGGCCATAAAGTAGTGGTTGAATCAGAGAGTTGGTTGAAGCATAAAGCGCAGGATTGTGCCATGGGAGTGGCTAAATTGGCAGGCGCTTACTTGATTGCAAACAAGCTGATCGGATAAGCTCTTCAGGGGTATCTGATTCCTATGGTGAATAAATAAAAAGGCGGCCATCTTGCGATGGCCGCCTTTTTATTTTCGCTACGTGTTGCTTCTGAATTGATCAGAAGGACACGGTGATTCTCCCTGTTACGTGCACCACATCTGTTAATTCAGATGAAGGCCGTATAAAAGGAGCTGCATAATGCGCATTGACGATGACTTTAAGCTCAGGCTCATAGTGTTGATCGCCGTCGAGCTCTTTAGAGCATTCGTCAAAGGCAAGTGAGCTATGTTTTGGACTCACAGTATAATCTCCACCTGCCTAATGAAAGGCAGCTAGTGAAGAACGCCCGCTGGGTGAGGCCCATCCCCCTATAACAGCACATTAACTGGGGGCTTGTGCGCTTTGTGTTCGCACCGCTCCCGCAGATGCCGGGAAGGTAGGATGACCCTGTGTTACCCTTGGGCTACCACCTGTAGTGAAAAACAAAGTAATGTCACCTCGTTGCGTTCTTAAAAAGTTTTTATCCTATGCTTGGCTATTGTTATAAACAATAGTTAGGTCATAGGCTCTAATTTCAACATCAATAATAATAAATAGGGTCCCAAAAGTTTGTGGTTTCGAGCGTTATTTTATCGACTTGCGTCACCTCCTCTTGTGCTCTGTCGGTTCCACTGTTGTTGGGCTGATACTTTGGTAAGTTGTTGCACCATTTAATTAGAAATGGCCTCACAAGCTACTTTAAGCATCTAATTTACTTGTACTCTACAAGTTTATTTGTACAAGGTCTATGATCTATATCGCAAAATAAAAGGTCCTATTGCGATACATATCAACGTAAAAAAAATAATACAAGGATTAATGCGATAATATCGTTACTTTTTTAATTGAGTTAATACTTTTTCACGATATGCAATGTAATCAGGTAAGGCTAACGTGCCAATGGCTAGTTGTTGAATGACAGTGCGAAAAGCTTGTGCATCCACTTTAGCTGGCAAATCTTTGGCTGCTTCTAATGCTGCATACTGTTTCCATATATGCCATGTTTTGAGCTCTGCTTGGGTATCGCCTAATTGTTGTTCTAGCATAGCTATTCTCAGCAAATTGAAGGCAAATAATTCATCACCAAACGAACGCTCTTGAGCTACAGGTTGGCGACCGATAGTTTCGATCATCTGTTGCTGCAAGGCTTGGCTTTTATCAAGTGCTTCTTGGTAGCGTTCTTCGCTTATTAACAGAGACGCGCTGGCATATTGACTGTACATGGGGAGGTCATCGGATTTAGTACGCTCAAGAGTAGCTATGGCTAGTGGTTTAGCTTCGGCTAGCTGTCCACGGTTGAGCAACGTTTGGGCCAAAGCCCCATCGTAGGCAGCATGTAGTTCTGGATGGCGTGCCATGATTGTTAAGAGGCGCTGGAAGGCATCGTTGGTGTTGGGGGAATCTTTGGTTGGTCCTTCTTGCGTAAAGAGAGCATAGTCATTGGCTGCTTGAAAGTACTCTTGTTCAGCTTTGACAGCATGTCCTGTGCTTAAGCGATAGACGAGTATCAGGATAGCCACGAAGGCGACGAGACCATAAATGATGGTTTTACCATATCTGGCAAGCCATTCAGTGAGGGCTCCTTCTTCGAGGGAATTCAGGTGCTTAGGAGTGGAGATGTTGGACATAATCTTTTACCGGGTTAGAGATGTTTTTTTTACAGCTTTTCTGGTTTTTGGAATGAGAATATGTTATGCTCAAACAATGATAAGTGAAAAAACTTTATTGTAAAGGCGAAAATGAAACAGGATCAGCAGCAAAGTGAAACAGAGACCATCAAAGAGATCTTGCTCGAGCATATTGTGGTAAATCCTTATCAACCACGGCGCCACTTCGCCCCGGAGGAATTGACAGAGCTGGCGCAATCCATTCAGAGTGTGGGCTTGATTCATCCGCCTGTGGTGCGACCGTTAGAAGATGGAATAACCTATGAGCTTGTCTCGGGGGAAAGGCGCTATCGCGCCTCTCAGTTGGCGGGCTTAAAGCAGATTCCAGTCGTCGTGCGTCAAAGCAGTCATGCCATTTCGGCCCAGGCGGCATTGATAGAAAATATTCAACGCGTGGACCTTAATCCGATTGAAATTGCTAAAGCTTTGCGCAGTTTGATTGAAGAATTCGACTATCAACAGGATGAATTGGCCACGCGCTTGGGAAAGAAAAGATCTACGGTAGCCAATTACTTGCGTTTGTTGAGTTTACCCAAAAATATTCAAGATAGTGTGTCATGTAATACAATTACAATGGGACATGCCAAAGCCATTTTATCTATTGATGGGTTTGAAAAACAAAATTTGTTATATGAGCTCATTGTACGCGATGAGCTTAATGTGCGAGAAGCCGAAGATGCAGCCTTGCGTATCTCGCAGAAGGCGAAAAAGCAGTCTTTGGTCTATGTGAATCGCGATTTCTATCTCGAACAGATAGCTTCGCGTATGCAACATAAGTTAGGCACTAAAGTTACCATTCAAGGCAAAGGGAAAAAAGGCAGGATTACTATCGATTATTACAGCCTCGATGACTTAGACCGTCTGCTTGCAATATTTGATGTTCCGGCATCGGGGTGAGTGGCATGTATTTTCACATAGACCTCAAAGCCATGCTCTTGTTGATCTTGTGTAGCATCCCTTTTTGGTTTTTCTTTAAGCAAAGCCATGCTTATGTGGAACCTCATATCGCCTTCTCAAATGTTTCAGGGCTAGCTTATAATCAAGGGCGGGTGGCTTGGGCGTTATGGCCCAAACGCTTGATGTGGATAGCTTTTCTATGCTTGGTGACGGCTTTTCTCGATCCTCACCTACTGCTGGAGCGCAAAGCCGGAGGGGCGGGCGCCGATGGAATTGCTCCGAAACAAGGGGTAGCCATCTATATCGTGCTTGACCAGTCGGGATCGATGAAGGATCAGGTATTTGCTCCCTCAGGCAGTGGAGAGCGGCTCATATCAAAAATTGATTTAGTCAAACAAGTTTCCAAGCAGTTCATAGAGGGGGCACCCCAATTGGAGTTGTATGGACGACCCAATGATCTGATAGGATTGGTGTTTTTCGCTAGAGCCGCGCGCGTGATGGCGCCATTGACATTAGACCATGGGGCTGTTTTAGCGGAATTGGCCAAATTTACAACGGTGGGTGAGCGGGATCAAGATGGGACATCTATTGGCTATGCGATCTTTAAGACCGCAAATTTAATGGCCGTCACCCGTCATTTTTCCCAAGAGCTGGTGGCTAAAGGTGAGCCCCCCTATAGCATTAAAAGCAATGTGATCATTTTGCTCACGGATGGATTGCAAGATCCTAATCCCTTAGATAAGGGCAAGCGCTTGCGCAATATGGATGTGCCTGAAGCTGCGGCTCAAGCTAAAGAACTCGGTGTGCGCTTGTACATGGTGAATGTCGATCCGGCGATGAATACTGAAGAATTTGCCCCTTATCGTCATATCATGCAGCGCGCCGCAGAGCTAACGGGTGGTAAGTTTTATATGGTGACGCAAGGCACCGATCTAGAAAAGATCTATCATGATATCGACGCCTTAGAAAAGAGTGCCATTCCCCCTCCTCAAAGTGTTTATGAGCGCGATAAGCGACCAGATCTCTACCAACGAATTTCTTTTTATCCCTATTTCATAGGCCTTGGGATGCTTTGCCTGTTGTTGTCTATTCTTTTAGAGACGACAATCTTAAGGAGGGTCCCATGATTTGGCGCAGCATTCATTATGATTGGTTTAGTGCCCTACTATTGGGATTCTTCATTCTCTTGTTGATATGGCGCTTCATGGCACTTGATAACTACCGTCGTTCTGCTTTGAAACGCTTTGCTGATCCCTCTGTGCTTGATGCTTTGTTAGTCAAGCGTGATCCCTTGATGTATGTTACGAAAGCTTTTTTGTGTTGCCTGGTATGGCTGTGTGCCGTGTTGGCCCTCATGCAACCCAAAGGAAATAGTCGCTATGTTGCGCCGTCTGTTTCTCAAATTGAATCTACTATACCGCAAGAAAAACGGCGCAAGAAGATGCATGAGGTGATTTTGCTCATCGATGCTTCTGCATCGATGACCGTTGACGATATGTATGGGGGAATGACGCGCTTGGCTGTGGCTAAGGAGATTGGAGACACCATTGTGAGTGGTTTGAAAGGGGAAAACGTTTCATTATTTGCATTTACATCGGCCACCATGCAATTAGTCCCTTCTACTACAGACTATCTCTTTACACGTCTGATGTTAAGAGGGGTGGAGATCAACGAAGGAGAAACGGCTGGTACCGCTATTAAACAAGCGTTAGAAGTGGTGCGCAAAAGCAGTTTCAACAGGCGTTTTGCAAAACCCAAGACCCTTATATTATTAAGCGATGGTGGTGATACAGATTATGAAAGTGCGCAAGGGGCAGATCGCGAGAGAATTTTAACAGAGATCTTAGCTCCCCTTGCTGATGCTATCGATCAACATTTGCATGTGCAGGTGATTGGCATAGGTTCTAGGCAAGGGAAAGCGGTTCCAAACGTTTCCTATGATGGACATGAAGTGATCTCTGCTTTAGATGCAACCTTACTAAAAAAGATCAGTGTGGTCGGTCAGGGCAATTTGTTTTTAGTGGCAGAGAAAACACCCTTACAGATTGCTCAAGGGGTGTTGGATCTCATAGCACGAGAGAGCACTTATGAGGAAACCACGGATGGATCCTCCGAGGAAGCTACTCAAGAGCTTGTTTACGATCTGTATTACCAAATACCTCTGGGCTTGGCTATTATGGCTTTGGCCGCCG
>Ga0206894_1004_pt1 | contig 81652 bp, 67 predicted proteins | sample Alteio_BWOrgHeat_54_FD_152953 | JGI IMG/M metagenome (GOLD analysis project Ga0206894, IMG submission 152953) | Enriched cells from forest soil in Barre Woods Harvard Forest LTER site, Petersham, Massachusetts, United States -... | ecosystem: Environmental > Terrestrial > Soil > Temperate forest >...
TCTGGAAGGACGAGCATCGTTCCATCACTCAAAAGTATGGACTAAGCGACCTTAGGGACCTTAGAGACAGGGACAAGCGCTGCATCAGAGGGGATTACAATGTTTTGCATTGTGCTCCGCTCTGCTTGGCGGAATTCTTGGCGACTAAGGCTTCGAAGCGGTGCATTGCAGGCGAGAAATCTAGTTTATCTAAGTCCACTTCGATCAGATAAAAAGTTCCCCTCTGTTGCATGGCCTGCAAGAGGGCCTCTTCAAAGCCATCTTCCGTGGTCACTTTAATGCCCACACCACCTTGTAATACCTGGGGAATGGCTGCATAATTCCAGTCTTGGATGTCGTTATAAGTGCCTTCTAAGATCGGCCGCTCCGTGCCATACCCATGGTTATTAAGCACAATGATGATAGGATCTAGTTGGTAGCGCACAGCTGTCGACAGCTCCATGGAAGTCATTTGAAAGGCTCCATCTCCCACGATTCCAATGACGCGGCGCTTTGGTCGAGCCAGCTGCGCGGCGATGCTAGCGGGAGTGGCAAAGCCTAACGATCCAAAGTAAGCACAAGCCATAAACGAATCCTGCTCTAAGATGAGATCTGCACTGCCAAAGAGACTATCGCCTATATCAGTGACTACAATATGGTCGCGTTGCAGATGATGTTGAATGCAATCAAAGACATACTTCGTGGTAATCTTGGTTTTGGGGTGCGCAGTGAAGGGCAATTTCTTTCTGGTATTTACATTTGAGTATGTTTTGGCAAAGGTCTTTTCAAGAGGTAATTGATTTAAACGCTTGATGAAGTCATTAAGCGCTAGTTTTTTATAATGGTGATGGCCAATTTCAAAAGTCTCTGCACTCGCAATGATACGTCGCTCGTGATCTAGCTTAGCGGTAAATATCCCTGTATCCACATCGCTCAATAATAACCCAAGCATGAACACACAATCGCATTGATCCATCAGTTTCATCACTTCAGGACTGCTCATATCCCCTTGGTATACCCCAGCAAAAAGCGCATGATGCTCACTGACTGCTGTCTTACCAAGCAAGGAGGTCACAATCGGAATGTGATAGCGTTCCGCAAATTGCAATAAGGTGGGAGCTAATCCATACCGCTGGATTTCGTGTCCTATCCAGAGCATGGGGCGTTGACACCGACTTAACATTTGTTCAACTTCTTGCATAGCTTCATCAAGTGTCTGCATATTGCTTTGCGTATCGTGTGCTAGTACTGGTGCAGTCTCTGGTGACAGTTTGGCATCCACCATATCGCGTGGGATCTCGATATAAACAGGTCTTTTCGTTTTGAAGCATAGGTCTAGCACAGCATCGATCTGCTGCTGGGCTGTTTTGGGGTCTGTCAATACAGCCTGTCCAATCGTCACTTGTTTGAAGATTTCTAACTGCGTGGTATCGCCGAGTGTCGCATTCGCTTTATTAATCAAATGGTGCAATTTGATCTGTTTGAGAAATTCGGCCGCCCCAGCTGCTCCTGATATCACCACTAAAGGAGAATTTTCCACATAGGCTTGGGCTAAAGCATTGGTAATATTGATTCCCACGCCATAGGTAATGCAAGCTACGCCAAGGCCGCGTAAACGCGCATAGGCATCTGCCATATAACCCGCTGTACTTTCGCGTGTGGTATTGATGAATTGTATTGAGGGATGCTCTTCGATGCATTTATCGAAGCGCAGCACATAATCGCCCGGTACCCCAAAAATATGCTCGACTCCACGCTGATGTAGGGCATTTAACAAATATTGACCAATGGTGCTTTTAGGTTGTTGCTTTGCTGGCGTGGAATCCATCTTTTTTTCCTTGTAAGGCATGTTTTTGCTTGCACCGAGCGCTAACTACAAGATATTCTTTTCCCTAAATACAATCAACAGGATGGAAGTGAGATGATGACGAAGGAAAGCGAACAAACAGCTATTACACCTACGCGTACCCAAGATTATCCAGAATGGTTTCAACAGGTAGTTAAACAGGCTGATATGGCCGAAAATTCCCCAGTGCGCGGCTGCATGGTCATTAAACCTTGGGGCTATGGGGTCTGGGAAAATATGCAGCGCGAACTCGATCAACGCATTAAGAGCACTGGACACCAAAATGCTTATTTCCCCCTCTTTATTCCATTGAGTTTTTTAGAAAAAGAAGCCGCACACGTGGAAGGGTTTGCTAAAGAATGCGCCGTCGTCACCCATCACCGCTTAGAAGAACGCAATGGACGCTTAGTTCCCACTGGCGAACTTGAAGAGCCTTTGATTGTACGCCCTACATCTGAGACAATCATTGGGGAATCATTTTCGCGCTGGGTTGAATCTTATCGCGATCTTCCCTTGCTCATTAATCAGTGGGCTAATGTGGTGCGCTGGGAGATGCGCCCACGCGTTTTCCTTAGAACGACCGAATTTCTGTGGCAAGAGGGGCATACAGCCCACGCGAGTGAAGAAGAAGCGATCGAAGAGACCTTAAAAATGCACCAAGTGTATCGCGACTTCTTCGAAAATGTGCTAGCTATCCCTGTAATTTTAGGCGAAAAATCCCCTGGTGAACGCTTTCCAGGGGCTGTTAGCACCTACACGCTTGAGACGATGATGCAGGACCGTAAAGCATTGCAAGGGGGCACTTCGCATTATCTCGGACAAAACTTCGCCAAAGCATCGAATATCCGATTTAACAACAAAGAAGGCTCTACTGAATATGCCTACACAACCTCTTGGGGAGTGACGACACGGATGATCGGAGCCATGATTATGTGTCATGGTGATGACGATGGCCTGCGTTTGCCGCCACGAATAGCGCCTAAGCAAATTGTCATTATGCCGGTCGTGCCGAAACCTGATCAAGAAGAGGCTGTTTTTGCCTATGCCGATCTCATTGCGGCACGTCTGCGCGCTTGCCAATTCTATGGACAAGCACTCTCGGTGCATGTCGACAAGCGCGATAAGCGCGGCGGCGAGAAAAATTGGGAATGGATCAAAAAAGGGGTACCTCTACGCATCGAAGTGGGCCCGCGGGATATCGAAGCTCAAGCCATGATGGTCGGCCGTCGCGACCAGCCACATAAAACGAAAGCCAAAGTAGCCCTAGCACAAATTGGCGACGAAGCCGTAGCTATGCTTACAGATATGCAACGCAACTATTTCGAGCAGGCACGCCAATTCCGTGACAGCCATATCCACACAAATGTCACCACGTTTGAAGATCTTATACGCTTCTTCACTCCCAAAAATGTGGATAAGCCTGAAATTCACGGCGGCTTTGTATTGGCTAAATGGTGTGGCGATGCGGCCACCGAAAAGATGCTGGATGAACATAAGCTCTCTATCCGCTGCCTGCCATTGGAACAAAGTGGCACTGAAGGCAAGTGCATTTTAACGGGACGCACAGCCACGCTCGATGTCATCATTGCCAAATCGTACTAATCTCTTAGCTTATTTGTAAGTGGACTTTAAGCGAACTTACGGTTAGATTAGGATGGCGCGGATCTTGGGCACTGATGGGTTCCATGCACACAAATGAAGCCCCCTTCGGATGGTATAGCTGCCAGCAGTTTTCTTGTGACGGGCACGTATACTTGACGATAAGCTTATACGTTTCGGCATCAAGGGTGATTTGGCCTTCACAGGGATGTGGATGAGGATAAAAGGTATAATCTGCCTCTTGTCCTAAATCAAAGACTAACTCGTTTGTTCCTGCGCCTTGCCAAGCACTAGGAATGGGTTTACGACCTTGCTGATCGCGATATTCTGCTTGCACGCTGCTCATCACCTTTCCCATCCCTTGTGGCAGATGGTAGTAATAGTGGAGGCCGACAAGCGAGTCTGTATCACTAACAACATCCAAATCGATGTGTAAGCCATCCGCTGCTAAAAGCGCCCGATAGTGCATCGTGAAATTTTGCCCTTCCAAAGCTGCCAATGCCACGCCATTCCACGTATCTTTCCCTGTTAAGGTGGCACTTACACTGTTTTCGGTAGCCGTTGCCTGCCAGGGCGCGTAGCGCGCAATCCCATGCGAAAAGGGATCGGCCACACCATTTGCTTTCACCCGTGCGATGTGGGGAAAAAGGCTTTCATCGGCAATTTTGGGCAGAATTTCAGGCTTACGGCGATGAAAATGGGGTCCGATGAGCGCTCCAAGTCCTGCAAAACGTTCATCAAATAAAGAGCGCGTTGATTGATCGATGACTTCGAGATTCCCTTTTTTGAAGCTAACGAGATTCATGCCCTTATCTTGTAGATAGGTGGCTTGTAAAATCTCTCCTTGGGCATTTCTCGCTTTCAGTATAATTTCACTCATAATTCCTATCTCGCTTATGTTTTGAATTTAGCCACATAATATCCCAACCAAAAAAAATATAAAAGCAAGCCCCATAAAACGAAGGCTGAGAGGCATTCTTTAAATGGAAAATCCTTTTGCAATGATGAATACGCAGGATCCGCTGGGTCATACCACACATCTTGATGCTGCAGTGAGAAATCAGCGATCGCTTGTTCTGCTGCCCAGCGGTTAAGATAGTGTTCGTTAGGCCAGGCAGTGGTGCCTTGATAGGCTTTATCGCCGACCTTGAAGATGTATTCGGCTTGCAAGAAAAAATCGTCGTTGGCGTGCTGTTGCACGGTCCAGTGGATCGCATTCGACGCTGTGGCCTGTGCTGTCAAATGAGTGTAGATATGGTACCGATACATTGCCACACCGCTATAATAGAGGGTGACTACCAGCACGAAACATAAAAAGGCTTGCCAGATAAAATTTTTATGCATTTTTCACTTAGGGTTTTACTAAACGATCGAAGATCCCAGGGGGAGCAGAAGTAAAGCGCATATGCTTCCCCGAGACTGGATGTTTAAAAGCGATTAATTGTGCATGCAAACAGAGTCTATGGATAGGATCTGTGGCGGCGCCATATTTTTTATCGCCAACGACGGAGTGGCCTTTGCTACTGGCATGCACGCGGATTTGATTTTTGCGTCCAGTTTCAAGCGAGACATCCAAACGGGTATAACGGGGAGATGTGTGGCGCACGGTATAATGTGTAGTAGCAATAGCGCCTTTTTCTGGATCGTCGGTGGAATGCACAAAATATAGGCTGTCTTCATATAAATACGACTGCCATGTGCCGCTTGTTGGAATTAACTTGCCTTCCACAATGGCGCAATAGCTGCGCTCGATTTCATGTTTCTCGAACAGAATTTTTAAGCCATGATAACCCGCTTCAGAAAGCGCAAATAACATGACCCCCGAAGTGTCTTGATCCAGACGATGCACGACATAGACCTTCCGTGGATGATAGTGTCTTTTTAGCAAAGCATGCGCGGTCTCTCCTTTTTCAAAGGCTGTAGCCACACTAAGCATCCCAGAGGGTTTTTCAATAGCGATTAAGTGCGGATCTTCATAAATGACTCGTATCTTTTCAGCGATGTACTGCGCTTTGGCTCCAACCGCAACAATTTGCCCTTGAATTAAAGGCATGTCCGCGCGTTTAGCAACGGCGCCGTCCACAGTGACGCGGCCTTCCTTAATCCAAGCTCGCAGCGAAGTTTTTGAAGTGCTGGGAGAAAGCGTCACGAGTAAATCCAGCAGAAAAGTCTCTTGGGGTACGATTGTTTGCATAGAGGAGGATGGGTTGTTATGTCTGGTTGCACTTTACTATTGTAGAGGCCTTTCGCGCAAGAACCGATCCCACAAAAAAATCATTCAATATAAAAGCACTAAGCAAGATTTATCACAAATCAGAGTACCGCACTATTTGAACGCGAAGATTGCGAAGTAAGCGAAGATAGCGCGAAGATTTTTTAAAGTTGACGTCATCGAATGGACCTGGTTAGATCTTTATTCAATAAAAAATAATTATATTATTATCTAGATTTTAAATAATGCATACTTTATAATATAGATATTTAAAATTAAATTTTGTATTAATATTGAATAATCTTTGTTGTGTAAAGCAGAAAATAATCGCCATAATTCATTTGGTTTTTTATAATAATGGTAAGGGTTGACTTGTTTTTTTAAGTCAACATATAGGGGTAACAAATATGGGATCACCAGCAAATTTTCCAAGTAGATTGCCACCTATTGTACCCAATCAGGTAAGCAAGCAAGGGGCAAAAGAAGAGAGCACTCAGATTTCCAAGCCTAAAAGCACATCTATTCCTTCTGCGCAACCTATCTTCAAACCCGAAGCAAAAGCGCAAGCAAGTAAACACCACACCGCAGCACGCACCTGGACTAACCTATCACCTAATGCGGAAACATCACCTCTTGATCACCCAGAGCATGATGAAACTTATGAAGGCACGGCACTTTTATCTACAACCGAAGCCCCCCTGTTAGAAGAGCAACTTGAGCAAGATGAAACTATTGAAGGCACGGCACTCTTGTCAACGATGGAAAAGGTAATCGTGGACCAAACCGTCAATCAAAAAGGGAGTGTTTTAGGGGACGACATCTTAGCGCAAGGCTACAATCCGCTAAATGAAACTGCTCCTTTCGAAAAAGCCACGATCATTGCCGATTTCCAAGAAGAAGTAAATCGCCTCAAAAAAAGCATGACACTCAGTGCGCGTTTTTGGCGCTGGATCAAAGGTGAAAAAAGTTTGTTCACACCTGAGCGCATCCTTAAAATTAGCCAGCTGGCTAATGACATCCTTGTCAAACATGGAGGGGGCAACAATAGTTATTTTGTACAAAGCATGGCGGATTTTAAAAAGGCTTTACCGAAGCTTAAGTTTAATGTCAGTCCTTTCACCGCAGAAAATAAAATGCCCAAAGCTGTACAGGGACTTCTATCTCCTAAGCTGCAAGAATTGCGGGTAAAAAAAGACTCTCTTAATGCCTTAAAAAATGATTTGCTAGCAATAAGAGCTAAATTGCATAGCCGCGAACAAGAGCTCGCTGCGGTGCAACCCGTGGATGAACATGGCAACGCACGCGTGGCTGAGATTAAAGCGCAAATAGATGAGCAAAAGTTAGTAAATACCCAGCAGTTGGCTAAGCTGAATGAAATCCAAGAGTATGAAAAAGTTCAACGCAAGGTTGCCAAAGCCGAATTAGCGATCACTTTGGGCTTCGGACAAATAGCTAATAAGGGCACGACCGGCACCATGATCATCACCGATATCAACCGCAAACCGATCGGGATTTTCAAGCTCAGTACCAAAGATGTGCCTTTGCGCATTAAATTTCAAAATTTTGTCAAATCGTGGGGGTGGGGACAACTGAGCTTGCTCAGCAATAAGTCGATGGCCCAGCCTCAATCTGAATTAGCTAGCTATATCGTCAGCCTTGTAGGCAAATTCAATCTAGCCGCCCCTGCTAACCTCGCCACCCTTGCCAATAAACACGGGGTCTTTCAATTATTCATTAGTAAAGAAAAAAGCGGCGCTATCGCACAGGTGAAAGAGGCAAACCAATTGCTCGCCATGCCAGAAGCTAAAGCACAAGCCGCTGCAGCTAAGGCGCAGGCACCAAAATATGTTGAAGCTGTCTCTGTTCTAAGCAAGCTGGAAGGTCGAGACACCTTCACAGAAGAAGAGGTCACGATATTCCAGAAATTTGCCATCTTCGACTATTTAATCGGCAACCTCGATCGTCATGAGGAAAACTGGTTTGTGATCCTTGAGCGCAATCCGCATACGCATCAGGATGAAATTAAATTCATCAAAGCCATCGACAACGCCAATGCTTTTCCCAAAAAAGTACCAAAACCTGGATCGGCCGCAGCCCGTCAGCGCTGCAAATGGCGCCAGCTAAAAATCGCCAACAAACCTTGGACGCCAGCAGCACAAAAATTTCTGCAACAAGATGTACTCCCCACGATTAAGGCGATGACTGATAACATTGATGGATTAATGCCCGACTTTTTTGAAGGCAAAATGAAGCGCCTGTTTGAAGCGCGGGCAAAGCATTTGGAGCAAGTGGTAAAGGTCGCAAATGAAGCAAGCCCACGTATGCTGGCGCCTTTCGACAACAAAGCCAAAAATAGAGCCTTGCATGACTTCTTACAAACGCAGAAAGATTTTCTTAAACCCGGACCCCTCACGCGCATGGCGAGTGTCATTTCGCGTCTTTTTACTGATGCTGAAAGCGTTAAAAAGGAAGCTGAGAAAAAGCAAGCTATGCATACTAAACTGGTTGAAATCTCCAAAATGCTCAAAATCAGAGAAGAATGGATCGCTGATTTGGAAATCGATGAAGCTGTTGGACCAAAGCAAATCGCCGAATACAAGCGCACCATAGTCGAGCTGCAAGAAGAGATCGAAAGGTTGCTGCCCCAATACGCTTCTTAAAAAATCGAGCCCGAGCCCGCGTGCGGTAAGCGTCAAGCGAAACCTTGTAGAAAAAGGGACCTAAAGGACCAAAACGACCTAAAGGACTAAAAAACTAAAGGCTATGTTGTTTAGTCCTTTAGGTCGTTTTGGTCCTTTAGGTCCCTTTTGACGCTTACCGCACGCGGGCTCGGGCTCGATTTTTTAGCGGGAATTACTACTGCAATGCAGTTAGGCTTTGACGAAATTATGTGGCTGCGCGTATACTTTAGCCTTAATTGATCTAAGAGCTCTTAGAAGCTCCTAACCAAATAAGAGGAACAATGGCTAAAGAAGAAGCTAAGAAAACCAAAGAAAAACGTCCTACCCCACTAAAAAGAGACCTTCAGAATGAACGTCGCCGTCTCCGCAACAAATCATTTAAAGCAAGCGTGAGAACAGCAATTCGTCAATTTGATGAAACGCTCCCTAAAGGTGATGAAGCAAAGATTCAAGAGAATCTCAATGCTGTCTATAGCCTCATGGATAAAGGGGTAAAGCGCGGCGTATTTAAGCTCAACAAAGCAAGCCGCACAAAAGCGCGTCTCGCTGCTCGCGCTGTCGCCAAAGTATAAGACATCCTTTTTTTAGATTGGGGTCAAGCCTGCGATTTGCGATTTGAGAGTGTATTCACAACAAAGATATTTATGATCTCAAATCACAAATCACAGGCTCGACCCCGATCTCTTTTTTATTTCATTCGTTTTAATTTTAAAAAAAACACTTTCTGCTTTAAAGTTAAGACATGAAAGTCATTATCCTAGCTGCAGGCCAAGGTAACCGCCTCGGCGATCACGATCTACCAAAGCCTCTTACTCCGCTTAGTACCGGCAAATCCATCCTCGGACGCCAATTAGATCTCCTACGTAAGCATGTCTCATTGAATGATGTGATGCTTGTTGTTGGCCATCACAAAGAAGCCATTATGGATGCTTTCCCGGAGCTTTTATTTGTCTATAACCCTGCCTATGCTCATGAAAATACGGCTAAAAGCTTGTTGCGCGCCCTTGTGAAGTGCAATGAAGATGTGTTGTGGCTCAATGGCGATGTGGTCTTTCACCACTCAGTGCTCGCTGCCATCTTAGCACTTCCACAAACTGGGATGATCGTGAATCAAGGTCCGGTGGGAGAAGAAGAGGTTAAATACCGCCAAGATGTCAATGGCCTCATCGAAACCGTCTCCAAACAAGTCACAGATCCTCAAGGGGAAGCTTTAGGCATCAACTATTGCAGTGTTGGCGATCTACCACGTTTCCGCTGTGCTCTAGAGGTCTGTGAAAATAATGATTATTTTGAACGTGGCCTAGACATATGCATCGAACAAGGCATGAAGGTAAAAGCTGTCTGTGTCGAACGCCACCTATGTACTGAAGTCGATTTCCCTGCCGATCTCGAGCGTGCCAACATGTTCTTGAAAGAATGGCTTTTATTCCCCGGCAGGGGAATAAGCAAAGTTCTCTAAGTGACCTACAAAACCGGATGAGCCAAATATCTTGCATTTAAATTTTTTGAGATGCCATTGAAGATAATGTGCAAGCCATGCACCAGTCCTCTTGGGTGGCTATCACCAAGACAGCCACGTTCGACGATGTCTCCGAGATCAACGCATCAGGCTGACATTGTACATTTTTAGCCGCGTCCAGCTTCACTCCTGAAGCACGAAATGCCTGGCATACTTCCATTCTCAGCGCAGGCAAATTCTCACCAATGCCGCCAGTAAAAACTAATGCATCCATGCCGCCTAATACCCCTAGCATAGCTCCTAGATTACGCTTCATGGAATGGATATACATATCATATGCAAGTTTGGCTCTTTCATTGCCCTGGTTACAAAGCCGTACAATCTCACGCATATCGTTGCTCGCCCCACTAATCCCTTTTAAACCCGCATCGAAATTCAAGGTATGCATTAGCTCTTCAGCTGTTTGGTGGTCATGCTGCTCTAAGAAGAGCAAAATGCCGGAATCTAGAGAGCCACACCTGCTTCCCATCATCAAGCCGTCATTTGGGGTAAAGCCCATTGTGGTATCGACAGATTTGCCCTGATCGATCGCTGCCATAGAAGCCCCGTTACCTAGGTGGCAGCAAATAATTTTCATATGTGTCAGCTCTCGATCAAGCACAGCGGCACAACGGGCGGCGCAGTATTGATAGCTGATACCGTGGAAGCCATATCTTTGAATGCCTTGCTTACGCCAAGCATAGGGGCCTGCATAGGTGCTTGCAACTTCTGATAGCGTGGCATGAAAGGCTGTATCGAAAATGGCTACTTGTAATGCTTTGGGTAACAAGGTTTCTGCTAAAGCCATCCCCTTGAGGTTGGCAGGCAAATGGAGGGGAGCGAGGGGAATCAACGCTTGCAAGGAGGTTTTTACTTTCGTGGTAATCACTGTGGGCTGTTGAAAGACACTCCCGCCATGCACGACGCGATGCCCAACGATATCGATGGCGGCTAGCGAATGAGTTCCAGGTCCATTATCTAATGCGATGCTATTAAGCAACATGCTGAGTGTGTCTGCATGCTCAGTATCAGATACAGCCTGATCTAAGATTTTTTGCCCCCTCTGCCAAGCAGTGACGTGACCATTGCCCTCATGAGCACTGTATTGATAACAACCTTGCCATAGTGGCTTTTGAGGCTCAGCAAGCACAGATGTGTTAACATCATAGAGGGCAAGCTTATAGCTGCTTGATCCTGCATTGATAATTAAAATTTTCATATCTTCTTCCTAGTGAACAAATTGGTGTCTGGCTTGTGATTTGTGACCCCCTCTCAAAATATTGTCAAGCACATGTCAAATCGCAGGTCTGACTTCAATTTTTCAGATTCAGAGGGACGTGATACGCATTAACAATATCTGCTTTGATGTCGGCAAAAGGCCTTTCTTGTCCAAATGTATAGTCATAGACATTGGCGCGAATTTCACTGAAGCGTTCCTTATCATGTTCTAGATTGGCTTCGATCATAGAATAGATGAGAGGGTAAGCATCCGGTTTGATATCGACGCCACAGCGGAAAAGATACAGATCACGCTCTAGCTTAGGATCGCGGCGCCGTTTATTGAGGAAAAACATCGGTTTATTGAAAGGTAGAAAATCATAACCTACAGAAGAAGTGTCGCCGAGGTAAATGTCGGTATGGGCTAACAGCGGATAGACCAGAGGATAGTCTTTCAAGAACAGCACATTGGGCTTGTCTTCATATTTTCCCACAATATGATGATATTCGGCCGTGTTATCCAATTCAAGGCGTGGATGAAGCTTGACGAGCATGTTGTAGCTGTCTGGTAGGTTACCTAAAATGTAAGCATAGGCTTCAAAAAATGTTGTCGATTCCTCGACATCCAACCAAGTGGGGGCATAAAGAATGATCGGTTGTTGCTTAGCAAACCGAGACAAAATTTCCTTGGCGACCAAGTCGTCATAAAACTGCCGATGCTTTTTAAAATAGGTATAGCGATAGTTGCCCGTGATCACATAATTCGTGAGCTTATCTAAAACCTCGTGGTGCTTGAGTAAATCAAGCATATTTTGTCCATAAATCAAAGCAATATCTTCATTGGCGCATTTCTTGAGGTAAAAGCCTTTATCGGAAAAGCCATGGGGACAATGTACATGTCGCAACACTTTGTTGTATTGATGCTCTAACAAGCGAAATTTTTCATGGAATACAGCTTTATCCCACAGATCGGAAAGGAACAACACCTCGAAGTTGGCTATCAAATACTCCGGCGTGAAATCTTGATAGTCTAATAAAATGGCATCCAGCTGGGGATAATAGCGCTGCGCTAGCTCATAATCATGTGGTTCAATAAATATAAGAGGAGCATCCATTAAAATGCAAACAACCGCTAAATGATCGATATAATGGATCTGAGAGATAGGGTTGATGCCAACACTTTTTTTTTCTTTGACTGACATTTTATATCATCAGTTTTAGATGCTTCAATGCTGTATGGATATATTCTGCTCGCTTGTGAGGTATCTCTTCTTGATTGATCTTCTCTTGGCTGTAATGGCGAAGTAGATGAGCGCGCCGGCAGTTGAAAAAGAGTTCGTTAAGCTGCTTGTTGTCGATGCCCTTGATCCAATCGGCTTCTGCCCCTAATTTTAGCAGGCTGAGTGCATTTAAAGCTTCCACCGCTTCAATCTTATAAGAATGAGTCAAAATGCCAAAAGCACGGCTCACTTTGTCTTTAAATTCGGCATTATCATCGCGCTTGATTTTGCTGCGCGCGCTATTTTCTTCTACCATCATCTTAGTCGTGAAGTTGCGCAATGTAGAGATGATATTTTCTTCTGTGATGCCTAACGTGTAGTTGTTGTGCACCACGATTACGTCACCAATGATTTCTGTTGGATTCCCCTGAATGCCAGAGATATCTAGTGTATCGTCGAGATGCTTTTCAAGCATTTCATCAATTTGACCACTATGCACTAAGCCAGGGACTTGTAAATAAACCGCTACGATAAGCCCCGTGCCACATTGCGTGGGATCAGAAGTGAGAAAACCAAATTTAGGGGTGAACGAATAATTTAAACGCTTTCCTAACCCCGTTTCGATGTTCACCAAGCGACTCCACGTATTTTCCAATTCGCCTTTACAATCGATTAGCTGCAGATGGATATGATCACGCATATTAAGGGTGACTAAAAATTCGCCGGTTTTATCTAGGATAAATCCTTCTCCCACATGGGCTTGGTTGTAATTATGCGTGGATAAGAAATGTTCGATTAGAAATTCTTTTTCTAAAAATCCCAACTCCTCTCCTTTGACCAAAAACGGATGCTCAATGCCCTCCATCTCTAGTAGGTCTTTGCTAACCAAAGCAATAATTTGCTTTTTACGGTCGGAACTGAGCTTGGCGGGAAATTTATACTTCTCGATATTGCGCAGCAAAGTCACCGTCGAAGCGAGCCATATAGGGTTGGCATTGTCACTCCATGGCTTTTTCTGGCTGAGAATAGGATTAAGATTATCATTTGCCTTCATTGGTCTTCTCCGGATTCTCCGTCAGGGCCTTGATTTGATCTCGCAACCATGCCGCCTGTTCGTAATCTTCACGCTTTAAGGTTTCATTTAGAGCTTCATTAAGCGCAAGCAGTCGCAATGAAGGATTCATCTCCTGACTTTCCCCTGGTGTACGTCCGATGTGAATGGGGATCGACTTTTTCGTGGACGAAATGCGTGGAGGGATTTTTTCTGAAGCCAACATTTCGGCTAGTAAGACGTCGTCAAAAACCTCATAGCAGCTGCTACATCCCACAGGAATACCCACGCGTAAAGATTCGAGGGTCGTTCCACAGTTGCCACAGGCCAAACCCGTCTTACCTTCTTCCTTGGGCTGGCCGGGTTGTTGCATGGGAGCTCCATGCAATCGGCGTTGCAATTCAGGACAATCGGCGCACATGCTAGTGCGTGTAATGGCAGTACCGATAATTTCGGTATAACATACCGAGATGGGCTTTTTGCATTCACTGCATTCAAGCGGGCGATCGGGAAGCTTTTTTTCCGCTTCGTGATTATTATCTTCGGATTTATCTACCATCGTCTTTCTCTTTACACCCAATAAAAATGGTGGCCTAACTAAGGTTCATAAGATATTTTTTACTATAGGCCAAGAGAGATAAAAGCGCAAAGAGGAAAGCTGCTAAGCAGCAGGTCCCGCTAAAAAAACCGTGCCCTTGCCCGTGCCCGCATGCTATTACCCATAAGTCCGCATTACATCAAAACCATATTTTTGAAACACAGAGACACAGAGGACACAGAGAGGATGGAGGAGTCTCTATATGATGTATTTAACGAAACAAAATTTCCCCCTCTGTGTTCTCCGTGCCTCTGTGTTTCAGATATGTGAGTGGGATAGCTTCATATGTCAACAAGACATTGAGGGTAATGACGGAAGAATAAAGATAGAGTGTAAATGAAGTTATCCATACTATTAACATTTCGAACTTTTTCTCAAATTGGAAATCCGTGCTTTACTGTCTCCTGTTGATTATCAGTTGCTTTTCGTATCTTGGTGCTACTGACAGCAGCATGTCATACGAAAACATGTATCGACGCTCGATTGAGGACTCTTCAACATTCTGGCTTGAACAAGCCACAACCCTCGACTGGTTTGAAAAACCAAGTGTAGCTGGCGAATACATTTGGGATATCGACCAAAACTATATCTCTCATACATGGTTCAAAGATGGAAAGCTTAATGTTTCATACAATTGTCTTGATAGGCATTTAACACAAAATAGCGACAAGACGGCGCTCATTTGGCAGGGAGACAACGATACAGAAATTAAAACATTGACCTTCAAACAATTGCATCAACAGGTTTGTCAACTGGCAAATGCCCTTAAGGCTAAAGGAATAGGTAAAGGCGACCGGGTTTGTCTTTATTTGCCGATGATTCCTGAGTTAGCCGTATCAATGCTCGCTTGTGCTAGAATTGGAGCTATTCATACCGTCGTTTTTGCAGGTTTTAGTGCTGAAGCTCTTGCGCATCGCATTAATGATTGTGCATGTAAACTTTTAATCACTTCAAATGTATCTGTCAGAGGTGGAAAGCCAATTCCCATCAAACAAATTGCTGATGAAGCCCTACAAAAGACTCCAAGTATTGAAAGCGTCATTGTCGTCAAACGCACTCAGAATCCGGTAGAAATGGTTGCCCAGAGAGATTATGATTATGAAAATTTAATCAGGGAGGCCGCAGCAGATTGTCCGGCAGAAGTTTTGAGTGCCGAAGATCCTTTATTCATCTTATACACCTCAGGATCTACAGGTAAGCCTAAAGGTGTATTGCACACACAAGCAGGATATCTTTTACATTCCAGTTTATCACATAAATACCTCTTTGACATTAATAAAAATGATATTTATTGGTGCACAGCAGATTTTGGATGGATTACAGGGCATAGTTACGGCATATATGGTCCTCTAGCCAATGCAACCATCACATTGATGTTCGAAGGAATTCCTACTTATCCTAATTCGGGTCGACTATGGCAAATCATCCAAAAATTCGGAGTTACCATTTTTTATACAGCCCCTACAGTAATAAGAACGCTTATTCAGCATGGTTCGGATTGGCCAAAACAATATGATTTGAGTACTCTGCGTATCCTCGGGACTGTTGGCGAACCCATTAGTCCAGAAACATGGATGTGGTATTATGAAAACATTGGCAAACAAAACGTTCCTATTGTCGACACCTGGTGGCAAACCGAAACAGGTGGCATCATGATCGCCCCATTTCCTCATATACCTCAGATGAAGCCCGGATGCGCGACACGTCCCTTTTTTGGAGTAGAACCTATCGTTTTAAAAGATGATGGAACACCGTGCGATATCGACGAAGAAGGCAGCTTATGCATCAAAAAGCCTTGGCCAGGCATGATGAGAACGATGTGGGGAGATCACCAACGGTTTATTGATACCTATTTTAAAGCCTTTAAAAACCACTATTTTTCGGGTGATGGGTGTCGGATTGATGGCGATGGCGATTATTGGTTAGCGGGGCGTATTGATGATGTTGTTAATGTATCTGGACATAGGATTGGCACAGCCGAGGTGGAAAGTGCATTAGTAAGTTTCGAGGGGGTGGCGGAAGCCGCAGTGGTAGCCATGCCGCATGCGATTAAAGGGCAGGCTTTATATGCCTATGTGATCCTTGTCAACGGAATTGAATCCGATGCAAACTTCAAAAAAATGCTTATCGCCCATATCAGACAAGAAATTGGGCCTATCGCCACACCAGAGAACATACAATTTGTGCAAAACCTCCCCAAAACACGCTCTGGTAAAATTATGCGGCGCATTTTACGGAAAATAGCCGCAAACGACCTCCATGATTTTGGCGACATATCTACCTTAGCCGACCCTTCCGTGATCGATCTTATTATCGCCGGACGCGAATCCACTCATTGATAGAAAGGATGTGAGCATGTTAAAAATCATTAGCTGTTTTTTCTTAATATTTAGTCTTGGCAACTATGACTCTTTGAATGCAAAAACCTATGCGATAAGCTTGGGACATGATTGTTCGCCTGCTGCTGCTTTAAGATACCATGGTTTGCGTGAGCAAGCGTTTCCTTTCGATTGGAATATTACACCCAACGAAGCCCTTTACGACATTATTGCAGATGATTTTTCCCATTTTCTTGAAAAAAACAATTTAGTGATTAGGGAAGATAAAACAGCCGTTATCGATGCCTGTTATGGAATGACTTTCATCCACGATTTTCCTACCATCAACAGCACGGATGTTTTAGATAACAATGGAGATGTCGTTCAGGCTGAAATCAGAGAGGATTTTTGCGATTTTTTAGAGCCGGTGCGTGAAAAATATATGCGCCGAATTGAGCGCTTTCGAGAAATTCTGAAGGGAGATAACCCCGTTTTCTTTTTTATCGCTCATCATACTTCAAAACAACAAGCCATCGATATTCAAACTTTGATACATAGCAAATATCCAAAACTGAATTTCACGCTTGTTGTTTGTGGACATGCCTACGAAATGGGTGAAGATTGGGAGATAGAGGGAATTAAAAATTTTGTGGTCCAATATGACTGGACCAACCGCATCCAATCTGATTATAAACACATATTTCAATCTTTAGGCTTACTACCTTAACATACTCCATGGTCCTTGATCAATTGAGAGGAACTGTGGGCTTGCTAATGCATGTAAATTGACAACTAAATGTATTCTCTATTGCTGTAATGTAGGTTACGGTAATAGAGGTTACGTATGCGTTTTTATAATCGAGAACACGAATTAAAAGAACTCGAAGTGCTTTGGAATCAGGTAGATAAAAGCGGGAAGCTCGTTGTCTTAACAGGCCGAAGGCGACTGGGAAAGACGCTATTGGCTGTGGAATTTGCTAAAAGCCACACATTTTTTTATTTTTTTATAGAGAAAAAGCCGGAGGTGTTACTGTGCCAAGACCTTCTTCTCATATTAAAAGAGAGAAAATTCCCCTTCCCCATCGTGGGGGAAATCAAACGTTTTAAAGATCTGTTTGTTTTGCTCTTAGAATACGCCAAGAAAGAAAAAATCATCGTTATTATCGATGAATTTCAAGAGTTTTTTAATATAAACCCCGCAGTCTATTCTGAAATCCAAAATTTATGGGATTCTTATAAACGAGAATCAAAAATGCTATTTATTGCCGTAGGATCTGTTTATTCTTTGATGTACAAAATCTTCGAAGACAAAAAAGAGCCTCTTTTTGGCCGAGCCGATAGGACGCTCAAACTCGCCCCCTTTTCTATCCCAACACTTGTCACTTTACTCAAGGAGCATAATGTCTCGAGATTAGAGGACATTTTTGATTTCTATGTCTTAACGGGATCAGTTCCCAAATATCTCGATGTGTTGATGACAAATGACGTGAAATCAAAAGATAGCATTTTATCATTTATGCTGAGTGAATTCTCTCCTTTTCTTGAAGAAGAGAAAAATTTTCTTATTGAAGAATTCGGTAAAGAATATGCCACTTATTTTGCGGTTTTAGAATTGATGTCTGTTGGAAAAACCTCTCGCCCCGAAATTGAGTCGATTTTAGGGCGCGATATTGGCGGGTATGAGGATAAGGATCACGTGTAAATGAAGGCCTCGACAGGGGTGAATCAGCGCGTGCCATTGCACAAAAAAGTACATGTTCAGGCGATAGCGTAGAGCGACTGAAAGCGACGGATCAAGTCAATCGCTCTTCGCTATCGCTCCGAGCTCTACCTTTATTCTGATTGCACCCACAGCTCCCCTTGGTCGCTATGGGCTATGTTCAGGCGTTCTTCACTATCGCTACGAACTTTTGCGCAGGCAATGATGAGTAAGGGATGCATTTGTTACCTTGCAACATCCTGCCCATCATGCCCATCTTGTTATTTTTTTTCAGTAGTTGACTATTGCCATCGTCTTACTTTGTCCCTGTCCAATTGATTTTTACTGCCTGCATGCCCCTCCACCCTGTATTTTTTTGTATTGCTTTCTAGACGATATGAGCGTACATCGCGCATGGCGATCAATTCAGCGGGCGTGTGGTAGGGACGAGGATATTTTTTTAGAAACTCCTTAGCGCTATCAATCACCGCCCCTCGCCGCAAGACGCAGTGAAAAATCTGGTGGGTGGTGAGGGCGATAGCGATATGACTAATACGCTTTGCGCGACAGGTGAAGATCAAATCCCCCGGTTTTAAATGCGTATGTTTGATTTTGATTACAGTCCAGCGATGCTCTTGTGATAATGCATAGGGCAAATCGCCTACCCATAATTTGGGCAGAGGTAGATTTCCCGCCTTTTCTAACAAATAGCGCACAGCTGTGACGCAATTGCCATGGAGGGGGAGTTCATGATCTTTGCAAGGATTTTTGTAGGAGGTAAGGCCAACTAGAGGGGTGGCATGAGAAAACAAATCAGCAGCTGAAATGCTGCAAGGAGGGCGAACAATCGTGATATTGAATAGCTACCTATGAGGTTAATATGTTGATAAAAAAAATCTTACCTGGGACCAGGTAAGATTTTAAAGAGATGAGACTTGATGGACTCGAACCATCGACTCCCTCATTAAAAGTGAGGTGCTCTACCAACTGAGCTAAAGTCTCATATGTTGACCCCAAGGGGATTCGAACCCCTGTTATCGGAATGAAAATCCGGTGTCCTAGGCCAGACTAGACGATGGGGCCGTATCAGACAAACTGATCTTACACTTTACATGTTTGCCCGTCAGCTTTTTTTGTAAAGACACTTAATCCTACAGTTCGGCCGATTTTCTTGCAACTTTTAAATTGTGGAGATCTCTTTTTCTTTTTTCTCGCACAAATCGTCAGCTTCTTTACAAAACTTGTCTGTCTGCTCTTGGATGTTCTTTTCTGTCTTCTTCAATATATCTTCAGCGATCTCTCCATCACTTTTCATCTTACGCACCTGCTCATTGCTATCGCGTCGGATATTGCGAATACTTACTTTTGCCTCCTCACGCCGTTTATGGCATAGTTTTACCATCTCTTTGCGCATGCTATCATCCATAGGTGGGATCTTAATGCGCACTGCATTGCCATCCACAATAGGCATCACGCCTAGGTTGGCGCGTTCAATGGCTTTACCAATGGCCCCAGTGGTGCTTGTGTCAAAAGGTGAAATCAGCAGCTGGCGCGCCTCTGGCGCAGTCACCGAAGCCACATCTTTGAGTCGCATTTGACTGCCATAAACATCGACCATCACTCCATCCAACATGCCGGGGTTTGCACGTCCCGTGCGAATGCTCTTAAGTTCATTTTTTAAGTGCTCAATAGCTGCTGTCATTTTCGTTTTGGTTTGATCGTTGATGCTCATTTAATCATTCTCCTTGATTTTCAATTTCTTAGTTTCCACTGACCAAAGTGCCTAACTGAGGATTTGCCAAGACTTCAGCCACTTTACCTGCTTTCAATAAGTGCATATTAAAGACCAGGATCGGTATTGCATTGCTTCTGCACAGCGCTACGGACGTGGCATCCATCACCTCTAGCTTTTCGGCCAACATCTGGGAATACGTTAATGTCGGATATTTTACCGCATCACTATGTTTTACCGGATCTTTATTATAGATGCCATCGACTTTCGTGGCCTTGAGCAAAATATTGGCTTGAATCTCGCTCGCACGTAAAGCAGCAGCAGTATCTGTGGTGAAGTATGGGTTGCCTGTACCTCCCACAAAAATAACAACTTCTCCACCGGCTAAATATTGCATCGCCGCCCGCCACGTATATGTTTCTGCTACGCGCGGACATTCCAAAGCTGAAAGCACCCTTGCCGTGCAACCCACACTTTGCAACGCTTGCTGCAGGGCAATCCCATTGATTAGAGTGGCCAACATCCCCATTTGATCAGCAGGAGAGCGTTGCATGCCGATAGCGCTTAAATTCACACCCCGAAAGATATTTCCTCCCCCAACGACAAGCCCCACTTCAAATCCTTGGGTTTTAAAATTTTTGATCGCTTCAGCTAGCGCTTGACAAGCAAGTGCATTCACTCCAAAGGGCTGTCCTTCCATTAACATCTCGCCAGAGATTTTGAGTAGCACGCGCTGATAGGGTGAAACAGAAGATTTCGGCATAGAGATTTCCCATTCTTATAAAGTGTTGTAATTCCAGCAAACTAACGGATTGATAGGTCGCTTGTCAATGAACCTATCCCGATAAAAATTTTTGACTCGCTTTCGAGATTATTTTCTCTCTAGGAACCCGCACAGGCTTCCGAAAAAAAAGGGGCAATATTGATTTAATATTACCCCTTTATTTTTGCGGATTCCTAGAGGAAAAGAACTCGAAATCGAGTAAAAATTTTATCGGGATAGGTTCATATGCAAGGCAGGCAAAAAAACCTCGACAAAAGGCAAAAAATTCAATGACTTTTAATATATCGAAAACTACATTTTATGAAGTAAATATAATTTTCACCAAAAGCGAAAAAATGTACCCAAGAGATCACGTAGACAATTGGTATAAAGGTCAAGGCCTATGGGCAGATACTCCTGAGCAAAATTGGCAAACCTGGCAATGGCAAATGAGTAATCGCTTTGTTAAGTTAGAGCACTTCCAGAACTATCTCCAGCTTACTCCCGAAGAAGAAGAAGGTTGTCGCTATGCTAACCATAAGCTTCTCCTCGCCATCACCCCCTATTACTTCAATTTAATTGATCGAAACGACCCCGAATGCCCTATCCGTAAACAAGTCATTCCAAGAAAGCAAGAAACCTTCGTCGCTCCAGAAGAACTTCTAGATCCTGTGGGTGAAGAAGAGACGATGCCGGTAAAAGGCTTAGTTCACCGTTACCCGGACCGCGTGCTTTTCCTCGTCACTCCCCATTGTGCTTCTTACTGCCGCTATTGCACACGCAGCCGTCTAGTTTCAAATGCGCAAGATTATGATTTCCATCCCGACTATGAAAGTGCTCTTAAATATATCTCAGAACACACCGAAATCAGGGATGTCCTCCTCAGTGGCGGCGATCCTCTTATCCTTCCAAATAGAAAGATTGCTGATTTATTGGCCCGCTTGCGCGCTATCCCACACATCGAATTCATCAGGATAGGTTCACGTGTGCCTGTCTTTATGCCGCAACGCATCACTCCAGAGCTATGTGAAATCTTCAAAGAACATGGTCCGATATTTATGAGTATCCACACCAACCATCCCAAGGAATGCACGGTTGAATTAAAAGAGGCTTGCAAACGACTTCTTTCGGCATGTGTGGTACTTGGCAATCAGTCTGTACTATTGAAAGGTGTCAACGATAATATCGACACACTATTATCGCTGAACCATCGTCTATTACAGATGGGTGTGCGCCCTTATTACCTCTACCAGTGCGATCTAATTACTGGCAGTGCACACCTGCGTACAGATGTCGCTAAAGGGATTGAACTGATTCAGAAGCTGCGAGGCTTCACAACGGGATATGCCATTCCACAGTACGTCATCGACGCCCCTGGTGGTGGCGGCAAGATCCCTATCAATCCAGAATATGTCAAAGAGGTTACGGAAACAGAAATTGTCATGCGCAACTTCCAAGGCGAAGAATATCGCTATCCACTCAAACCAAGCAAACCACTCAGTCTTATTCAACAAGAATGCAACCTAAGCTAAGGAATTCCATGAAAATCGCCATGACCTACGACCTGCGCAAAGACCCTTTATATAGCTCTTTAGGGGAAGAAGAAGCGGCAGAATACGACTCTATCGAAACCATTGAAGGGATCGAAAATGCGCTAAAAAAATTAGGACATCAGCCGGAACGCATTGGTCACATCCAAAATCTAGTGCAAGCTTTGGCTGAAGGCAAGCGTTGGGATCTCGTTTTTAATTTTTCAGAAGGACGTCATGGCCGCTGCCGTGAATCACAGATTCCGGCCCTGCTCGATGCTTACGCCATCCCTTACACATTTTCTGATGCCCTGACACTGGCCTATAGCATGGATAAAAGCTTAACCAAACGCATTGTCAGTGCGCATGGTGTCAATACAGCCCCTTTTAAAGTGGTAGAAAAAATGGAAGATCTATTCCCTTTACATCTTCCATTTCCATTGTTTGCCAAACCTTTGTCTGAGGGTTCTTCAATAGGCATTCATGCCCAATCATGCATTCGTACACCTGCTGAGCTTAAAGAGGTGTGTGCCAAGCTTTTGACGCAATTTCAGCAGCCAGTGCTACTAGAAACCTATTTGCCAAAGCGGGAATTTACGGTAGGCATCATTGGCACGGGAGCTAGTGCCGAAGTGATTGGGGTTATGGAAATTGTGCCTCGTCCAAACATGACGGAAGGGGGATACACCTTAAATACCAAGAAGAATTACGAAAAGTATGTAGACTATATCCTCGTTGACGATGCTGAAGCGCAAATAGCGGCACAACAGGCCCTCTTGGCCTATCGCGTCCTCAATTGCCGTGACGCAGCTCGGATCGATTTCCGCTCTGACGACAAAGATATCCCTCAATTCCTCGAAATCAACCCGCTAGCAGGCTTAAATCCGCTGTTATCCGATTTGGTTATCTTATGTCGACTCAAGGGGATTGCATACGATGAACTCATTGCTAGCATCGTGCATTTCGCCTCAGAAAGAGTGCCACAGGCGGCTAAGCATGAATTGAGCACTGCTGGCGTGTAGAAATTGTTAAAGTTTTTTATACATGCTCAGTAGATCATCACCCGGCTTGTAAAAATCGGCAAAACGCGCTACTACGGGATAATGCATGTGCTCATAAAAACGATGGGCTGCGCCGTACCCTTCAGATTGTGAGGTCTCTACACGCACATGTTGCGCACCAAGCTGGCGCAAAAAGGCCTCCATACGTTCTACTAAGGCGCGACCCACGCCTTTTCCACGTGCTTTAGAATGGGTGACCACCCAATACAAATCCCACGTGGCTTCAGTCATGGGTGTGGGTCCAAAACAGATATAACCTACCAAGTGCTCTTCTAGAATCCCTACCAGCACGCGGTAATCCCCTTGAGGATCTTCCAAAGCTGCATCGATCAATTCCACAGCCACTTCGACTTCATCTGATGTGAAGGGGGCATCATAGGAAAGTAAATTGATGAGTGGCTGTCGATCACTACATTGCAAAGTGCGAATCAGGAAATTTTCTGTAAAGGTGTGTTTAGACATGTGTGATTTCTCCTATGCTGCTTTCAACAATCGACTGCACAACTTGTTCCATTGTCATATCGGCTTGGGCGGCAGCAGCTACAAAGCCAGAATCGGGGGAAATGCATGGATTGGCGTTGATCTCCAAAACCCATGGATTGCCAGCCTCATCTACGCGCACATCCATGCGGGCATAACCGCGCAAAGCAAATCCATGCCAACATTGTAGAGCCAGCGTCTGTAATTTATCTAACAAGGGTTGATCGGCGGCAGTTTGTGGGAAATGGCGCGTGGTGCCTAGATAATCAGGATGTTCGGGGGTCCACTTGCCATCATAGGTCACCATTTTAGGACTAGCGCCATCGAGACTAAATTGAATTTCGGCTATGGGCAATACGCGCATACCTGTAGGGGTTTCAATGACAGAGATATTAAATTCACGCCCCTCAATAAAGGTCTCCGTAAACCATTTGCCTCCATAGGTAGCACATTGTTGCGCATGCTTTTGGCACATGGCATCATACCCTTTGACTACCGATTCTGATGTTATTCCCAAAGAACCTTCTTCTGCAACAGGTTTGATGATGCAGCGTCCTGGCAGAGCTTCATATTGTGCGCCGATCTCGGCATAAGGATAATACCAAGGGGCAGTGGGGATGCCTAGCGAGCGCATCATCACTTTTGCCAACACCTTGTGTGTGGTTAGAAATAAAGCGCTTGACGAACTGCCTGTAAAAGGGAGTGGGATCGATTCAAGATACAAAGCTGGAAAATGCAATAGCTCACTTTTGCCCTGGATCGATTCAACCAAATTAAATACCACATCCACCTGGCTTTGGCGTAGCGCCTGATCCACTTGCGCTATCTCGCCAAAGGGAAGCGTAGTTGTCACATATCCTAAAGCATCAAGTGTCCTTTGTATTTCGGCCACCTGCACTAGTGTATCTTGCTCATCGGGGCGATTAGCATCCACAATTGCGCTATGCAAAATAGCAATTTTAGGAAGTGTGTTTTGCATTTAATTGTTTCCGTTTGAGTGCATGAGCTTCAATGTTATGTCTCTAAATAAATTGTATACAAGAAAAAAGGGTCATCACAAATTAGAGCATCGCCTTATTTGGACGCGAAGGACGCGAAGCAAGCGAAGGTAACGCGAAGATTTTTCTTCTGTGGATATGTTCTTAAAAAACCGGATGTGCTAGATTTATTTTGAGCATGTACTTTAACGAATAAAAAGTTTCTTCGCGTTATCTTCGCTAGCTTCGCGACCTTCGCGTTCAAAATAGTGCGGTACTCTAATTTGCTCATCTTGTTATTTTTGGGCGGCTTTGCTTAAACGTTCTTGTAGAGTAAGCCACAGCCCTTGTGTAGGGAAATTGCTATCGACCCAAGCGTGTTTTATCCCTTCCTGATCCAAGCGTCGTAAAACAGCGTACAACCGCTGCATGGCCACTTCCGGTTGTGTCGATTGTCCCAACGGAATGAGTCGGCACCCTTGCGGATAGATACGATCTTCAAATCCTATCACCACGCCTGCATGGTGTTCGGAAAAATGCCTCTCCAACTCAAGTTGCGCTTGGGGTGCATAATGGCGATAGAGCTGTCCTGGACAAAGAGGTGTCTTGGTACCTTCTGCAACTTTAGCCACTTGCGGGGTATAGCCTAAAATCGGAAAAAAGTCCTCGGGAGCAATAGCTCCTAAACGGATCACATCCCATGCACCGTCACGCCACAATAAGATGGTCGACTCCACACCTTTGGTACAGTGACCTCCATCTAATACAGGAAAATGGCTGCCAAAATCGATCTCCACGTGCTCTACACATGTGGCTGAAGGGCGTCCAGACATATTGGCAGAAGGCATCACCAAGGGCCCTGTGTGAGCCAAGAGCTGGCGTGTCAACGCATGGCTAGGAATGCGAAATGCGGTCGTTGTCAACCCAGCCCGCACCGTATTAGGTATTTTATCAGTGACTGAGGGTAACACTAATGTCAGAGGGCCTGGCCAAAAGGCCGCTGCCAGCTTAGAAAAATCGGGTGGCACTTCAGGCACATAGCCTTTCACGGCTGTTGCATCTGCCAGATGCACGATTAAGGGATTATTTGCCGGGCGCCCCTTCAAAGCAAAAATTTCAGTGATGGCTTTTGGTTGGGAAAGTGCAGCAGCTAAGCCATAGACAGTCTCAGTGGGTATTGCTACCACTTGTCCCGATTGCAAAAGATGGATTGCATGCTCGATCGATATACGCATGATTATCGGAGGAGGCGCACAACTTTGTCCAAGGCAGCGACAAAGGTGTCGATTTCACGTTTAGTATTATAGAAGGCAAAGGAGGCGCGGGCTAGCGACGACACCCCAAAATGGCGCATGGTCGGCTGCGCACAGAGATGACCCGTGCGAATCGCCACTCCATGTAGATCGAGCATCGTCCCAATATCTAAGGGGTGGGCTCCCTCGACGATAAAGCTGAGGATGGCACTCTTTTGTGCGGCTGTACCGATCAAGCGCAAGCTTTTGATGGTTTGCAAGCCTTGAGTCGCATGCTCGAGGAGGGTATGCTCCCACTGTTGAATCTTGTTCAAACCGGCATTTTGTAGATATTCTATGGCTGCGCCTAATCCCAGCACCTCGGCAATCATGGGAGTGCCGGCTTCGAACTTCATCGGTAGAACATTGTAAGTAGTCTTTTCAAAGGTAACGGTATCTATCATATCGCCACCTCCTTGATAAGGGGGCATGGCATTGAGCAATGCTTCCTTGCCATACAGCACGCCGATGCCAGTTGGTCCGTACATCTTATGTCCTGAAAAGACGTAAAAGTCGGCATCGAGATCTTGTACGTTTAGTGGCATATGGGGTGCACTTTGTGCTCCATCCACGAGCACTTTTGCTCCCACGGCATGAGCCATCGTTGTCATAGTTTTAATGGGATTTATGGTGCCGAGCGAATTAGCAATATGCGTAATAGCCACTAACTTTGTCTTAGGGCTAAGCAGTCGTTCAAACGCGTCGAGTTTAAGCTCACCATGATCATTCATCGGAATGACTTTTAAGATAGCGCCTCGATCTTCACAAAGCAGTTGCCAGGGGACGATATTAGAGTGGTGTTCCATTTCACTAATGAGAATCTCATCACCAGGCTGTACAAAGGCTTTACCAAAGGAATAGGCCACCATGTTGATCGATTCAGTCGTGCCACGAGTGAAGATGATTTCTTCCGGTTTTGCTGCATGCAAAAACTGCGCAATCTTATTGCGCACCTCTTGATAGGCTTTGGTCGCATAGACTGATAGTTCATATACCGCTCGATGCACGGTGCCATAATTCTCAGTATAAAATTGTGAAATGGTATCGATCACCACCTGCGGTTTCTGTGCTGTGGCTGCTGAGTCGAGATAGATCAAGGGGTGTCCATGCATGCTCTTTTTCAGCATGGGAAAATCAGCACGCAAGTGTGAGATATCTGGTGTGGACGACGCTACCATAAAGTCCTCTATTAAATAGATGGCCTATCACCATCAATACTGTTGAACTCGTTGACGCATGTGTTGATAGACTGATGGCACCTTAATTAAGCTGATCACTTGCTCACAATAGCCATAAACGAGCAGATTTTGTGCTTGTGTCTGGCTAAAACCCCGTGTCTTCATATAGAATATCTGTTCTGCATCGAGCTGTCCTACAGTTGCTCCGTGAGAGGCTTTCACGTCATCGGCAAAAATTTCAAGGTTAGGTTTGCTATCGGCATTCGCGTGATCACTCAGCAATAAATTATTGTTGAGTTGGAAAGCTTCGGTCTTCTGGGCCAGTTGGCGTACTAAAATTTTCCCATCGAAACTCGAACGGCTGGTATCATTTAAGACCCCTTTGAACAACTGCATAGAGCGGCAGTTAGGCGCTTGATGGTCGATGAGGATGTTAAAGTGGGCTTCATTTTTACCTTTTAGCATCCACACACCATTCAGCTGTACTTCTGCATTTTCTCCTACTAGCGCTACACGGTAGTCATTGCGTATTGAGGCAGCGCCTTCAGTAACGGCCACAGTTTTTAGGGTACTATTGCGCTTAAGCGTTGCTCGCACAGCTTCAAATTGCCAAAGCTCTTCACTGCAGCCTGTAGCTATTTGGGTGTAATGCACATGCGCATCATCTTCTACTGTGACATCAACAAGCATGTTAACGGCATAATTTGAACCAGAAAGCACTGCTTGGGTGGATATAATATCCATTTGCGACTGAGCCCCAACAAAGCCCTGTACACGTGGCATGATAAACATGGGCGCGGTTTTGGTATCAACGATATTGAGGATCTGTATCGGCGTTTCCACAACTGTCTTTGGGGGGAGATAGAGGAACAAACCATCGCGATGTAAAGCCCGATTGATTGCTGCCAACGGATCAGTTTCTTCTTTCAGTGATTTAGCCCATTGGCTGGTAAGAAAGCCACTATAGGTGCGCATGGCTTCGGTTGTGGTGGCTATGGCCATGCGTTCAGGTAGAGCCTTGGTACATGAAAGGGCGGGCACATAGTGTCCATTCACCATGACAAGTACAGATTGTTGGCATTCAGGCAGAATATAGGCAGCTACGGCATCGGCTGCAATATCAATGGGGTGTGCTGCTTGATAGGCGTGCTCATATAACTTTCTGAGTTTGATGGAGCGATAGACTTCATTGTTGCGCGCGGGTAGGCCGAGTTCCAAAAAATGATCCCAGGCTTTCATGCGCATTTTGTGCAAGATATCGCTTGGTTCAAACTGGCCATATAGCTTTTCTAGAAACGCTAGGAAGTTAAGGCCCTGTTCCGTTTGCTGTTCCGTCATCATGCTTAGGTTCCTTCCTTGGAAGGCTCGTTTAGCCAATCATAACCTTTTTCTTCTAGCTGCAGTGCCATTTCGGGTCCTCCCGATTGGACAATCTTTCCGTCGAGCATGACATGCACAAAATCGGGCTTAATGTAATCTAATAAGCGTTGGTAATGCGTAATTAACAATAATCCCATGTCTGGGTTCATGAGATGATTTACGCCAGCAGCTACTATGCGCATCGCATCGATATCTAATCCTGAATCTGTTTCATCGAGGATGGCTAAAGAAGGCTCTAGCACCGCCATCTGCAAAATCTCATTGCGCTTTTTCTCGCCGCCAGAAAAACCTTCATTCAGATTGCGATCTTTGAACTCAGTTTTGACTTCAACCAATGCCATCTTTTTTGCTAGCAGTTTTTCAAAATCTTCTACAGACACTTCTTGTTGTCCGCGTGCTTTGCAATTAGCATTGTAGGCTGTACGCAAAAACTGCACGTTGCTCACCCCAGGAATCTCCACAGGATATTGGAAGCTCATAAATAATCCTAAATGGGCACGTTCCTCAGGGGCTAGTTCCAGAAGATTTTTCCCTTTAAACAACACAGAGCCACTCGTCACCTCATAACTGGGATGTCCGGCAAGCACTTTGGCTAACGTTGACTTGCCAGCTCCATTAGGCCCCATGATGGCATGGATTTCTCCGGCATTGACTTTAAGGTTAAATCCTTTCAAGATGGCTTTGCCGTCGATCGCGGCACACAAATCTTTAATTTCTATCATTGTTTTCTTTCTTTATCTGAAATGTTCATGATGGGTTATTGCTTATCCGACAGAATTTTCGAGTTTCAATGTAAGCAACTTTTGTGCTTCCGCAGCAAATTCCAAGGGTAATTCTCGAATGACTTCTTTACAGAATCCATTTACGATCATATTGACTGCATCTTCTTGAGAAATTCCACGCGACATAAAATAAAATAACTGCTCTTCATTGAGCTTTGATGTGGATGCTTCATGTTCTACTTGGCTGGTCGCATTGCCCACTTCAATATATGGGAACGTATTAGCGGAACATTTATCCCCCACAAGCATCGAATCACACTGCGTATAATTCCTAGCTCCACTGGCCCGCGGCACTACCTTCACTAACCCGCGATAGCTATTATGCGAAAAATCGGCAGAAATTCCTTTAGAAACAATCGTCGAACGGGTATTTTTGCCCAAATGGATCATCTTAGTACCTGTATCGGCCTGCATACGCCCATTCGTTAAGGCCACAGAATAAAATTCGCCAACCGAATTGTCGCCTTGCAAGATCACACTCGGATATTTCCACGTGATGGCCGCGCCAACCTCTACTTGTGTCCATGAAATCTTAGAATTCACGCCCGCACAGCGCCCGCGTTTAGTCACAAAATTGAATATCCCGCCCTGTCCTGTCTCTGGATGGCCCGAATACCAGTTTTGTACCGTAGCATACTTGATTTGCGCATTGTCTAACGCCACAAGTTCAACCACAGCGGCGTGCAGTTGATTGTTATCATAGGCCGGAGCTGTGCATCCTTCCAAATAGCTCACAAAGGAGCCTTCTTCAGCAATGATCAGTGTACGTTCAAATTGGCCAGTCTCTTTGTCGTTAATGCGGAAGTAGGTAGAAACTTCCATTGGACAATGCACCCCTTTGGGCACATAGACAAAAGAACCATCGGTAAAGACTGCCGAGTTTAGGGCGGCAAAGAAATTATCGCCGATTGGCACCACGCTACCCAAATATTTTTCTATTAACTCAGGAAAGCGTTTGATGGCTTCAGAAATCGAACATAGGACGACACCGGCGTCTTCGAGTTTTTTCTTAAAGGTGGTGCCGATTGATACTGAATCGAACACCATATCAACGGCCACATTCGTCAACCGCTTTTGCTCATCGACAGGGATGCCTAGTCTTTCAAAGGTGCGCAAAACTTCTGGATCGACATCAGATAAACTATCGAGCGTCGGTTTTTTCTTGGGGGCCGAATAATAACAAATGTCTTGATAATTGATCTCGGGGTAATTGACATTCGCCCAATGTGGGGGAGCCATTTCCAGCCATTTGCGATAAGCTTTTAGGCGGAATTCTAGGAGATAGGGAGGCTCTTCCTTTTTGGCCGAGATCGCTCGCACGATCTCTTCGTTCAAGCCTTTGGGCAGCGTATCAGTTTCCACATCGGTTGAAAAACCGTATTTATATTCGGAACTGCTGCGACTAAACATCATCTCTGCTGTCATAAATCCTCAATGCCCTAAAATGGCGGATAAACAATCATACATCCTCTGACTACAATTAGACCAAAAAAAAATCAGAAAATGTTTAAATTTTGTCTATAAAACTCTAGTATAAGACAAAGTTAAAGGGAAAAGCTTACAATTTAAACAATTAATTGTCAATCTATTAAGTCAAGCTCCAGCAGTTCCCGCTAAAAAAACCGTGCCCTTGCCCTTGCCCGAAAATATGGGACTTTACTAAAAAAATGTTGCTAAAGTGATTGCTTTTCCTTGAGAAAGTTTATTTGCGGGAACTGCTGGTCAAATTCACACAAATCACTCTTGCGCACTTTTTGTTCCAGAAATCAAGCAATTTGACTCAATAAAAATTTAGCGTTATAAGCAGAAGCGATCCAATTTGGGAGGTTTCATGAAAATGTTGTTTTATATTACAGTGCGCATATCTGTAAAAACCTTATTCACCCTCTGTCTTTTATTATACTCTATCTCCACACAACCTGCAATAGCGATAACTCCTACTCATCTAGGATTGGAAAAAGACTGTCCTACGGGAGGACAAGAGTGTGCGCTCGAGTATTTCAAAAATCTCACTAAAGGGCTATGTGTGGAAGAGATCATTACGGTTGATCCTAAATATTGGCAAGAAAGCCGCAAAGCTTATCCCCTTCCAGCCTATAAACAAGCGGTCAATATGCCCAAAGAAATCCCGTTGGATCAAATACGCTTCATGCAAGACAGCGCAAGTGGCGATTTTAGTGATGACAAGCATGACATCATCGAAATAGCCCAAAAAATCCGCGATGGGCAAAAAAAAGTAACGGATTTGCCCCCTATTGAAGTTTGGCTAGATGATCACGGCAACATTTGGACGACCAACCACCGACGCTTGATCACGATGCTTATTAGTGGCGTCGTCCAGAAAGCACCTGTGATTTTTGTTGATCAAGCTGTGGTGCAGCAAAATGCCTATGAATTTACCACGACCAATGAGGGTTCAAAAATTATTGTGAAATTGACGGATCAATTGGGTATGGTAGTGGGGCATACCAATCGCTGCGCGAAGGCCATGGGAAAACTGGGTAAAGATTGACCAGCAATTCCCGCTAAAAAGACCCGTGCTCGTGCCCTTGCCCGAAAATATGGGACTTTACGAAAAAAATGTTGCTAAAGTGATTGCTTTTCCTTGAGAAAGTTTATTAGCGGGAATTGCTGAAGATTGACCCCTCATGTTGACTTTGCGCTTGAAAATTGGCTTGTCTAGAAGCGAATTGTTGTCAGAAAACAACCATTTTCTGGCAACGGTTCGATCTTAGGCGCCTCATTTTACTTTTGCAATCGTCTTGGCAGAGGAATAAGCAACCACTCATTCGTGTGCTTAACTCCAGAAACTACCAATCGGCTTTTATGCCGCCAAGTAAGTTATAGGAAGTGGCGTTGGGGGACCACTGCCCTGAGGCTTCGGCAAATAGTTGCAAGCCACAGAAGAGCTGGGCTTCAAAATCAATGGTACCTTCTAGAGTGTTGCGGTCGAGCTGCACCCCATGCACCACAAAATCACTGCCAAATTGTTGGAATTTAGCATTCAGGCTGCTTCCTAAAGACGTGTAACGATAGCGCCATGCCAAATCCACGGCTACTGTGACACAATCCAACGGCATAGTCGTCATATGCACGCCCAAACGGCTATAGGCTGCGCCTCGACTTTTAGAGGCGATGGAAAGATCAATCACCTCACTGCCATGATGCTCGGTGATGCTATGGCGATAGAAATACCCTCCTTCAATGCCTACAAAAGGCTGAATGAGCAGACATTCCAATGCAACATCTACTCCCCCTTCCACATACAGGTTCCCTTGATAAACTTTAGGGGTGCTTTTAGCATGATAGCGTAAGTCCCCCACATGCACATGTCGCTTTAAATGCTGTTCACTATAGCCAAATGTCAAATCGCTCAATACATAGAAACAACGTGGACGGTATAGTCCATAAACGCCACCAAAGGCGTTATACCCCTTGCCTCTGCCTCCTAAGTTGTAATCGAAATGGGTGTTTTCATAGGAAGCTGCACCCCCGAGCGTATATTCTGAATCACAACTCGTTTGCCCTCCCACAGTAATCTCATAACCATTGGCCTCGTAGCCTCTTGCCTTTTTATCTCCATGCACACAACTGTGTTCATAGCTGGAATCCATCCAGAGTCCTGATGAATTTATTGGGGCGCAGCAGCAAGGATCGGTGACAATCAGCGTGCGCACAGGGTTGTATAAGCGCTGAATGAATTTCTGGTTAGCCAATTGCGACTGCACCACCACATTGGAATACTGCTCGCCACTCAGCTGGTCAAGCGCCCTTTGGGCCTGGGTGGGTGGCAAGGTCACCAAAGCATTTAATAAGGCCGCTTCGTCAGGAGTGGGACGGCTGATGCTCTGCAGCTGTGTGGCCACAGCACTTTGGTTAGGTGTTTGTGGGAGGAAGGCCATCTTATTGGTAAAATGCAGAAAGACATTATTGGCATCATAGCTAAGGCTAAAAGCGATCAAGGGGTTATGCGTAATTAAATGCGCATATGTGCCGTCCACACCGCCATCTGCATGCAAAATCGGCATGGTAAAGGCCGCATTGGGCGCCAACTGCTCAACGCCATCATTAAGAGCAGCCACGTCGACGGTAATTTCAGGATCCAAAAAGGCTGGGCCACCCACATGGATGTATGAGGTAACTCCGAGCTCTTCGACAAAAACTTGATAAAGCGTGTGTGATTGCTGCAGCAAATCGCCATGGACAGACAAGGTGCCTGGCGTATTTTGCACATTCGGTATCCCTGGGATAATAGTAACGCCGGTATGGAGGCGAAGTTCCCCTAAAATAGTGCCAGTGCCTGTTAAAATACCTGAGTCAAGGACAGCTAGATCCCCTCCCAAAGTGCTATATAAGGCAAAAATACCATCCAAAATAAGTGTTGTGCCACTAAAACCTGAGCCGTCTGCCCAGAAGTTAAACAAACAGTCATCGGTTTTTCCCACGAGCCCTTTGCCCTGCAATATGCCACTAAAACCATAAAAGAGCTCTCCTCCAGCCGGCTGCGCCAATACAAGCTGAGTGTTATCCCCTGCCATCGTAATGGTAGCAAAGCTAGGAAAACCGCCAGGCCCAAAAAAGAGCCGACTACGATCAAAAAGGGTAATATTAGCTGTGGCAGCTTCAGTAATGTTCACGAAATCGGACCCCACAAAACCTATGAAATTAACTTGTGATTGATCTTTAGCTACAATTGTTGCATTGCCCCCACGCGCTTCTTCCTGAAATAGCAAGAGAGATGAGCCAGTCAACTCGAAAAAAGCATCTCCCGCCGAAGCGAAGTCTATAACAACACTGCCATCATTGCAAAAAATCTTAGGGCTACCCAGCGAGTTGTCTCCCAAAGGAAATGAAGCTGCCTCTACCTTAAGTAGGGCCGAATCGCTGATATTGTAGACAACTTTACCTGAATTGCTGACATCTGGCGATGATTCCACAAAGTGCAAAGTAGCACCTTGCGTGATATCAAAAGTTTGAATCACATTGCTCAAATTTTCTACACCAGTTTCAACAAAAGGATTGTCAGGGTCATCCGGTACCATAATATCAAGTTCAGTAGAAGGTCCTGAAATCGAAAATGTATAAGGCGTGGTATTTGTTTCCTCAAAACGAATGAGATTAGGGGCAAAAGGGTTAGTCACAGGATTCACATTCCTGCCAGTAAAGATGGGAGAGGTCCAGGCGGAGGGAGGAATGGTATTGAAGGCCGCAATATTAGTATCTTTGGGCACGGTGCCAGTATTCCAATTCGTAGGGTTATCTAAACGTGCATCTTGGCCCCCAATTTTCCAAGAAATTTCCGTTTCTGGTGGAGGTGGTACATCTCCAAAAACCGCAGATGCCGAGATAATAAGAGTGAAGACGCCGATCATTTTGTGCATAATCTGATACCTGATTTCCAAATTTAATCTCCTGGGCAAATGCCGCTGCTGACTTGATTAATATTTCCAGTAAGGATTGCCGGCACGCTGTTGTCATGTTGTTCCAAGTTAAGCACTGCCGTTGCTGAATTATTGGCAACGTGGTAACCAGGGTATGTATTGTTAGACAGGCATACTGATAGCTCTCCAGTCGCTGTAGGATCATTGCGGGCGCCATGGCCGATTGAAGCAAGCTTATTGTTTTGAATAATAGCGGTTAGCTTGCCTGGGCCGTCATGCTCCACACTTATGCCGCCAATTCCATCCTGCGTTGACGACAACACATTCCCGTCGAACGTTATTTTACACTCCTTAGTGGACTGGCCAATGAAAAAATAGCCATATGGTAGATTCGTCTCGTTGTTCGTCACCACGCCCGTAAATTGCACGCCCGTAAATGGGTCATCGCCAACTTGTAAAGAGATTGCATTCCCGCTGAAAGAATCCTGTGACGAACCAAACAAAGTGTTATTATCTACCAATAGCTCAATAATTGACTCGTCAAAAAATACACCAGCAACACCACCTGCGGACACAGTCTTACTGGAGGTATTGTCTCGGAAGGTCATCTTAAGTCGCGATTGAGCAAATGTGTGCATAAATAGGGTGTGTCGGTCACCATCAGCAATACTCTGTAAAGGTTGGAATCCTGAAAAAGTGTTGTCGCTGATTTCAAAATTAGCGGTGGATTGGTCTTGTGTAAACAATATTATTCCTTTACCACCGTTTACAAATGCATTCTTGGTGATCTCACATACCAAATCTGCTCTATCATTATTCGAAATGGTAATATGTTGATACTCTCTAAAATAAGGTTGATTTCGGAAATGCTTTGCGGTGAAGGTATTCGCGGTGACAGTCAAATGAGTTGGTCGTAAATTTCCGAATTGGACAGCTCCCCTTTGATTATGGATGATGTTATTCGCTAATAAGATCTCTCGGTTGGCGTTATCACTGGTAATGTCCACGATGGCAATCCCAGCATTAACCAGGGCATTTGGCAATTCCAGCAGCTGATTATCCGTTATGGCAATTTTTCCACTGGCATCCTGTAATAGAATTTGAAAAACGTTTTGAGCAGGTCCACCAAAAAAACCGAAAGTTACCGGTAAAAAGGTACTTATGGTCATGAGATTATGATTGATGTTGACATCGGTAAAGGTGTCCCCAAATATTCCAAATTGGCTATTGCCGATGTGGATCCCGGAAACTTCATTGTGATTGGCAAGTATGACAGCCGCATCGAATATATTAGTAATGGTGATCAGCGGCATCTCTGTACCTTGCGCCGGAATGACGAATGGTCCGTTAGTCGTGGCAATCGTATGGTCAATGCTGGCGCCCCAAAGAGCTTGGTTATCTTGTAGGGTAATGCCATTATTCATGCCTCTATCACTACCATCCCCTGCATACACATAAAGCACATCGTTGGGTTTCGAGGCATCTTGGACCTGCCCAAGTGATGGAAATGGGTGTTCAAAAGTGCCATCGACAGCGAAATGACTGGTATTATCGACGAACCAGAATTTGAGCGGCTTTCCGGTCGTGGCATCGCGTGCCTTGGACTTAGCCCGATGGCGGTCGACCACAATAATCTCTTGTCTGGCGACAGGCTTTAGGGATTTAGTATGCAGAAGTGCGTTGTCAGCATAACAACAATGGATATTATTTTGCTGTGTGCAACCCGCCCCTGGACCAAATGGCACTTGAATACTCAACATCCCTTGTACAAGGCCCTTAAAGAGACGGTCGTACGAACCACTCACCTCTAGCTTGAGATAATTCCAAGCGTTGAGATCAATCCGCGCTTTACCCCCAACGGTATGCTTATGGGGGCCGATAAAGTAATAAGGGCCGATGCCACAATATAGAGAAAAATCTTGCCATTGAGCTAAGGAAGAGCCTAGCTCGGCATCGATGCCGCGCAAGGCAATTTCCTGTTTGTGGCTAATGAGCGCATAGTGCCCTTTAAAACCGCTAAACTGGTAATCATAGCGGTGTGAGGTGGTGCGGCCGACTGGCAGATAGGCGTTGAGACGGAAATCCCACGCACACCCCAGAGATTCAAGGCCGAGGCCTATTTGATTGAATGCGCGATGGTGCGTGTCGCGGTAGTCGTAAAAGAGATTTGCCCCCCATACTCTGGTGTCGACGTAGCGCAGACCTAAGCCCGCATTGGCGGCTAATTTACCATTATCAAATACATGTCCACGCAGATCGGCAAAAGGCACCCATGAGTGTTGAAAACTGTCGGGTAACGCCAGGAAGAAGTCGGCGGAGGTGTAGCCTGTCTGATACCCAATCCCTTTGCCTTCAATGTGCGCGACTTCAAAGGAAAGGGGCGGAGGTTGATCTCCACCTTCCCAAGAAAAAAGCGTTTGTGAAAGGCTTAGCAAAGTCAATACTGACAGGGAGTGTTTATGAATGCTTTTCATCTGTTATCCTAAAAGGAAAAAATTTCCATAATTAGGAGTAAAGTATTAAGTACACTTATAAGCTGTCAACTTAAATTTCTTATTTACCGTTTAAAAACATTCATATGCGGTATCGCTGATCATCGAGATTGGTTGCTAAGAGGTTGGTAGTTAAACCTAATCCTTATTTATGTTTCTTATTATGGGGTGTAAATTTTGGGCTATTATTGGGTGTAACTCTTCTCATATCGACACTATAGTCAAATATACACCCACCCGAGACTTTTTTCAAATCGTCATCAGAGAGTTCTGCTTCCTTTTTTTTCAGATCTCCTTTCTCTGATGCTATTTTTTCTTGTGGTACTTTTTTGAATTCTTTACCTTCATTCATAGCTGCCTTCCTTGTTGTTAAACAAAACAACTTCACTTCTTCCCTATGCTAATAATAACATGTTTTTTAATTATAATAACATTTGTTTTTACATTTGTTTTTAACGGGCAAGCCTGGGCTGTCAAAAATCGGACTCATCACAAATTAGAGTACCGCCCTGTTTGAACGCGAAGGTCGCGAAGCCAGCGAAGATAACGCGAAGATTTTTCTCCTCTGGAAATGCTCTTGCAAATTCATGAAGCTTAAATTATTTATTATCTAAAATCAACGAGGTTGTCTGTTGGGTTGTTGATTAATTTCAAGGAGAAGTTGGTCAAAGATGGTATCAAAAGATTTGTCTTGAGCAAGTACTTCCAATAAATAAAAACCATCTTCGCGCTGTCTTCGCTGGCTTCACGGCCTTCGCGTTCAAATAGGGCGGTACGCTAATTTGTGATGAGCCTTTTTTTACTCCTTCCCAGCAGCCATCTTCACGGCTTGCGCATAGCTCTCTGTGCGCAAGCTATCCATCGCATAAGTATATGAGTTGAGCGTTCCGTAGATAATAACCCCATCCATCGATGTGATCGAGGCTATATTATCTAAAGAGGGGTAGACAAAATATCCAGGGTTTGGCTGAACGCGAATGCGCAAGACGACATCTTCTAAGGTCAAAGGGAAAGTAGTAAAACAAGCCTGAAATTTTTCGGGATGCGCATTCATGCCATCGATAAAAGTCCCCACCAAGTAAGTGATCATCTTGCGGGCATAAGGAATATCTACCTTATCGTCGAGTTCGAAGAGCAATGCCAGTTTAGTGACCTTGCCACCACACTGTGCTTCAGCATTTTTAGCCACCAATTTAAGGCGCGGATTAAACTTTGACTGCTCTATGGCAAAACAATCGATGTAGTGATCAATGGCTGTCGGCAACCCTAATAATGGGGTCAAGACAGTATCTTCTTCCTCAGCCACTACATTCATGCCGTGCAGCAACACCATCAACCAGGCTAAAATTACATAGATACGCACTTTCATTACGGAATTACCTCTTCTGTTTGTTCTTGTTTAATCACAACTTCGCCATTTCTTCAACCGGTTTTTTTCTGGGTAAATAATTTGCCGGCTTATATAGTAAAACTTTAAATGCGTATTTTCGAGAATGATGATGTCACAACTTTTTTGCAGGCTTACTTTTTTTCTTGGAGTGATGGCACTAGCTGCTACAGGCAGTACCTGCGGCAACGAATTCGTCCCGGTTCCTACTCCTTTTGAAATCATCTATGTAACGCCATACGAAGTACTTTCCACCCCCTATGGTAGCTACTATCGAAATCCGTCGGGGGAATATGAAAAAGTCCGTTCCATCTCACGCGATGGCAACGGCACATATGTCATTAAAGTGACTATGCAGTGCCCTATTTGCGGTAAATGTTACGCAGGTACCACACCCGATGAAGGTTATTGCTGCCCTCTAAACGAAATCGAAGTTTACCCCCATATATGGTTACCCTCAGATGTATGCAACTCACAAGGAGTCATGGAATGACTAGATTCCCCTTATTCAAAATCATAGGCCTAATCCTTTTTTTAGGAGGGACAGGGCTGTCTCCAACAAAAGCTCTCGCAGCCCCTTTAAATACGGCTTCGGTTGCTGCCATGTCAACTGAACATTTGGCACTTTCGCCCTTAATGGGTTTTGCATGCAACTTCAGCACGCAGTATATCGTTTATATCGATGGTTGGTCGAAAGAGCGTGTTTTAGCCATGCCGAAAGGGGAACGTCCGATGCCTGCAGTCTATTTAAAGCCTTGGTATATGGCTGTGGAGTTAATGCGTTTTAAAGATGGAGGTTCTTGGCTGGTTACTGCTGATATTTTAGAGCAGTTCGGCCGTGAATTAATTGGCAGAGCAGATGGGCAGTTCATCATGCCTAGATCTGAAATGGATGAGGTATTGAAGTTGGCAAATGGCGATATCGCAATTGTTGAGGAGGAATTAGGCATTCCAAACGGCCTGTGGACAAATAAAAAAATAATCCGTATCGACGTTCCCTTTCCGCAAAACCAAAATATACGCATTCCTAGTGGCAATGAAGTGGGAGCTAATACTGATTGGTTGCCTGGGGGGCAATTGCCAAAAGGGTACTACGAAGCTATTATAGATCGAATTCCTAAAGGATGTTATTTAGAAACACCCCTAGACTTCCGTTCTCAACAGAAGCCGTAAAACCTCAAGGTCAGCCCTAAAGAGAATGTGAAGATATACAACATTTGGAGCTAAAGTCCACAGCAATTGGCGAAGGACTTTAGTGTTGAAAATATGGGTTCATCCGGTTTAATAGGACTTTCTCCTGAAGAAATTTATTGCCAGGCGAAGCTCATCTCTTTGTAGCCCGTAGCTAAGGCTTGCGAGCGCAGCGCAGACAGCCGCAGCTACGGGAATGTTAAGTGGAATGCTCAACCCCGTAGGGGTTCTTCTCTTTTAAGATATACGATAGAAAGAGAAGAACCCCTACGGGGTTGATGCTGCAATTCATTTTCCCGTAGCTGCGGCGGTCTACGCTGCGCTCGCAAGCCTTAGCTACGGGCTACAAAGAGATGAGCTTCGCCAAGAGATTTTAACAAGGTCCTGCAATTCTCGATGAAGCATAAACAAGAAACATCATTGGTTGGATAGTGAGTCCTACAAAACCGGATGAACCAGAATATGACAACGACAGCAAATCCTACATATGTAATCATCGGCGCAGGACGTGTAGCAAGCCACTTCACCCACTATTTTAATTTGCTTAAATTGCCCTTTAACAATTGGTCGCGCGCCCAAGATCCTGCTGGAAAAGACTTATCGACACTTGTGCAAGGTGATGTGAGAGTCTTGTTGGCGATCAAAGATTCAGCTATCGAAGAATTTGTTTCGATGCATCCCTGCCTGCACGGCAAACTATGCTTGCATCTTTCAGGTCACTTATCCACACCATTAGCCTATGGAGCACATCCGCTGTTTACCTTTGGGTCTGATTTGTATGAGTTAAGTGCTTATCAACACATCCCTTTTATTTTGGAAACAGGGGGGCCCTCTTTTGAAACACTGCTACCTGGATTGAAGAATCAACATTACACCATCGACAAATCGTTAAAACCGCTTTATCACAGCCTATGTGTTTTGAGCGGCAATTTTTCTTGTCTCCTGTGGCAAAAATTTTTTTCTGAATTAGAAAAAACTCTACATCTGCCAAAAGAGGTCGCGTTCTCCTATTTACAGCAGATTGCCAACAACCTGCAAAAAGATTCAGAAAGTGCACTGACTGGTCCATTGGTGCGCGGTGACAAAGTCACCATTGCAACCAATCTAAAAGCTTTGGAGGGAGACCCCTTTCAAGGTGTTTATCAGGCTTTCGTCGATATGTACGAAAAAACAAAACAGAAGTAGGACAAGAGTTTGTGAAAATTATTAAGACGATCAAAGAGATGCAAGCCTGGTCTAGACATCAGGTTAAGATAGGTAAGTCCATCGGTTTTGTGCCAACGATGGGGGCTCTCCATGCAGGTCACAAAAGCCTCTTAGAACGAGCACGTCTGGAAAATGATATTGTCGTGTCATCCATTTACATCAATCCCACCCAGTTTGGATCACAAGAAGATTTAGCCAGATATCCACAGACCTTCGAAGCTGATAGGCAGCTGTGTGAAGCTGCAGGTGTTGATTGTGTGTTTGCCCCAGAGAATGTCTATGAATCCGATTCACAAACATGGGTAGTTGTCGAAAAATTACAGCAAATGCTTGAAGGGAAGAGCCGGCCAGGACACTTCAATGGGGTTGCAACAGTGGTGACAAAACTCTTCAATATCGTGCACCCTACAAGAGCTTATTTTGGACGCAAAGATGCTCAACAGCTAGTCGTCATTAAGACGATGGTGAAAGAGTTAAATATGGATTTGGATATTATCCCTTGCGATACTGTGCGTGAAGCAGATGGTTTGGCGATGAGCAGTCGCAACCGCTTTTTATCCCCAACAGAACGACAACAAGCCTTATGTATCTATCGCGCCTTAACGTATTGCCGCCAGCAAGTGGAAAACGGTGAAAGAAATGCCTCCAAATTGGTTGAAGGCATGCACCGTATACTCACCATAGACATTGATTATGTTGTCATCGTTGATGCGCAGTGCTTGGTTCCAATAGCAATTTTAAAAGATGATGTTTTGGTGGCAATCGCTGTCAAAGTGGGCAGCGTGAGGCTCATTGACAATATCAACTTTACGGGATTGTCATAAAATGAACAAAAGCAAAAAGAGCATTTTAGAAGGCAAACGCATTCTTCTAGGAATCACTGGCGGCATTGCGGCTTATAAGGTGCCGGATCTTGTGAGGTTACTGATCAAAGCTAAGGCCGATGTGCGCGTAGTAATGACAGATGCCGCTCAACAATTCGTCACGCCTTTGACCATGCAGGCCATTTCACAACACGTTGTGGCAACAGACCTTTTTGATCTTTCCCAAGAAGCAACTATAGGACATATTGAGCTGGCCGATTGGGCTGAATTATTGGTGATCGCACCCGCTACGGCTGATGTGGTGGCGCGGCTCGCTCTAGGCTTTGCTAATGACCTATTAACAACCATTGCGTTAGCTTGTCAGGCCCCTCTTTTGATTGCACCCGCTATGAATGTCAACATGTGGCAGCACCCCGCAACGAAAAATAACGTCGCTGTATTGACTGAAAGAGGGGCCGAAATTGTAGGACCAGGACATGGTGAGTTGGCTTGTGGGTGGGTCGGCTCTGGCCGTATGAGCGAGCCTGAAGAGATCTTAGAAGGATGCTGCCGAGCGCTTGGTCCTCAAGATCTAAAGGGCCTGCGTATATTGGTGACGGCAGGTCCTACCTATGAAGCGCTTGATCCTGTGCGTTTCATCACCAATCGTTCAACAGGCAAAATGGGGTACGCCCTTGCACAAGCAGCAGCCTGGAGAGGTGCAGATGTAATTCTCGTAAGCGGTCCTACTGTCCTTCCCACCCCGGTAGGCGTCAAAAGAATCGATGTGGAAAGCGCAAGAGAAATGCACGACAAAGTAGTAGCTCATCGAAGTGATGCAGATGTGATCGCCTTGGTAGCTGCTGTTGGAGATTATCGACCACAAGTGGTCTCTACAAAAAAACTGAAAAAAACAGCTCTGGGGAATACTCCCTCAATACAATTAGAAGAAAATCCAGACATCTTAAAAGAACTGGGTGCTAAGAAATGGGTTGGAAAAAGGAAGCCCCCTTTTTTGATCGGCTTTGCAGCAGAGACAGAAAATATCGAACAACATGCCGCCGCCAAATTTCAAGCTAAAGGCTGCGATTTAATGATTGCTAATGACATCAGTGAAGCAGGCTCCGGATTTAAAACAGACACCAATCGTGTATATATTGTCAGCAATCATAGAGATAAAGCAGATAAACCAACAGGAGAATGGCTTCCAAAGATGACCAAAGCTGAGGTGGCAAATGCTATCCTCGATAAAATGATAAATATTTTAAATCCTTGATTTGATTGGAAGCATCAATGGACCAAACAACAGCGTTTATAGATCCTTATGGAAACAATGAACAGGCCATCAGCCAGCTCGTGCACCGTGTTGTCGATTTGGTTATTAGTGAAACGGCGAAAGCTAGTGAGCGGCAGCCTCTCCCCCATATGAAAGGGTTGTGGCGCCCTACACAAATGCCTCAAGAGCCTGTGCCTCTTGAGACAATTTTCGACAACCTCAAAGTATTGATCCATCACGCTATGAATCCTGCCCATCCAGGCTATATGGGACATATGGACCCACCACCCGCGACTTTTTCCATTTTGGGCGATATCGTTGCTTCGGTCCTAAACAACAACATGTTGTGTTTTGAGATGGCTCCAAGTTTTACAGTGCTAGAGAAAACACTACTCAAGCAATTTGCTAAAACATTTGGTATGTCTGACGAAGCTGGCGGCATCATGGTTAGTGGGGGGAGTTTAAGCAATCTAGCTGTCATCTCACTCGCGCGCAACGTGAGATTTTCCACCCATAAGGGTGGATTAGCCATGTTGAATCGTCCGCCCGTCTTATTTGCATCCACAGCCGCCCATACTTCGATACACAAGGCGGCCATGCTTTTAGGATTAGGGATTGATGCCGTCATAAATATACCCACCGATAAAAACGGACGGATGGATGTCATCGAGCTGGAACGGCAAGTGCTGTTAAGCAAGGAACAAGGCAAAATCCCATTCTGCGTCGTTTGTACAGCTGGTACGACAATTACAGGCATGATCGACCCCATTGGACCCATCCATGCAATCGCCAAAGCCCATGATCTTTGGATGCATGTCGATGCTGTATATGGAGGTGCTTTAATTTTTTCCGAAAAACACCGCCATCTATTAAATGGCATCGAAATGGCAGATTCCATAGCGTTCAACCCACAAAAATGGTTGTGCGTTACAAAGACTTGTGCCATGTTTCTTATTAAAGATATTTCTTTACTTGAACGTGCTTTTCGCATTCCAGCCCCTTATATGTCGGACCACGATGAAGGGCCTAATTTGGGAGAAATATCGATTCAAGGGACGAGATATCCCGATATTTTGAAGCTATGGCTTTCGCTCCAATATTTCGGTATCAAAGGGTGGAGCCAACTTGTTGATACAGGCATGATGTTGAAAGAATTTTTCTTAGAAGAAATACATAAACGCCCCTTTCTTGAGTTATCGTGTAAGCCAGATGTCAATGTTATTTGTTTTAGAATTAAAGCCGAAGGGCTTACCACAGCAGAATTAAATGAGAAGAACAAAGCTATGCAGCAGCATTTATTAAAAGAGAGCATGTTCTTGTCTTTGCCCGACCTCCATGGGCAAACATGGCTAAAAGTTGTGCTGATTAATCCAAATGTTACCAAAACAGTCATCAACAAGTTATTTGCCAGTATCGATAAATTTATTGAAGGAGTCCCTGTATGATCAATGTACTCGAATTTCAGAAAATGAAAAATGAAGGCAAAAAGATCTCTATGATCACCTGCTATGATGCATGGTCGGCGAAAATCATCGCCAAAACAAATATCGACTGTATTTTAGTTGGTGACAGCTTAGCCATGGTCATGCATGGGTATAAAACCACTATCAATGCCACCGTCGACCTCATGTATACACATACACAAGCAGTTTCCAGATGCGCTTCCAATAAGTTTATTATCGGTGATATGCCCTTTCTATCTCACCGAAAGGGCCTTTCCTATATGATGGAGACGGTTCAAAGATTAGAGCAAGCGGGCGCACAAGCTGTCAAATTAGAAGGCGCCGCCGGACATTTAGATTTAATCACACATGTCGTTGAATCGGGAGTTCCTGTGATGGGCCATTTGGGATTGACTCCTCAGTCCGTTAATCTAATCGGAGGATATAAAGTCCAAGGTAAAGGAAAGCATGCTGGTGAAACTATTTTAGAACAGGCGTTAGGACTGCAAGAAGCTGGATGTTTTGCTCTTGTATTAGAATGTGTACCTCACGCTCTGGCCAAAGAAATCACCGAAAAACTATCCATTCCAACTATAGGCATTGGTGCTGGACCCGATGTAGACGGACAAGTTCTCGTGCTGCATGATATGTTAGGATTGGATGACCATCGACCAAAGTTCCTAAAAACATATCTGGATGGCAAAGACCTCATTCACAATGCGCTAAACACTTATGATGAGGAAGTAAAAAAAGGCGTATTTCCCGCTATAGAACATTGTTATTGATTGGTTCTTTGACATGATTAAACAGACTTACCTTTCTCCCCATTTGGTAATTGATATTGGAAATACTAAGATTGGTGGCGCCGTTTTTGCTGGCGACGAGTTGATCATGAAATTTAGATTCCGCAGAAGCGCTCATTGGACCGAAGAATTGTCCCGCAGCTTAATCCACTGTGGAAAGCTATCTGGTGCATTGGTCAGCTCAGTATTTCCAGCCATTAATCCCACTGTCATGCAAATGTTAAGCTCATTGAAGATTCCTGTGACCTTTGTTGAAGATCTAAAACTCACGATAGATAACCATGGACATAATGTGGGCTCAGATAGGTTAGCAGATGCTTATGGGGTCATGAAATTGCACCCTGGCAATGCTATTACCATCGCCGTTGGAACAGCCTTAGTCTTCAATGTAATCAAAGGAAATGCGTTTTACGGAGGTGCCATCTGCCCTGGAATGGGCATGGGATTAAGAGCCCTGGCAGAGCACTGCGCATTGCTGCCTTTAGTGGAAATCACCAAACCTACAGTTGTTTGTTCGAATGAGACAGAAGGGAACATGCGAAGTGGAATTTATTATGGGCTTTTAGGTACAATTGAGCGCCTGATTAAGGAATTAAAGCACGAGTGTTTTGCTGATAGCACCGCCTGCGTAGTGATGACAGGTGGATTATTTTCGGGAACCCAAGGGGAGTCTACAATTTTAGGTACCCAACTAAAGAGAGATCTAGGTAATATTGTAGATCATCTAGAAGTTGATTTAACATCTATTGGCTTAAACGAGATTTACAAAAAGCACTTGTAAGAGAAGCAAATATCTATGTTTACAGGCATTGTACGTGGCATTGGAAAAATAACAGAAGCGCACCACATTCCAGGAAGAATGCGTCTTGGTGTATCCATGGAAAAGTCACTCTCTGCAAATGTTGAAACAGGTGCTAGCATTGCCATCGATGGGGTATGCCTGACGGTAGTATCTACTGATCAAAATGTGGTGCATTTTGACGTGATCCAAGAAACCCTCGATCGTACCACATTGCGCCTTTTGGCCCCTCATCACCAAGTCAATATCGAGCGATCAGCACGTCTTGGAGATGAAATCGGAGGACACCTCCTCTCTGGGCATATCTATGGAACAGCGAAAATATTTTCTATTGAAAAAGAGAACAATAACTGCGTTGTCACCCTGCAGTGTGCGCCAGCCTGGACCAAATACCTGCTACCAAAAGGGTATATTGCTTTAAATGGGGCCAGCTTAACACTTGTGGATGTGCATAAAGATACAGGGCTTTTTACCGTTCACCTTATTCCTGAAACGTTGCAACGCACCACGTTTGGCACAAAAAAGGTGGGAGATATAGCGAATGTCGAATTAGATTCTCAAACACAGGCCATTGTAGATACTATTGAGAGGATTTATGCTAACAGATCCACCAACTGATGGTCTGGATTTTGTTTGATCGCATATTGTTTTTCCCACGGCTCACCAAACAGGACAATGGGGTGTTCATTGCGGTCGCGCACAATCATCGCGCTTGAAGTTTTTTGGAATGTCTTTAGATCCCCTAACAGCCAAGCACTGCAATGGTAAGGCAGGTTGTTAACGAGTGTTTCCACACCGTATTCGTCGCGCAGTCTATACTGCATCACCTCGAATTGCAATTGTCCTACAGCGGCAAAGATGAGGTCGCCACTCAAATCATAGGGACGCAACAGCTGGATAGCCCCTTCTTCAGTTAGCTGCAATACCCCTTTATCAAAGGCTTTGCGTTTGCCGATATCCTTAGGGTTCACTCTTGCAAAAATTTCGGGTTGGAATTTAGGCAGCGGCTTAAAATTGAAGCCACCAGATAGAGAGATCGTATCACCCACAGAGAAAACGCCGGGGTTGATCACACCAATAATATCACCAGCAAAGCCGGTATCTAATGTGGTCCGTTCTCCTGCCACCATGCCATGTGGACGGGAAAGTCGCACTTCACGTCCTAGTCGATGGTGTTTAACTACGAGGTCGCGCTCAAATTTCCCTGAGCACACGCGTAAAAAAGCCATGCTGTCGCGGTGGCGTTTGTCCATGTTGGCTTGAATTTTAAATACATAGGCACTAAAGGGATGGGTGATTGGATCGATCAGCACCTCTTCGCCGTTATTGCGATCAGCTACGCGTGCTTGAGGTGGAGGAGCTAGATCCACGAAAGCATCAAAGAATGGCTCTACGCCAAAATTAGTCAACGCAGACGCAAAGAAGACAGGCGTAACGCTTCCTGCCAAAAAGTCATCATGGTTAAATGCATTGCCCGCCATATCGAGCAACTCCAACTCTTGCTTCAACTTATTGACTTCAGCAGCCCCTAGTAGGGCTTCGATTTCAGGACTATCTATGGGATATCTGGCGACATCAGCTCGCTGTGCACCGCCAACAGAAGTCTTGCTAAAAATCAAACACTCTTTTGTGGGGCGATCGTAAACTCCTTTGAATTCACGTCCTGTGCCTATAGGCCAATTGATGGCACTTGAATGGATCTGCAGCACATTTTCCACTTCGTTCATCAAATCCAAAGGATCAAGTCCTGGCATATCCATTTTATTGATAAAAGTAAGTACGGGAATACGTCTGAGGCGGCATACCTCAAACAATTTACGCGTTTGCTTTTCCACGCCTTTTGCAGCATCAATCACCATAATCGCACAATCGGCAGCGGTCAGCGTGCGATAAGTATCTTCTGAAAAGTCTTCGTGACCTGGCGTGTCCAAAACATTGATGACGGTATCTTTATAGATGAACTGCATGGCTGAGGCTGTGATAGAAATCCCACGCTCTTGCTCCATTGCCATCCAATCGGATGTAGCTGCTTTGCGTCCTTTACGGCCGCGCACCATGCCAGCTGTATGTAGCATACCAGAATAAAGCAAAAGCTTTTCGGTCAATGTGGTTTTGCCGGCATCAGGGTGGCTGATAATAGCAAAAGTACGACGTTTATTAATTTGATCATTAAGTTGTTGTTGGGTTAACGCATCACTCATTAGGTGTCATCTCATAAGATTGAAAATCAAAGCTACAGTGTACCTCATTCTTTCTTTTTCAGCTATTCTAAGCGGATACATTTATCTTTCTATTTTTATTAGACATCTTGCATAACCTACATTTCCCGTGCCCGTGTGCGTGCCCGTGCCCGAAAAATTAAGTTTCTAATGATTAAGTTTTCAATTCCCTGTAACATTTAAGGTAATCAAGCCGAATTGGCAGGTAATTTCGGGCACGGGCACGCACACGGGCACGGAATTTAGATGATGCAAAAAAATGGATAGCCTATGGATCAAGAAAGTCTGTATCAAGAATCGGAAGAGATCCAAGCGCAAAGTGTTGAATATGCTCAATTCTATGCGCTAACCGAGGGAGTACATCTTAAAGAGATCACAGCGGAGCTGCTAAGTAGTGCTTTTATTAAAGAAGGCCAAAAACAAATCTTACGCAAGCTTAACCGCCGCGTTTTTGTTTTCACCTATCCGAGCGATGGCTTGAAAATTAAAGGATTGATTAGCTTTGTATCTGAGCCGCAACACAATCCAACATTACTCTTTTTGCGCGGTGGCAACCGAACTTTTGGCATAACAAATCCCGCCAGCGATTTAATGTCAGTAGGAGATTACACGGTGATCACCACCACTTATCGGGGAGGTGTTAGTGAAGGACACGATGAATTTGGCGGTAGGGATGTCGATGATGTTAAAAATTTAATCCTCTTCTTACCCGAATTGGCAAAACAACTCGATCTGCCTTTTAAACAAGAAAAAATGTTTTTATTAGGTAGGAGTCGAGGGGGGATGGAAATGTTTTTGACCCTAGCGCGCTTCCCAGAACTCCAAGCGCGCTTTGCCAAAATTGTCTCTCTTTCAGGTCTGTTGGATCTACGCGAAACGATAGCGAAGCGTCCTGATATGAAACAAATGTTTATCGACGACTTCGGCTTGGTGGTGGGGAGTAATGAAGAACAATGGATAAGCTGGCGAGATCCCCAACTCACAGCATCTAAAATCGATCCCACACTGCCCATTCTAATTATTCAAGGCACTGATGATAATCGCGTTTCCCTTGCCGAAGGCTATCATATGGTAAGTCAATTGCAATCCCATGGCTGCCATGTTTCTTACTTGGAAATCAAAGGGGCAGATCACTGCTTAGCAAACCAAGATAACTACGTCGCGCTGATTTTAGATTGGCTTAATATTGACCCCAAAAAAATGGTCAGCTAAATGCTGAATGGAGTATGCTTTTTGCTACTACAATCAGATCAGCCATCTTTATGGAAAGCAATCTAAAAGTTTTTTTTAGTAATCGTGTTGAAACACTGTTTCAAAGTCTGCAAGGGCAGCTATTCGCGCACTCGCATCCATTGACAAAGCGCATCCTGATCGTGCCGAGTGCCGCCATGAAATCGTGGTTGATGCTTCAAATGGCCCAGACTTCACAACACGGCATCGCGGCAGGGATTGAAATGGGCTTTGTCGATCCCTCATTACGGCGGCTCTATACACTGTTACACTTAGGAGCAACAGAAGGTCTTTGCGAGTCCTCGGAGCTGGAGTTGGCTCTTGCGATTGAGAGCCTCATTGCTGAGATGATTCAGACATTTGCCTTGTTGCCTTTGCAAGAGCAGACGACTTTGCGCCCTTTACTCGCATATCTTGGGGTTGCGCCGCTCAATGAGAGCTTCCTTTCTAGGCGCAGTGCTAAACGTATTGGGGCCTTGTCCCAGACTTTAGCCAAACTTTTTGTCGATTATGGAAAATATGGGGGCAAGATGCTGGCTGAGTGGGCGGCAGAAAATTCCCACGGGAAAAATAGTGGATGGCAGCAGCTGCTGTGGCATAAACTTGAGAAGCTCTTTCAGAGCTGGCAATATCCTTGTCGAAAATTTGACAGTTTTGACATGACTGCAGATTTTGCAGCCGATGATTTGCAAATCCACCTTTTTGGTTTAAGTTATTTGGCTCCCATATATCATCGTTTTCTGATGCAGCTGTCTAGCAGGGTACCTGTCTATTATTACATGTTGTCGCCTTGTCAGAAATTTTGGCATGATGTGTTGTCGGACAAAGAAAGTTTGCGTCTCAAGAAGTTCTGGCAAAGGCGGCAGGTGGCTTTGTCCCAGCAGGAAGCGCTTGAAGACTTTTTGCGCGATAATAATCCGTTGTTGGCGAATTTCGGCAAGTTGGGACGTGAAATGACCATGCAGCTCGATGCCAGTGATCCTCAAGTTGAAGATTGCTATTGTCTGCCTCATAGTGTAGTCACAAAAGAAGCATATAATGATTTGCTGACTCCTGAAGTCAATCTAGAGGGCGGGGCTACTGCTCACATGACATTATTAGAAGCTCTTCAAGCCGATGTGGTCCTTTTGCGTAATCCTGAGGAATCGGAAAGGATTGCTTTTAGTGCTTATGATGGCAGTGTGCAGATTCATGCGGCACCAAAGCCTATGCGTGAAGTGCAAGTGATCTATGATACGATTTTATCTATCATTGAAAAGCATGCCCATGATTCTATCCCTATCACTCCAGGTGATGTGGTCGTGATGGCTTCCAATCTCACGACATATGAACCTTTCATTCATGCCGTCTTCGAATCGCAAGAGAGCTGCCTCGCGGCACATCTCATCGATGTGCAGCGCCCAGCACAAAATACTTTCGTGCAAGGTTTTTTACATTTATTGCGTTTGCCACAAGGGCGTTGGGAGATGGCTTCGTTGCTGCGTCTCTTTGAATTTCCATCTTTTCAAGCTAAGCATCACATCAAGCCTGAAGATGTACAACTGTTGCATCAATGGGTGCGCGCCGCTGATATCCGTTGGGGGAAGGATCCTTCCCATCGCAATGAGCTACTCAAGCGCGATCATTGTGCGAAAGATATGGATAGCGATTGTTGGCAAGGCACGTGGGAACATGGTTTGGGTCGATTGCTTGAAGGATTGGCCATGCTTTCACCGGTTGTTATGGCAGATGTCGATTTAGCTTACGCCCCCATTGAGAGAATTGATGCTAGCCAAGGCGAGTTGCTTGGGAATTTTTTACGCCTGTTGCGTGCTTTACAGACTGATTTAAAGCCGCTGATGGGTGATATGCAACTTTCGCTCACCGATTGGTCGGCCTATCTTAAGTGCTTGTGTGATGCCTATTTCGTAGCAGGTAGAGAAAAAGAGGAGGATGAAGGAAGCAATCTGGTGCTGGCACAACTCGCCACCTTAAAAAATGTCGATGCGCGCATCAAAGACAGAACTTTTGCTTTCCATTCGATCCAACGCCATCTGGAAAAGGCCTTTCAAACGCATACGAGTATCTATCGTGAATCAAATTTACAAGCCGTGCGCTTTTGTTCATTATTGCCTATGCGTGCTGTGCCAGCCAAGGTGGTCATTCTCATGGGAATGGGTGATGGTGAATTTCCACGCAGTGAGCAGGCTCTTTCCTTAAATTTATTAGCAGAACATGCTCAAGGGGATTATTACCCTTCACAGATGGATTTCGATCGCTATCTCTTTCTAGAGGCGTTGTTGTCGGCGCGTAACTATTTTATTTTGAGTTATGTCTCACAAAAACCCGGTAATGCCCTAAACCTATCGCCATCCTTGTTAGTCACCGAACTCCTTTCATATTTAGATAAAGCCTACAGCATACCTAAGGGATTGCTTTCTCAACAGTGTTGCCGCAACCATATGCTTTTTGCTTTTCATCACACCTACTTTTCTGCGGACAAAGCATTCCAGAGCTATTCTTTGAATCACTATCGCGCGGCTACTGCCTACTATCACCAAGAGAAAAATCCCTCTCATACATTCTTGCAAAACTTTTTACCACAAACGATGGTCAGCGATATGTCGTCCCAGGATATCGTCATCGACCTGGCTGATCTCTCCGCTTTTACACGCAGTCCTTTGAAAGTCTATTTAAATAAAGCTCTTGATATCTATCTCGATCGTTCCAGCGACAGGGTACTAAAAAAGCATGAAGACTTATTGCTATCACCACTGGGCAATGCCATCCTCTTAAAAAATGCCATGCGCACTCCCGTAGATGCTGTGTTAACGCATGCCAAGAAAAGTGGGGCGTTGCCGAGTGGACCATTCAGAGCGCTAGAAGTGGCACGTTTCAAACGTGAAGTCGATGTGGTAAAGAACAACCTCGATGCACATGCCATCGCTCCAGATGCACTCTTTAGCTTAGAGTTTAATGCGCGCTACACAGAAGTCAAACAAGTCGCTACTGGCTGGCAAATGCCACCTCTGCATTTAGAAGTGCCTCAGGTGGGTAAAGTAAAACTAGTAGGTAGACTAGAAACTGTTTCCATGCAAGGCTTGGTGGTGTTGGCTGAGGATGATATCAAAGAGGCTATCAAAGCGTGGCCAAGTTGGCTTGTTTTTTGCTGTTTGGTAAATACTTATGCTCTGCCCATGGCGCAGCGGTTACTTTTTGTCAAAGGCAAACAAAGTAAAGCTAAGGAGGATAGTTTTAGTCAGCCACAGGTATTGTTGACTCACTTTTTGGAGTATTATTTCCTTGGTTTGAAGAGTCCATCACCGCTACTGCCCGAGTGTGTACAGCCGATCATGGTGGGAAATTTTGATAAGGTCAAAGATCTTTATCAAACCGCTGTCGAAGATGAATTTCGACCCACTTATGATGAATATTTGAAATGGATGAAGCGTAGTTCACCTCATACCGATATCGAGGCAGGGAATTCCCATTGGCAAGCGTTAGCTAAAAAGCTATTTGTGGATATGACGCAAGCCTGGTATCCGAAGAAAGGACAGACAATCTAATGACAGTATTTAACGTTTTAGACCGCCACCAAGCTGTCCATCGGCACGCGCTCCTCGAAGCTTCTGCTGGTACAGGAAAGACTTTTGCCATCGAAAATGTGGTCGTTCGCTTGCTCATTGAAAGCCATGAAGAGTCTCTCCCATTGACTATTGATAAAATACTCATCGTTACCTTTACACGAGCTGCTACGCGCGACCTTAAAGAACGCATTCGTGCCAATCTAGAAAAAGCTTTGCATATCTTCAAATGTTTTCTTAGTGGACAGTCCATGGCGTCGGGATGTCCTGATTACCTAAAGATGCATCTAGAGAAAGGATTTGAAAACGTTAAGGCGGCCAAGCGCTTAGTTGAACAGGCGTTGTTTGCCTTTGATGAAGCCCAAATCTTTACTATCCATGGATTCTGTTGGCGCATGTTGAAAAATTATGCCTTAGAAGGGGGACTTAGCCTAGAGACTAGCTGCCGGGAAGAGCAGCCGTTGCTGGCTAGTGTCTTGTTGCAAGTCGTGCGCGACTTCTTGCGCACCGAACTCCACACTGATGCCTACAGCACAGAGCAACTGCGTATCCTGCTCAAAAGAGCAGGTGGAGAGATCGACAAATTGCAAACTAGCTTGCTTGATGTGGTATCGCGCGGCATCGACATCTTAGCACCACCTACTTTTAGCGCGTTATTCGTCCAATTTCAGCGCGCGATGCATAAGCTAAAACAAGAGCATCTTTTGGAAGGGGCAAAAATCATTGCTGATTTCATCTTGCAAGCCCCCAACTATAAGGAGCTATGCGATCGCAGCAAACAGATCAAACCAGTGGTGATGGAAAAAATCCAATGTTTTGCTGCCTTATTTGATCGCAATGCATGGACCACCGAGGATTTTGAACTCTTAATTCGCGATGGAGTCTTCGTGGTGGAAGCTTTGGATGCAAGTCGGTTATTGCAGAGGACAAAAGCGATTGATCCCAAGGAGATCCATTATCCGTTGTTGGTAGAGACGCTGCAGCAGACATTGGGCGGCATTGTCGAGCAAGCCAGCAATGAAACGGCATTATTTGCACGTTTAGCTAGCGACTGTCAGCACTTTGTGCGTAGGTATCAAGAGGAAGAAGAGTTGCTTGGGCATAATGACTTGCTCTTCAAAATGAAAGAAGCGCTCAAGCATCCCTTATTTGCGGCTCGGGTGCGTCAAGCCTATCGCGCTGCTATTGTAGATGAGTTCCAAGATACTGATCCTATTCAATGGGAAATATTTGAAACGCTTTTTGCCCTTTCCAAAGAGGTTTGGCCTGGCTACCTCTATCTCGTGGGGGATCCGAAGCAGTCGATTTATGCCTTTCGCCAAGCAGACATCTATACCTATTTGGCGGCGGCCGAGCGCTTGGGAGCAAAGGCCTGGGCTACATTAGATACCAATTTCCGTTCACAGCCTAAGCTCGTGTCAGCATTAAATGTTTTGTTTAGTGCTGTGCCGGGATTGTTCCCCTTGCCGCGACTCAATCAAGATTTGCCCTATCGCCACGTGCATGCGGGTAAAAGCGACCATCGTCCTTTTAGAGACAGTGAGGCTTGCCTACACTTTTGGGTAGCGCAGACACAAGAATCTAAAAAGCTCTCTGCTAAAGAGTACGAAGAACAATTTTTCTTCCCAGCTATTACCAAGGAGCTGGTCCGCTTAGATGCTGAGGAAGGGGTAGGTTTTGGACAGTGTGCTATTTTAGTCAGCGATAGATATCAAGCCGAGCGCCTTAGTCGTTTTCTCAAAGCCCATCACTTGCCAGTCAAAACACAGAAGGGGGACGAGCTCGCTAAAAGTCCAGCTGTGGAGATGATGCGCGAAGTCATCCAAGGCATTTTATATTATCGACGGCCAAGTGCTTTAAAATTAGCTCTTAGTTGCCGTGTGATCGGCATGACGCATGCTGAATTGCTAGGCATAGAGAGCGAAGAGGAAAGGCTAGCTTCTATCATGCAGCAGTGTGAGTGGTTGCGCCAGATGCTATTTGATGGTGGCTTTGGTCGCTTTTATACCGCCTTCATGCAAACGTCATGGCATGCGCATGGACTTTGTGTGACTGAATGCCTTCTACAACAAGTTGGAGGAGACGAGTTCTACTGTCAATGGCAAGACGTGGCTGAATTACTCATCGCTGAAGAGGTTGTACGCAATTTATCCCCCGAAGGGCTAATTGCTTTTCTTGATGAGTTCGAGGTATTGGCAAGTTATGATGACGAGCGTATGAAATGTTACTTAGATCTCGAGGAAGATGGGGTCTCTGTGCTGACAACACATATTAGCAAGGGCTTGGAATTCGATGTTGTCTTCGCATTGGGTATGATGACACGTCCTAAAAGCACCGAAAAAAAACTCATTCTTATTAAGCAAGATAAGGATCAATATCTGGGTGCTGCCACCCATTCCGATGCGGCCTATCTACAGCATTGTCAGGAAATTGACGCCGAAAAAATGCGTCAATTGTACGTCGCTTTTACGCGCGCAAAATACCGCCTCTATTTGCCCGTCGTAGCTCAGGAGGAGAACAGTGATCTTCCATTGGGGACAGCTTCGCCGATGGAATTGCTGTTGGCACGTCTTGAAAAGCCTATTTCGAATTATCAAGATGTTTATCAAAGTATAGGTACCTTTGATGTTGAATGTTTCAAACAGTTTGTGGCTAAACACTGCACGTTAATGCAGTTGCACATGTTGCCAGCAGCAGGTGCCAATCAAGGCAGTCGACAGTCTTCTCCTGCGCCTTGTCTGCTGCTACCCCCAACGGTCGTGGTGCCAGGTGGAGTGTGTTGTATGCAGTCATTTACCTCCCTATCACAAGGCAAGCACACTTTATCCCTCGAACCTGATGAAACAGCGCGCGCGCCGCATGAGTTTGCCATCGAGATTAAATCGCCTCATACCTTGCCCTCTGGAAATGCCACAGGCACGCTATTGCATTATATTCTTGAAACGATCCCTTTTCATTGTGTTAAAGAGATGTCCACTTGGACCGAATTAGTGCCTTTGATTCAACCCATGCTCGATGATACGGAGTTCATGGGGTGGAGAGATGTGCTGGCAAAAATAGTGTATGACGCGCTCACAGTGCCGTTTCCGGGTGTCGATCATCGTTTCTGCTTGGCGGATGTCGATCCGAAGCGCATCTATCGTGAAACGGAGTTTTTATTCCCTTGTGATGAAAATTCTCTTTTTGAGGAAGTTCCTGTGCGTAAAGGCTATCTAAAGGGCGTGATCGACTTGTTTTTTGAACATGCTGGGAAATACTATTTGCTCGATTGGAAAAGCAATTGGCTTGGACCCACTTTGGAATACTACACAGCGAGTCATCTGCAAAAGGCCATGGCAGCAAATCAATATGATTTGCAGGCAAAACTCTATATGGAGGCTTTACAGCGCTATCTTAAGATATTCAATCTTCCCTTTGAAACTGTTTTTGGAGGCACCTTTTACTGCTTCTTGCGGGGATTAAGCCCCAATGCCGGCATTTGGCGCAATTGAACTAAAAGAGCGAAGCGAATGGACATGGACGAATTGGACTACCTGGACTACCTGGACTATCTGGACGAATTGGACTATTGAATAGAGCTGTCCAATTCGTCCAGGTAGTCCAATTCGTCCATGTCCATTTCCATGTTGTTTTTTAGCAATACAATGTTTGTTTACAAACGATGTTTGTATAATAAAAAGAATGTATAAAAGCTTGCTTTATTAAATAATAAAGTTTATAATATTGATTTATTTAATTATTGCGAGGTTTTTATGACGCCATTAACTACCATATCTTCATGTCCTGACATTAGCGCTGCTTATCAAGAAGGATATCAAGCAGGGCGAGCTAGCGTGTTGAAACCATTGGATGTCAAGTCAGTTCATATCAATCATGAAATGATGCTTGAAAATCCAGAGGAAAGATCAGCTCTGGCCAGATATGCTGATTATGTTGGCTACATTCCTGGCATTGGAAGTGCGATTGGAGTGACGCGCGTGGTTTGTGGGATTGCAATGAGGGTGTTCAAAGCAATCGATCTGTTACTTTGTAAAGCAATGCAAAAATTAAGCCGTGCGGGTTCTTTAGCCGAGCGCAGTTGGAGTCAATTAGCCGACACTTGCTCTTTTCCTATGAGAAGAGCAGTTGATGAAATGAAACGAGGCTTGCTTGAGATCATACCAGGAGTTTCACTCGTCTATCACTGGAAGCAATCGAAGGATGAGAGCAAAGGTAAAATTATGTCTGGAACAGCGTGTGGGCACTATATATACAAAGCCTCCGATGCCCAAAATAACCATTATCTGTGCTATAGCCAAAGGCGCCACGATGGCCAAGCTTCTTGGAAAGTTATTATCGATGAAGAAGGCGATTGGTTAGAAGTTACTTTCAAAGTCTAATCGTCAGGGCGATGTTTTGAAGATCAGGTATGACGATTTTCTTACAATTTTTCTAAAAGAAATCCTTCTACTATGATATTCTTGGTTCATCACCTAAATTAACGCATCAAAAGCCTTTTTATGCATCAAGACATTCGCTGGAAACAACGGTTTCAAAACTTTGAAAAAGCCTATTTATTTTTAAAGCGAGCGACAGAACGCACCGAATTAGATGATCTTCAGGCGGCTGGTCTTATTCAATCCTTTGAATTTACATTTGAGCTAACATGGAAAACACTTAAGGATTATCTGGAACTTATGGGTGTACCGCTCAGTTTCCCACGTGAAGTCATTAAACATGCTTTTCAAACTAATCTCATTGAAAATGGACAGCTATGGTTGGAAATGCTGGAACATCGCAATGAACTCACACATACCTATGACGAAATTCAAACCAAAACTGCTGTTGCTAAGATTCGGGATCTTTACTTTTCTGCTCTAAAACAAGTGTATGAGACAATGAAAAATGTCCCATGATTTTGGTCTTGTGAAAGACGAACTAGACAAAATTGTAAGCGTATTGAAAGCATTTCCAGAAGTTGAGAGAGGAGTGATTTTTGGATCCCGCGCTTTAGGAACATATAAAAAAGGATCAGACATAGATATTGCTTTATTTGGAAAGCATCTAGAAAAAGCAGCTATAAGCATTTCATATCAACTCAATGAGGAATCTGCATTGCCTTACTTTTTTGATGTTGTGGACTATCACGGTCTAACCAAACTAGAGCTCAAAGAGCACATCGAGCGCGTAGGGATTGTATTTTACAAAAAGTCGCATCAAATAGGTCTGTAACATCCGCGAAATTTAGGGACGATAGGGACTTAAGCGACCTTAGGGACATTAGCGACAGGGACAAAGCATCTAAAATAGTCTCTGTCGCTAATGTCCCTAAGGTCGCTTAAGTCCCTATCGTCCCTAAATTTGTATTTAAAGTTAATATTCGATACGATCATCTGCCTATATCAAAATCCTTAAGGTAGATTTTATGCCAAGCGTGCTTTTCACTCCGTTGCAGATCGGCCCGCTTACCCTACAAAATCGTGTGGTTGTCTCACCCATGTGCCAATATAGTGCTGTTGACGGATCTGCTAATGAGTGGCATTTGCAACATTTGACCTCCTTAGGTTATTCAGGGGCAGGGCTTGTGATGGTTGAAGCGACGGGTGTGGAAAGTCGCGGACGCATCACACATGGGTGTTTAGGTTTATTTTCTGATGCGAATGCAGCAGCCCTAAAACCTGTGATCGAGATAGCGAAGCGCTACGCTTGTGGTGCGCACTTTGGCATTCAGCTGGCACACGCTGGCCGCAAAGCCTCGGCAAAAAGGCCGTGGGAAGGAGGGAAACCACTCACGGCTGCAGAAGGGGCATGGCAGGCTGTGGCACCTTCTGCTCTGGCACTTGATGAGGGGTGGCCTGTGCCGCAGGCGCTCCAAGAAAAAGAGATGCAACAGCTGGTTTATGCTTTCGTGCAAGCCGCAGAACGCGCTGTGCGCATTGGTTTTGATGTCATCGAGATCCATTCGGCCCATGGCTATTTGCTGCATGAATTTCTTTCTCCGTTAGCCAATCAACGTCCAGACAAATACGGGGGAGGATTAGATAACCGCATGCGGTTCCCTTGTGAGGTCGTGCAAGCGGTGCGTAAGGTTTTACCTAAGACGGTGGTGTTGGGTGTTAGGATGAGCGCCAGCGATTGGATTGAAGGAGGCTTTACACTCGATGAAGCGGTGATTTATGCGCAGCAGCTCAAAGCTTTGGGTGTCGATTATATTTGTGCATCGTCTGGTGGCATCATCCATCGAGTGACAATCCCAGTAGGTCCTGGCTACCAAGTGCCCTTTGCTACAGCCATTCGACAAAGAGCTGGCATCATCACGCGCGCTGTAGGGATGATTCGTCAGCCAGAGCTGGCAGAAGAGATTGTGGCAAATGGTCAAGCCGATTGTGTGGCCCTTGCCCGTGCGTTTTTAGATGATCCCCGCTGGGTATGGCATGCAGCTGATCGGCTGGGTGCAAGTGTTTCATTTCCTCCCCAATATGCGCTCGCACGTATGCCTCAGTGGGCTTCAGGTGTTCATAATCGTTCAATGATATAGTCGGGGATTTCCTTAGGTGAAACTGACGTCATGGCTTGCTCCAAGCCTTGTTTGGCGATGCGCTCGGCCATTATCCCTGTGCCGGAGACTAGGGCTGAGTGCATGCCGAAAGAGCGTGCCCCACGGATATCGGTTTCTGGCGTGTCCCCCACCATGAGGATTTTTGCGGGGTTTACGATGTTCCAATGGCCAAAATTTTGCATTGCGGCTTGGTATACAGCGGCATGGGGTTTACCGATGTAGAAGACCTTTCCTCCCTCTTCTTCATACATCGCAGCGATGCTTCCCTGGCGGATAACGGCTTGTGGTGGCATTCCCTCATGCGCATAGCGATCGGGGTTAGCACAGACCATGATGAGTTTGGATTGGGCTAACTGTTTGATAGGCGCACGAAAGATTTCCAGGTCTGTTTGATCTTTACCCTCGATGTGAGGGATAGAAGTGTAGATGAAATCGGCTTGATGCACATCCGTAGTCGCGGTAAATGGGGAACCCTCAAAGATTGCTTGCTGCGATGAAAATTTGGGATGGGGAGGACCACTGAGAATATATTTTTTATGCAAGGTAGCAAAGGGTAAGGTGTTTTGAAGGAAAGCTTGGCGGCAGATCTCGCCGGAAGTGATGAGAAAATGAAAGTGTTGTCCTTCTATCAAGCCGTGATGATGCAGTTTTTCGATCTCTTTGGCTGCCAGTTGGGTGGAATTTGATAAGACACCGATAATTTTTCCTTGAGCCACTAATGCTTGCATGGTCTCTTTACTCCCAGGTAACACACCATACGCATTACCGCCCCAAAAGACGCCGTAGGCATCGATGAGGAAAGCCTCAAAGGGGGAAGCTATTTCTAATAGATTGGGATGAATATGCATAAGAGAAGATTTAGAGTGTTTCGCCTGTAAGATTGTCGATATAACATGGGATATCGCATACCTCGCCACAGCCCAATGTGGCACACAGATTCCAAGCCGATCCTTGGGGCATTAAGACCGCCATCATATGATCGTATTCTCGCTGTTTTGCTACTTTGATGGCAGCTCTTGTGAGAGCCATGCCGATGCCTTTATTGCGATAATCCGGAAGGATGGATAAATTCCATATCCCAGCAATGGTGCCTAAAAATAGAGTAATGGTGCCCACGGGGACGCCATTGACGTAGGCGACTAAGTTGACTAAATTCTCTTTTTGCTGGGCTATTTCGAGAACTTTCATTAGTTGCTGCGCGACATCGGGGGCTAGTTCAAAGTTGGTGGCTAAGATATTGGTAAAATCGTTAAGTTCTTGTAAGGTTGCGGTTGGCTTGACTTCAAGCGATTCTATTTTGGGCTGTTCGGTGCTTACAGGCCGATTTAGATCTAAACAAATGCCTTTGAAATGCCCTGAAAAATGCAGTCCCTTGCTTTCGAGCAGCTGCGAGCCACCCCACCAGAGGAAGGGGAGTTTCACATTTCTGAATTGATCGATGATGTCATCAATCTCATGTTCTTTGAGTTCGCCGCTTTTATCAATCACGCCATTACAAGGTGCATATTTGACACCTGACATATAGATCGTGCGGGTGGCATCTTCAAAGAAGTAGCTATGAGGCAGCGCTTGGTGCATGGAGACTGCACGAAAGAACTCATCGCGCCCATTGAGGATTGTTTCTAAATAAATTTTCTTACTAACTGGAGTTTGAGCTGCCATGTACCTTCCTTAAATCATTATCCTATTTGAATACTTTATACCTATCTATTGAATCGAATGTCAAATGCGATAAATTTCTGGGTCATCACAAATTAGAGTACCGCCCTATTTGAACGCGAAGGCCGCGAAGCAAGCGAAGACAGCGCGAAGATGGTTTTTATTTATTGGAAGTGCTTGCTCAAGACAAATCTTTTGATACCATCTTTGACCAACTTCTCCTTGAAATTAATCAACAACCCAGCAGGCAACCTCGTTGATTTTAGATAAGAAATAATTTGAGCTTCATGAATTTGCAAGAGCATTTCCACAGATTTTAGCTCCAAAACAACCTTTCCTTCGACGACCATATCCAACACCTGACCATGTATTTTTATCCCCTTGTAACAAACTGCAACTGGTACTTGTGTAGCATAAGATAAGCCCCGATGCCTAAGCTCCAGCCCCATGGCTTGTTCGTAAACTTTCTCAAGATAACCGGGCCCGAGTTCACGATGCACTTCGATAGCGGCCCCAATGATATTTTTGATGAGCACTTCTGTTTGCACATCCAGCTGGTTATCGACGCGCAGTTCCATAAAATCCCTTTATGTTTTGAGAAAATGTGATCATTCTGTTGTAGATAATTTTTTTATAACAGAAAAATCTTCGCGTTATCTTCGCTTGCTTCGCGACCTTCGCGTTCAAACAGGGCGGTACTCTAATTTGTGATGAGTCTAATTTCTTTCATTTATCGTTTATCTGCGATCCTTTATGCTTAGGGATCGTCTAGAAATAATTTTTTTTGAGACTGTATGCTTGGTTTGGCGCAACGCTTATTTATTGAGAAATATGGGAAGAATCCTTGGCCGCAGGCTCTCCCCAAAGCGGCCACCTGGCCTGTGCTTGACGCACTGCTAGCCTCTCATTGTCTAAGCTATGTGGATATGGCCTTAGCACAAAAGATATTGCAGTCTACAGCTGTGGCTGATGAAGCAAGTGCCGCTTTGATCTGTCATCTATCTTTAGCCGCACGACAAGGACACCTTTGTGTCACCATTTCCCAAGAACAAATGATCCCAGCTCCAGAAGAAATATGGCAATCGGAAGAAAATAGCGCCTTGTGTGCAAAGGCTTCTCCTTCAGCAATCGAAAATCTTAAAACGTTGATCGTTGAGGGTACCAAATCTATCGATCATAAGTATGTCTGTGATGTCACAGCTACTGATGAGTTTCCTTCTTTGCCCATCTGTAAGCGAGGAGACAGTTATTACTTGCAGCGTTATTGGCTGTTAGAAACGGCATTTATTTTTCATCTCACGCCTCTCTTGGGCGCCAGTTCTCCCCACATTCCAGTGGATATGAAGCATGTGGAAGCTGTCGTTGACCGCTTACTCGCACAACAACAGCTGTTGCCACAGCAAGCTAAAGCCGTCGTTCATGGGTGTCAATATCCCTTTACCATCATTACAGGTGGACCCGGAACAGGCAAGACACACACCGCAGGTGTGTTGCTGCGCGTGTTATGGGAAGGGATGTCGCAGTCACAACGTGAACGCTGTCGTTTTGCGCTAGCAGCACCTACAGGCAAAGCCGCCGCGCATTTGGAGGCAAGCATTCGACGAGCCATGTCAGGAGTGGACGCATTTCCTGTGGTCCAAGCGCAGACACTGCATGGATTATTAGGGATAGGGAGCAAGGCACGCCAGCGCACGCCTCAGGTGTTAAATGCTGATGTGCTTTTAGTGGATGAAAGTTCGATGATCGATGCTAATATGATGGGGCATCTCATGGCGGCTCTTAAGCCAGGGGCACGTTTAATTATGCTTGGAGATAGCTACCAATTGCCCCCTGTGGAATCAGGATCGTTATTTGCTGATTTAGTGTCGCATCTGCAAGTAAATTCCAAATATTCTTCGCACGTCACCGAGCTGAAGATATGTTTAAGAGCAGAACTTCAAGGGATTATTGAGTTAGCCGAAAAAGTAAAACTAAAAGATGCTGCCGGCGTTACCACACTATTGCAAAGAAATGCACCTGATGCTGGCATCCGTTATGTGCCATTGACTTCCGAAACAGGACCCAAAGAAGTGCAGCGCCGTTTGATGGCTCATGCATACCCAAAGTTTCCAATCATCAACGCTATTCCTAATGATCCACAAGCTGCTCTTGATGCATTTTCGCGGTTTCGATTGTTAACTCCCATGCGTCAAGGACCTTTTGGTGTAGATGCACTCAATGCAATGTTCTTCAATATTGCTGCAGCCCAGGCTGCACAGCACGCTTGCTTTGTGGTCCCGATTATTATCACAGCTAACCATCATAAGTTAGGTTTGTTTAATGGTGAAATGGGGTTGCTCATTAAGCATCCAGATGGCAGCCAGCGAGATTTTGCCCTGATAGCGACGCGGGAGCATCGGCATCAAGAAAAACAGGGGGTGCGCAAAATTGCGGCCTTGCTATTGCCAAAATACGAATACGCTTATTGCATATCGGTACATAAAAGCCAGGGCAGTGAATTTGATCACGTGCTGTTAATGTTGCCTGAAGGTTCTGAATATTTTGGACGTGAAGCGTTGTATACGGGTATTACGCGCGCGCGGCGCTGTTTAGAGCTATGGTGTTCCGAATCTATGGTGCAGCAGATGATGCAGCGACAAGTGTTGCGACATTCTGGTGTTGGTGCACGCTTATTACGTACGGTATAGTTTTACGTTGTATCTTGTGAGTAAATTTGGCATTCTGTCGAGAACTTGATTTTGAAACAAAAGATTTAGTTATGCAGATGACCAACGGTGTTTTATTAGTTAATCTGGGGACGCCCGACTCGCCAGCGCCGCGCGATGTTTACCGCTATCTGATTGAATTCTTGACAGATGCGCGAGTCATCGATATGCCGTGGTTAAAACGTCAGCTGCTCGTAAGAGGCGTCATTGTGCCGGCCCGCTATCGGCAGTCTGCAAAGTCGTATCAAGCGATTTGGACTCCCGAAGGTTCACCACTTAAGGTCTATGGCTATCGGGTAAAAGAAGCTCTGCAATCTCAGTTAGGCGATGATTTTCACGTAGAACTGGCCATGCGCTATCAGAATCCTTCCATAGCGCAGGTGTTGGCAAAATTCAAAGCGATGCCGCTGAAGAGGCTGATTGTCATCCCTTTTTTTCCGCAATATGCTTCAGCCACGACGGGTTCTGTGCACCAGAGGGTTATGGAAGAGGTGTCTCGCTGGGATAATATTCCTAAAATAACCTTTATAAACGACTATGCCACACATCCAGCGGTGATCCAAGCCTTCTGTGAGGTATCTGCTCCTTATCTGAAAGCCGATTATGATCATGTGCTATTCAGCTTTCATGGCTTGCCCAAGAGACAGCTTGCTCAAGCGGATCGCTATAACCGCTGTTGCCAAGTTAAGGATTGCTGCGCTAAGCTCTCCCCGCTAAACTATGGATGTTATTCTGCTCAATGCTATGCGACAGCCCAAGCGATCGTTGATGCTTTGCACATCGCTCCGGATCACTTTTCTATTGCTTTTCAATCACGCCTGGGCAAAGAGCCATGGCTGCAGCCTTACACGAGTGAAGCCATTACGGCCTTGGCCCGTCAGGGAAAAAAGCGGTTGCTGGTATTTTGTCCCTCTTTTGTCTGTGATTGTTTGGAAACGATTCATGAGATAGGTGTGGAATATGCGGAAGAGTTCAAGCACGCTGGGGGCGAGCAGCTGGATTTGGTTCCCGGACTCAATGATCATTCACAGTGGATCTCTGCCCTAAAGAGCCTTGTTGAAGAACATCTGGAGAAGGATTATGCTTCTGCGTGTGCGACAAAAGCTGCTGTCACCTTTGCATCGAGCTGTCGTTGATGGCGATGTGATAGTCTTAAAAAAAATGATCCAACAAGGGATTGACCTCCATGGGCGCGATCCGCTCGGCTTCACCCCCCAGGAGTTGGCCCAATTGCTGGGTAAGAAAGAATGTCAATTTCTGCTGCAGGATGTTCCAACTACTAGTTTTAGTGTGCAGGGCAAGGGAGAAGAACAGCCAAAAAAGCTTTCAATAGCCGCTTTTGAGGCTTTTTTCGGTGTCGTTTACCGCCCTTATCTCTACTTTCCTTCGTATGCAGCCTTATGCCAAACTATTGCCAACTGTCCCTATATTTTGCGTTGCAAATGGTTGGCTCAAGAGAATTACGCTTTAACACAGCAGTACAAAAGATCATTGATGCAGGGAATGCTCGCTCCACTTTATGTCAAATGGATGAATGACAGTTTGGGCTATGGGATTTTGGCTGAAAAAGAGATTGTAAAAGGATCTTTTGTGGGAGAATACACGGGTGTGGTGCGACAGTTGCTACGCCTACAGCAAAATCAGAATGCTTACTGCTTGCATTATCCTACGCGCTTTTGGTCGCGGCAATATATGGTGATTGATGCGCTGCAAGAGGGCAACCTCATGCGTTTCATGAATCATAGCGATTGTCCTAATGTTGAGCCGGTGTGTTTGGTCGATCGGGGCTTGCTCCACCTGGCATTTATTGCAAAGTGCGATATCACTCAACATACCCAGTTGACGTTCGATTATGGCAACGATTTCTGGCAGCACCGCCAAAAGTATCTTGAAGCTTGAAAATTAATTGGACATGGACAAATTGGACTACTTGGACTACCTGGACGAATTGGACGGCCCTGTCCACACGTCCAATTCGTCCAGGTAGTCCAATAAGTCCAGTTCGTCCATGTCCAATTGAAAGATTCAATTTAAGAATTTTTATTGATGACTTATTGTTGATATCAGTTTGTTGTAAAATATAAACTAGATAATAATTGTTAAATCTGAGATACTATTCATTTTATTCTAAAACTTATGTGTTTGGATTTACAATGACGCCTATTAAGCGCTTTCTCCTCATGGTGGCTTTAACTTGCATGTGGAGTCCTTCGTTTCTGTTCATTAAGTTATCCATCAATGAAATGCCTCCGCTATTAGTTGTTAGCTTACGTGTTACCCTGGCTGCGATGGTGTTGGGGTTGATCCTCACGTTAAAGAGAACTTCATTGCCTGCTAACGTTAGCTTTTGGGGGCGCACAGCTATCATGGCACTCTTTTCTTCGGTCTTTCCGTTCTGTTTATTTTGCTATGCAGAGTTAAGTATTGATAGTGCCGTTGCGGCAATTCTCAATGGCACTTCATTGATGTTCACCGCCATGTTGGCACAAATTTTTGTGCCAACAGATAAGATGAATGTGCAGAAAAGCATTGGTATCGCCTTGTCGAGCATTGGAGTGGTCTGGCTCTTCGCTCCGCAACTTCAAGAAGGGGTGAGTGGAACCACTTTAGGAATGGCTGCTGCTACGCTGGCAGCTTTTTGCTATGCTGTCAGTCATGTATATGGTAAATTGTTTATTACTGGACAAAAGCCTTTTATTGCTCCCACGGCGCAATTGCTCGTTTCAGCGCTTCTTTTGTGGCCGGTTACATTTTATAAAGAGCAGGTATGGACACTCCCTATGCCCTCTTTTCAAGCGATCATGGGAGTGTGTGGCTTAGCCTTTCTTGGGACAGTGTGCGCCTTCATTATCTACTATAAATTACTAGAGCATTGTGGTCCTACGGCGATTTCTATGGTGAGTTGCTTTTTTCCTGTGGGAGGGATGTTGTTGGGATTTGTATTTCTTGGTGAGACCTTTACTACCAATGATATGTTGGCGTCGAGTACGATCATTTTGGGGATGTTGACGATGAATGATGTCGTTTCATTCAATTTTTTGCGTCGACCACAAGGTGTGGTGAATGAACCTATTGATGCAGAGTGAAACTAGAGATGGCTAATAATTCTACTATGCAATCTTTGTTGCAGTGCATTGTCGATGGTGAGTTGCTCCATGGGGTGTTGAGTTCCCCTTGGAAGAAAAGAGCTGATGGTCCATCAAAGGTGAGTATACGGCCGGTATTAATTAAATCGCGACAGCTCTATCAAGTGACAACCCACTATGATCAAAAAGTGATGCACCGCAATGTGACAGCTGAAGAATGTGCGCAATTGATTGCAGAGTCTTTGCCAGAGGTTTTTAAGCAAGGCATCTTTTCTACAGCCACGGCGTCATATCATGTCTTGGTCAATGCACAACAAGCCATGACCATTATCCACAAAGCTTCTAAACAAACAGCTCCCTTGCCACTGGTACATAATCGATCCAAAAAGTATCTCTTGCAAGAGGGTGTGCCTATCCCTTTTCTGATTGCTTTGGGGATTATGACTGCTCAGGGCAAGGTTATTGCCAAAAAGTATGATAAATTTCGGCAGATTAACCGTTTTGTTGAAATGGTAAGCGATGTGATGAGTCATTTGCCTCAAGAGCGCGCGATCGAAATCATTGATTTTGGGTGCGGCAAAGCCTACCTCACATTTGCGCTCTATCATTATTTGCATCACATCGCCCAAAGGAAGGCCCATATTCTGGGGTTGGATTTAAAACACGAGGTGATTGCCCATTGCGCCAAGCTGGCGCACGATTTGGGGTGGTCCTCACTCTCTTTTGCGGTGGGGGATATTCATCATCATCAACCGAAAGGCAAAGTTGATCTAGTGATTTCACTGCATGCTTGTGATACCGCCACCGATGCTGCTTTGGATAAGGCTGTGCAATGGGATGCCGATGTCATCCTGTGTGTGCCGTGTTGCCAGCATGAACTCTATGGACAAGTAAAAAATGAAAGCCTCTCGCCTCTATTGAGGCATGGGATTTTAAAAGAGCGCTTTGCTGCTTTGGCTACCGATGCGGCGCGGGCCGAGTTATTGACATGCCAAGGTTACGACGTGCAGGTGCTGGAGTTCATTGATATGGAACATACTCCCAAGAATTTGCTGTTGCGCGCTGTCAAAGGGCAGGCGCCGCACAAACAAGCGCAAGCTAAAGAACGCTACCAGCATTTCAAAGAGGCTTTGCACATCTCGCCTTTCTTAGAGAGTGCATTGCATAACCACCAAAAAAAATGGCCGAAAAACTTTTTTGATTTCTCTCCAATTAAAGATGTCCAAGATATTAAAGCTTTGCGCAAGGATTTAAAAGGCAATCTTCCTGAGGATCCTTTAGCATAAGAAATAATAGCGAAGTGGACGGCGTGGACGGAGGTTTGTCCATTCAGTCCATTCAGTCCATTCAGTCCATTCAGTCCATTCAGTCCATTCAGTCCATTCAGTCCATTCAGTCTATTTAGAAGACATAATTTAAAAATAATTTTAAAAATAATTGCATAAAGTTTTATTTTAATCTATAATAATAGAATGCAAGATTGGACTTTATTTCAATTATTGAGAATTGTGAGGAATTGTCTATGTATAACATGGCTCTTTTTGGCGAAGCCGAAAAGGGAGAGTTTTGCAAAGCAAATTTCTGCCAATCGGTATCGCAACTTCTCGAGCGTTTTGGTCATCCTCCACCGCAAAGCCGGGGGATTTACTATGCCATTCAAGCCTTGCTCTATCAAAGGGAGTTGATCTTTTTTCGCGTGCGCGAAGAAGGGTTTAGCTTTGAAGATTATTTGTTGGGATTGCGTTGTTTGTTAGCCCAAGATATTGTATCGCAGCTGAATGCAATCTATTTACCAGGGGTAGGCGATATTGGAATCATTGAGGCTATGGCACCCATTTGCGCCATTTATCATAGTATTGTGATTACTAATGAAGCCGATTTCTACGACTATCTCACGGAAATGATCAAATAAGAAACGCCTATCCTTCAACCCAGCTAATGTTGCAGAATGGGAAGGATAGGCGTTTTAATTTCAGACTCACAACTACAGTATATTAGTGTCCGCGGGCCGTCATGAAATATTTCTCTAAGCCATCTTGGGTGGGTTTCATGCTTTGTTTGCCTTGCTGCCAGTTTGCTGGGCAGACCTCACCATGTGTTTCAAAATAGATCAGCGCATCCAAAATGCGAATCGCTTCGTCCACGGAACGCCCCAATGGTAGGTCATTGATCACCTGGTGGCGCACGATCCCTTCTCTATCAATGAGGAATAAGCCGCGATAGGCAATTCCTTCATGCGGGATCAGGACATCATAATCGCGTGCGATACTTTTATTGAGATCGGCCACTAACGGATAGTCGACACCTTGAATGCCACCCTTGTTTTTTGGGATATTGAGCCACGCAAAGTGGGAATAACAGCTGTCGATGGAGCAACCGATAAGTTGAGCGTTACGCGCTTCAAACTCGCTCAATTTCTCTTGAAAGGCGTGCAATTCTGTGGGGCAGACAAAGGTGAAATCGAGAGGATAGAAAAACAAAATTACATATTTGCCGCGGTAGTGCGATAGTGTGAAATCGTTGCTGATATGACCATTGACGACGGCGTTGGTTTTAAAATCAGGAGCCTGTTTGCCTACTAATGTGCCCATGAAAATCTCCTTAAGTTTATTGATTTCCAAAATATTGTTTTGCTAAAGGGAGCCATGATTCTCCACCGATAGTAGTGGATGGACCGTGTCCAGGAAAGACGCGGGTGGCAGGGGGTAACTTTGCTAGCTTGGCAAGCGATGGCCACATCGCTTCTGGTGAAGATGTGGGGAAGGAAATGTTGCCGATAGAATTCTTAAAAAGGGTATCTCCAGACATCAAAACGGCTTGTTGGGGGCAATAAAAGCAAACGCCGCCAGGAGTGTGGCCGGGAGTGTGGATGACGGTAAATTCTAAATTGCCGACAGTTATTTTTTCATCTTCATGCAGTAAGTGGTCGGGAGTGACACCTTCGATATCGATCCAGCAGGGTAAGTGGTCGGCGCCAGGATTTTCTAGATTGGGGGCATCAAGGGGGTGGACGTACACTGGGATGTGATAGTGTGCTTTTACCGGTGCTACATCGCCAATGTGGTCCCAATGAGAATGGGTCAGCCAGATGGCTTTAGGAATAAGATGATGTTCTGCAATAAAAGAAAAGAGTTTTTCTGCACTCTCTGGAGCAGGATCGATAATGCATACTTGCCGTGTCTGCTCACAACCGACAACATAGGCATTTGTATCAAAAACACCTGAAGGAAAAGCTTGAATAATCATTGCACCGGAGAGGAATCGAACCTCTAACCGCCCGGTTCGTAGCCGGGTACTCTATCCAATTGAGCTACCGGTGCATAAGAATAAGCCATTTTGCCAATTCGGATCATTTTAAGCAAGCGATATGTCACATGATCAAAGTTATTGTCCATGCTTCATCACAAAATTGGCACCTAGTTGTTCGATAATTTCGGCGTAACAGCTGCCTTGAAGGACATGATCGATGAATGGTACTCCCTTAAAGGTACCTAAAAAGCACACATTAGATTCCTTTTGGGTCCATCCTTTGACATAACCCACGGGATCGAACAAGCAGACCCCATCGCGTTTGCTGACATAATTGACGACACTAGCAAAGCCTGAATCGGAAGGGATCATGGTTGGTGAACCGAATGTAACCACATGGATCAAGCTCTGTTCTTCAGGGGTAAGCATCTTAATAGCTTTGAAGGTATCAGTAGCCCCAATGCTATGGGCATAATGCAGAATGTAACCCTCGCCATCTATCCCCCCAACTTCTTCGATTAGTCGCCGCCATAGCACTACTAATTGGCGGGCAGGTTCAGAGATAATTCCTATCTTGACAAAGGCACAGCTGAAGAGGTCTTTGGTCCAACCTTCCGTCGGACGAAAAACATAATGAATAGCGGTATTGCCATGTGTTTCCGAAAATTGGGTGAGCAATTCTTCCATATCAGAGCTGATACATAAAATCCCATTGATGAGAGAGATTCTGACTTTGGAATCGATCTCTTGTTCAGGCTTGAAGCTCCCTATGCTAGTTTCCCCTTGATAGTACCCAGCCATTTGGAGATAGTTTTTACTAAAAACTTTATGTAGGAACTTATCCCAGTGGTCATGCATATAGCTTGTGAAGGAAAGTTCTTGCTCTCTTAAGCGCTGGGTTTGTGCGGTGCTTTGGGATAAATGCGTCCTTTTGCTTTTAGACGATTTTTTAATGTCATCGGCATAGGAGGTAACGCATTTGACACATTGCAGTTCTCCATCGAGATGACAATAGACTTCTTCTTGGATGCTCTTGAGCTGTTGGCAAGTAGCCTCTGTTGACATGTAGCTAAAGGTAGTGATGTAACGCCTTTCGATTTCGTCCAGGATGTCGACAGCATCACCAGAGCCGTCATCAGTAATCATATTTACTATGCGACCATCGTCGTCATAGGCAAAAAACTTGCGTTGTACAATGTGATTGTCGATACTTGTTAGCTCGGCAGTGATTTGCTGAGTGACTGGATCTGATACATATTCGATGAAGAGGCTCTCCTCCTCGGCAGCAAGTGTTGCAAAAGGGGAAAGATAAATAAGTAATAAGGCGCTGATGAGATGTTTCATTATGATAATCTTAAAATGAAGTATTTAGTCCTGTTATGTTATAAGATAATTATATTATCATGCAATAGTAGTATTCATAGCGAACAAGAAGAATGTGGTAACTAATATCTATGCATGAAGTCGTTTTTCATCTCATGAAGTCTGCCGATCTTGAAGTTGTTTGGCAGATCCTGGAAAGAAGGGGATGCCAACTCCTCTATAGTGTCCAAGAAAATGATGACCAGCAGATTGTGGGGTATCTGCCACAAGAGGTCAATGTGGATACGATCTTGCAAGAATACAACTTTGTGCGGGCGATCACCTTCGCTCCCTTGCTAACTATCGATTGGGAAGCCCAGTGGGCCGAACATGGCTTGGGGTATCGTGATGGGTACTTACATGTTGACTTGCGCGATTATGTTCCTGAAATCTCACAGCAAAGATGGCCCCACCTCCTCAAATTAAAGCCAGGACCTGGCTTTGGCGATCTTTCCCATGTGACAACGCGCTTGGTTTTAAAGCTGATGTCCAAATATGTGGCTAAGCAGTATGTGCTTGATGTGGGATGTGGCAGCGGTGTTTTATCGCTGGCGGCTCTTGGTATGGGCGCAACAGCCGTCTGTGGCATCGATATCGATGAACAAGCGCTCGAACATGCCACCCTCAATGGACGCCTTAATGAGATGCAAGAGCTGTTGACGTTTGTCCTTCCCAAAGAATGTAAATATTGGTTATCGCCTCATGAGCCTTTGGTAGCATTGATGAACATGATTCAGACCGAGCAAACTCAAGCCTGGAAGAGTTTGGGGAGCATACAACAGCGTGTGGCATGGATCATTACTTCGGGGGTGTTGCAGGAAGAGCGCGAGGAGTATTTGCGGCGTTGTAAGCGCTGGGGCTGGCATTTGATTGAAGAAAAAGAAGAATCTGGCTGGCTGGGTTTTGTGTTTAAAATGGCAAGGAAATAATAGATTTAGGGACAGGGACAAATAGTCTAAACTGTCCCTGTCCCTAATGTCTCTAAGGTCCCTTAAGTCCCTATCGTCCCTAAACTTATTTCTTACGAGATCATTGCAGGACGCTTATTCTTTTGGGCTAGTGCAAGCAGTGCCTTTACCGCAAGGGCAGCATCCACTGCCACTAGAAGGTGCTTCTTTGCTTTTTCCGTACATGGTGGCGTAGAAGCCATCACCGGAAAAGGCTAGGCCAATGCCTCCGCCAGGGCGACGACTAAGCGTATCGCTGTGGCAACTGGGGCAAGTGCGTAGTGGGGCTTCCGTAATTTTCTGCATGGTTTCTAGTTCGTGTTTGCACGCAGTGCAAAAGTAGTCGTATGTAGGCATAAATTTCCTCAATGTGTAAAACAAAAGAGCGCACTGGCGAGGTAATTCCGTAATTAAATCGAGGCTTTCGTCAGTCCTTGGTTGTAAGCTAAACAAAAAAAGTTCGCCAGATTTCTAATATGACTCACTTTTTTTGTTACGCTTCCAACTCAAGGACTGACGAAATCCTGCGATTTAATTACGAAATTACCTCTTGCGCGCGCTCTTTATCTCTTTAGGTTGTTTTCGCTGGTTAGGTATCGATGAGGGCAATTACATCATGCCGCCCATACCGCCCATGCCCATTCCGCCCATTCCACCCATTCCGCCCATTCCGCCCATACCGCCCATTCCACCCATGCCATCCATCGCAGGCGCAGCTTTAGGTTTATCGGTAATCATGGCTGCAGTGGTGAGCAATAAGCTGGCAATCGAAGCCGCATTGACCAACGCGCTTTTGGTTACTAAGACAGGGTCGACGACTCCAGCTTTCACTAAATCAGTAAATTCATCTGTTAAGCCGTTGTAACCAAAGTTGCCTTTGCCTTCAAAGATCTTTTCGGCAATGAGGTTGCCTTGCTTGCCACAATTGGTCGCAATCGAGATAGCCGGTGCAAAGGCAGCTTGACGAATGATGGAGACGCCAATAGCTTCGTCACCTGTTAGTTTGAGTTTGTCTAGGCTGACCACTGCGCGCAATAATGCCACGCCACCCCCAGCGACAATGCCGCCAGCGACAGCTGCGCGTGTTGCGTGGAGCGCATCTTCGATGCGTGCTTTCTTCTCTTTCATTTCAGTTTCTGTGGCTGCTCCAATATTGATGATAGCTACACCACCGACTAGCTTTGCTAGGCGCTCTTCGAGCTTCTCTTTATCATAATTCGAAATAGAAGGGTTGGCCAACTCGGCTTTGATGACCGCTACGCGTTCTTTCACTTGGGCTTGACTGCCAGCACCATCAACGATGGTGGTTTCTTCTTTCGAAATTTTGATTGTTTTGGCTTTGCCTAATACACTGAGATCTGCATCTTCCAGGCTTAAGCCTACTTCTTCCGTCACGACTACGCCACCAGTGAGCACGGCAATATCTTGTAGCATCGCCTTGCGACGGTCTCCAAAGCCTGGTGCTTTGACCGCACATACAGGTAACCCTGCTTTCAACTTGTTCACTACGAGCGTTGCTAGAGCTTCTCCGTCAACATCATCCGCGATGATCAACAGTGGACGAGGTCCTTTTTCCATGACTTTTTCCAGAAAAGGAACTAAATCTTTGACGGCTGAAATCTTTTTGTCGGTGATGAGGATGGCCGCATTGGAGAGCTCAACAGTCATGTTTTCTGGATTGGTGATGAAGTAAGGCGATAAGTATCCCTTATCGAATTGCATGCCCTCGACCACATCTAATGTTGTATCGATGCCTTTGGCTTCAGCAACGGTAATGATGCCGTCTTTGCCCACTTTGTCCATGGCTTCGGCAATGATCGTGCCAATTTCGATGTCGTTATTGGCGGAAATCGTGGCGATTTGTTTGATTTCACTTGAAGTGCTGACTGGAGACGCTAGTGCGGTGAGCGCCTTAGAAATGGTCTCTACAGCCTGGTCGATGCCGCGTTTTAAGCTCATAGGATTAGCCCCAGCAGCCACGTTTTTTACGCCAGCACTAAAAATAGCTTCGGCCAAAACAATCGCGGTGGTGGTACCATCGCCGGCTGTATCAGAAGTCTTGGAAGCCACTTCTTTCACCAGTTGTGCGCCCATGTTTTCGAATTTGTCTTTCAGAGAGATTTCTTTCGCAACCGTCACACCGTCTTTGGTGGAAAGCGGGGAGCCAAAGCCTTTATTTATGACCACATTGCGCCCTTTGGGTCCGAGCGTGACAATCACAGCTTTAGCAAGTGTGCGCACACCTTTAGATAGTGCTTTTAGCGCTTCTTCATTGAATTTTAATAGTTTTGACATACGTAGCACTCCTCATTAATAAGAGATGTCGTTTGATTGAGCGAGATAATTTTTACGATAAGATTCCAAGGACGTCATCTTCTGCTAAAATGAGCATTTCCTCGTTATCGCCTTTCACTTCAGTGCCAGCGTAGGAGCTAAATAGCACGCGATCGCCAACTTTTAAATTCATGGTTTCTTTATTGCCATGTTCATCGATTTTGCCTGGACCGACAGCAACGACCACGCCTTCTTTGGGTTTTTCTTGGGCGGAGTCTGGGAGCAGGATGCCACCTTTTGTCGTTTGTGCTTTTGAGCGTTGAATTAAGACGCGGTTGCCAAGAGGTTTAATGGTTTTCATGACGAGTCTCCTGTTTAATTCCTGGGTTTAGATAGAAATGAAATTGTATGAAGAGGGCAGATTTAAAGTCAAGGAATCGCTGAATTTTTTAGCACATCCACGTTTTGAGTGCTAGGTTTTATGGGGTTCCGAAGCTAATCTGCGTAGTCCACTAATAAATAGTGTTGCCTTTTTTTGCTAAAGGTAGCCCTTTCTTTCTCATGTAAAGTGCAGAGCTTCCAGATGATATATTTTTCTTGGGTGAGCAAGCGATACACTTCTTCCGTGCCATTGAGTTTGCATAGCGTTTCGCGCGCAGCTTTCATGGCTGGTAGTGATTCTTGAAATTTTTGCGGGTATAAACTCTTAAGCATACCTAAGATCAGATATTGAGTGGTTACCGGCTTATAGCGCTTTGGATCGGTGACTACAATCAGGATTCCTTGGCAATCTTCTTTGGCATAACGTCCATAGATCGGACGGAAATAAAAGGGTTCGAAATGCACACCTGGAAATTTCTTTTTGTTTAAGCTGCTCGCAAATTGTTTGGCATTGATCCATGGAGCACCTACCACCTTAAAAGGCAGTGTGTAGCCGATGCCGATGTTAACCATTTTTAATTCCCCTAGAATGCCTGTCGTAGGATAAAAGTAGGGGGTTGTAGCTTCGGGCACATAGGGACTCGTTGGGATCCAGGCGAGGTGGGTATCTTGGAAGGACATCGAACGTTTCCAGCCTTGCATTGGGACAACTTGCAAATTGCAGCCTATCTTGTATTCGGCATTAAAGAAACGCGCCAACTCGCCTATTGTCATGCCATGGCAATAGGGCACATTGATGTACCCAAGAGAGGAGCGCCATTGTTCTTCAAGCATTGGCCCGTCGACGGTGATTCCATTGATCGGGTTGGGGCGGTCTAATACCAAAAAAGGGATGTTGTGTTTGGCCGCTTCTTCCATGGCGTAAAACATGGTTGAAATATAGGTATAAGAGCGAGAACCGATGTCTTGCATGTCAAAGATCAGCAGGGTAATTCCTTTCAGCATCTCATCCGTTGGACGATTTGTTTTACCATGCAAGCTATAGATAGGTAAATTGTCGGCATCTTTACTCTCGGTAATCTTTTGCGCGGCAAAAGCAGCGCCGGTGATTCCATGTTCGGGAGCAAAGAGCGCGATAAGAGTATAGCCTTTGCTTTTGGCATGGGATTTCAGGATATCGACCGTGGATTGCAATTTGCTGTTTACGGCAGTGTGATTGGTGATGAGTCCAATCTTTTTTCCTTTAAGAAGGGGCGCATATTTGTCATCCAGCAAGCGATCGATGCCCACTCTGACCTTTGGAGTCTGCTCCGCCTGTAAGGGTTGGAAAAACAAGCAGCAGGCGAGTATGAGTAGAGAAATTTGTGTTATCTTAACCATTTGTTGGCCTATTGACATCAACTTGAAGAAATTATTATCAATAAGGTCACAAAAGGCACAAACCTTATTAATGCCAAATTTTTTTAATAATAACTTCATGCATGTTCGGGGCATGTGCAGCCTGCCGCGGTAGCGGCCTAAGAGATTAGCCCCGGGTGGAGCGAATAGCGGAACCCGGGGTTCTTAAAGAAACGATATAGCCCCGGTAGGGGTGCAAGAAAGCGTTTAGGCAAATCTCTATACCACGAGCTTTCTTACGCCCCTACCGGGGCTGGTATTTTTTTCTCATACCCCGGGTTCCGCTAATCGCTCCACCCGGGGCTAATCTCTTAGGCCGCTACCCAGGATGGGCAAAAATCGTCAGCGCGCAGGCTTTGGCGTCTTTTTCGCCATCTTCAGAAAGTTATAAATCATTAACCAACACGTGGTTAGATGATTTATAACTTTCTGAATCTGACAAAAAATACGCTCAAATCCCGGCTGCTGCCAATTTTTGCCCATCCTGTACCGCGGCAGGCTGCATATGCCTCGAACATGCACGAAGTTATTATTAAAAAAATGAGGAATCCGTCACACCAAGAATTATCGGCATGAAAAGCTTTTTGTAAAGCTTCATTTATGCTATTTCTCATGTCTTTGGTAAGTCTAATTTTCAATAGCTGTTTAGGAGAGATATGCCTATATCGCGATCGATGGAAGAAGCTAAACGTTGCTTAGAGAGAGCAAAGCAGCGCGCTCTGTCGCTGGAAGAGCGCAAGCAGGCTGCCATAGAATTAGCTGCGTATATCCTGCAAGAAGCAAAGCGCATTCAGACCCCTCGTGAACGCAACATCCAAGCGCAGTTAGCGGCGATGATGAAAGATCCTATAGGGAAGATTTTTGTGACCAGCATGACGGATCAGTGCTTTCGTACGCAAGATAGTAACCGCGTGGCCGACCAATTGGTTTATCTCTTAGACAAAGTAGGCGTGCCACAGTTTTTCGCTCCTTTCAAAAGATTTCAGCTAGAGGCCTTTCGTTGGATGGGGCGTCCCTTGGCTAAAGTGCTTGTGCCACTAGTAAAACGGTTTATACGGCAAGAGACGTCAAATGTGATACTCCCTGGGGAGCCCGCAAAGCTGTTGCACCATATGCACCGGCGGCGTCAAGAAGGGGTGCACATTAACCTCAATCATTTGGGAGAAGCAATTCTTGGGGAAGAAGAGGCCAAACGGCGTCTAAAAACCTACTTGGAAGATCTGGCCAATCCAGAAATCGAATGCATTTCGGTTAAAGTATCGACGATATTTAGTCAAATTCATCTGCTAGGCTGGGAAGAAACTCTAGCGGAACTGGAGATACGCTTAAAAAAATTATATCGTGCCTCCCAGGAAAATTGTCTTAAGCTACCGGATGGCACATCAGTGCCTAAATTTGTCAATCTCGATATGGAAGAGTATCGCGACTTGCATATTACCGTGGAGCTTTTTAAGCGTGTGCTCGATGATGCGGAATTTTATCAGTATTCGGCAGGCATTGTGCTGCAAAGCTATCTTCCCGATGCGTTTCTGTTGCAAAAGGATCTTACGAATTGGGCTCTCGAACGAGTAGGCAGTGGTGGAGCCCCAATAAAAATTCGCATCGTCAAAGGAGCTAACCTAGCCATGGAACAGGTTGAGGCTGCTATTAAAGACTGGCCACAAGCTCCCTATCACTCAAAAAATGCTGTCGACGCCAATTATAAGCGGATGGTGACGTATGGGTGTCTTCCTTCGCATGCACAGGCTGTAAATCTAGGCATTGCCAGCCATAATGTCTTTGATATCGCCTACGCCTTAATCTTAAGAGCAGAAAATGGCGTTGAAAATTACATCTGTTTTGAAATGCTTGAGGGGATGTCGGATCATGTACGACGTGTGGTGCAACAACTATCCGGTAATATATTGTTATATTGTCCAGCAGCTACCAAAGAGGATTTTCAAAATGCTTTGGCTTATTTAGTTCGACGCTTAGATGAAAATACGGCACCAGAGAATTTTCTCTGCCAAGCTTTTAGTATGACACCTGGTTCAAAAAGTTGGCAGCAACAAGCAGAGCTTTTTGTACGTGCTTGCGATGATATGGATACTGTATCGTATCATCCTTCACGTCAACAAAATCGTTTTAAGGAAGCTCTTAAAGCTAATAATAACTTACCCTTTCATAATGAGGCTGATACCGATTGGTCTTTACCACAAAATCGCAAATGGGCTGAAAATATCATTCGCACATGGTCGACAAAGCTATTCGACCCTTTGCCTTTGGTGCTTGGAGATAAGACCGTGGCTGTTGGTGTTGGTTTAGAAAATGGTATCGACCCTTCCTTTCCTGATAAAGTCCTTTATCGCTATGCCATGGCTGGTGAAGATGAATTAGAAATCGCCTTACAAAATAGCGTCAAAGCATTTGAAAAATGGTCGAAGCGCCCGACTGAAAATCGGGCTACCTTGCTTGGAGATGTAGCTAATTCCCTTAGAAGTCACCGTGCGGCACTTATTGGCGCCATGGTGGCGGATACTGGGAAGACTATTTCAGAGGCCGATGTCGAGATATCTGAAGCCATCGACTTCGTTGAATACTATCGTCGCAATGTACAAGAATTCCTGCAATTTAATGATATCTCTCTGACACCAAAAGGGCCCACTCTAGTAGCTCCTCCATGGAATTTTCCTTGCTCCATTCCTGTCGGTGGCATCGCTGCTGCTTTGACAGCGGGTAATTCGGTGATTTTCAAACCGGCTCCAGAAGCAGTGCTTGTAGGATATGAGCTAGCCAAGGCTTTCTGGGAGGCGGGGGTTGATAAAGACGTTTTGCAATTTTTATGTTGTCCTGACGATCCCATAGGTACGCGACTGATTCAAGATCCTCGAATCGCCGTTGTTATCCTAACAGGGGCTACAGTTACAGCTAAGCTCTTTATGCGATTGCGCCCTGGTTTGGATCTTATGGCGGAAACAGGTGGCAAAAATGCGATGATTATCACTCGCATGTCAGACCGTGATCTTGCCATCAAAGATGTGATCCATTCGGCATTTGGGCATGCAGGCCAAAAGTGTAGTGCTTGTAGCTTGTTGATTTTGGAAAAAGAGGTCTATGATGACCTACACTTTAGACGCCAACTGCGCGATGCAGCTGCGAGTCTGTGTGTGGGTGTACCATGGCAGCTCGATACGCGTCTAAATCCATTGATACGAGAGCCTAGTCCCAGTCTTTTGCAAGGCTTAACATCCTTGGAAGAAGGAGAAACATGGTTACTCAAGCCTCGTCAAGATACACACAATACTAATCTATGGTCACCAGGCATCAAATTGGGGGTTAAACCAGGCAGCTTCATGCATCAAACGGAATTATTTGGCCCAGTTCTAGGAGTGATGTGTGCAAAAGATTTAGATGAAGCAATCGAAATGGCGAATGGCACGCCCTATGGCCTGACTTCAGGAATCCATTCTCTTGATGAACGAGAACAGCACCATTGGTTAAATCATATTGTGGCAGGCAATTGCTACATCAATCGCAGCATCACGGGTGCCATCGTGCAGCGACAACCTTTTGGGGGCTGCAAAGAGAGCAGTTTTGGTCCTGGCATCAAAGCCGGCGGGCCCAATTACGTGCTACAACTTATGCATGTGGAGCAAGTGGATTTACCTAGTGAAAGAGAGCCTGTAAGTGATGTTGTTAATCTGATGAGTCAGAAAGTGCACAAAAGTTGCAATGACCGCAGCGATATTGACTTGTGGAATGCTAGCGTGGGTAGCTATGCTTTCTTTTGGAACCATTATTTTTCGAAAATGCATGATCCTAGTCAGGTGCGTGGTCAAGACAACTTACTTTTCTATAAGCCCCATCACACATGTACATTGCGCGTGCAAGAAAATGATCAGCGCTTTGGTGTGATGCGCGCGCTAGCGGCGGCCTTGACTTGTCAAGCTACAGTTGAAATCAGCGTACCACCAGGACAAGCTAAATCGCTAGCTAAAGATGAATGGTTCATACAAGCGGAAGGTCTCACTCTTTGTGAAGAGACTGAAGAGCTATTTCATAAACGTCTTGTGGCAGGGGAGATCAGGCGTTTGCGTCTGCTATCGGCACCAAGCCTAGCTTTGCAACAAGCGTGTGCTCATTCTGCCTGTAACTTAATTGTGCAACCTGTAGTGGCAAATGGGCGCATAGAACTCCTTAGATGGTTGCGAGAAGTGAGTGTCAGCTTTGATAGTCATCGCTATGGATATTTGGGAGAATTTGAGAGTATTGAGTCTGCCATTAGCCCTCCGGCAAAGGAAGGTGCAAAAGCTTGCACAAATTGCAGCTGCCGTATGTAGCTATGCCACTTACCACTGCGCTTCTACACCGGCTAAATAATTGAAGGTGGAAATCCCTTGCCAGTGTTGCCCTGAGAATTCAGCGTACAGCGTCCACCCTCCAACCATTTCTTTAGAAATGGTAAATGCCCCTTCGAGGCTATTGCGCTTTTCACTGATGCCTTGAATTTTAAAGGGAGTGCCAAAATCGCGAAAGCGCTCTATAAGGTGACTTGTTCGCTCACTAAAGCGATATTGCCAGGCTAAGTCCACACTTAATGCTAGACCATCACACACCGCTTGCGTCACATGCACCCCTAGGCTGCCATAGACATTGTAGAGTTTTTTTTCCAACACCATCAAATCGAGTGAATCTGCCCCATATTCTGAAATTTTGTCGCGATGGACATAGCTCAATTCCACGCCCACAAAAGGTTGCACCAGAAAAGACTTATAACAAAAATCCTTTCCCGCTTCTAAATAGAAAGTGGTTTCATAGATTTTAGGTTTGCTGCGCGCTATGCGCTTGATATCTCCAAAGTCGATATGGCGCTTGACTCTATTATCGCTGGCTCCAAATAACACATCAGCCATCACATAATAGCCACAAGGGCGATATAATCCATAAAGTCCACCTAAATAGGTGTGATTCGTGCCATCACCATTACCTCGATAGTGTACCTGATCAATTGCATAGCCTGCTGCTACACCTACCGTCAAACCAGAAGCAATAGTCATTTGGCCGCCTCCAGCTAGTTCTAAGCCACTTGACGTAAAACTCGCTGCATTGCGATTGCCATAAACATAACTGCGGCTACCGCCCCCTTCAAACCAAAAATCAACAGCATAACTTTGCCAACAACAATCGCA